>Ga0126381_100001858_pt1 | contig 22693 bp, 21 predicted proteins | sample PanSoiMetPlot_28_FD_96465 | JGI IMG/M metagenome (GOLD analysis project Ga0126381, IMG submission 96465) | Tropical forest soil microbial communities from Panama - MetaG Plot_28 | ecosystem: Environmental > Terrestrial > Soil > Tropical forest > Bulk soil | place: Panama | collected 2016-02-17 | reverse complement strand
TGAGCAGGTGAATTCTGTCCCCCATCAGCTGTTCCAGAAACTTGCCTTGCGCATCCCGTAGTGTCCAAAAACTCGAATCGCACGCAGTCCGAATTTGGGCTGGGGCGGTGATCACGATCTTTCGCGCCGCAGCCGATCCAGCCCCAGATCGAAGATCATGGAATGAAAGCTGCAGTCAAACCAGCGGAGAAAGGTGCGCAGATCACGCTCCTTCGGCCAAGCGGTAGGGACACGGTACCAGCCTTCAAGTTGTTCCTCGAAGATTCTGCTGATGCCATCCCCCAGCCCGTCAAGAGCTTCATCCTTATTCTCACATTCCGCCACCAGATAGATTGCTGGCTCTTTCCTCAAATCTGCGAGGGTCAGATGGGAACTGGTCGGGTCCGCTTGATGCAGCCAATCTAGAAATGGCTGCGCGGGCATTACTATGATCGCGGATCGATTAATGAGTTCCATTGCTTTTTGCATCGCTCAGGCTGCTCGATGGTAGTAGTTCAACATCCCACCGAGTCGCTGGCGGCGCCGAATGGGTCCACTGTCCGATTGAAATCCCTCGGCCGTGATCAGGCGGTTGCCGAGTCCTTGGTGATTCCGTTCCCGGTGGTAATGCGCCACGAACTCCCATATCGCTTTTCGCAGCGAGCTCTCCCCAAACAGGATCATCCGGTCCAGACAAGACTCCTTGATGATTCGCACAAAGCGTTCCGCATAGGCGTTCAGGTTAGGAGAACGCGGCGGCAATTTGACTGACTCGATTCCCGCATCAGCCAGCATTTTCAGGAACTCCGCCGTAAACAGCGGGTCGCGATCATGGATCAGATACCGTTTCCCCAAGAAGAGCCCATCCACTGGATCGGTGAGGTCACGGGCGATTTGACTCATCCACAATCCATTGCCCTGAGTCGAAATCCCGGCAACCTCGATGCGGCGCGTTGACAGCTCGATGAAGAACAGTACCAGAAATCGTTGCAACCCTCGCCGTGTCCATACTTCGACGGTAAAGAAATCGGCCGCCACCAGCAGCTCCCAGTGCCGGCTCAGGAATTCCTTCCAAGTCGTTTTACGCGTGCGTTCCGGTGCAGGCTCGATCCCGTGTTGGTTCAGGATGTTGGCGATCGTACCGCGTGCGACTCGGTGGCCCAGATTGGACAGGGCGCCTTGGATCCGCCGGTAACCCCAATCCCGGTTCTCCCCTGCCATGCGTACCACCAGGGCCGCCACCTCGGCTAAGGTTCTTGGTCTTCCCGGACCGCGTCGCTTGCTACCGTCATACTTCTCAGCGATCAGCTTGCGGTGCCACCGCAACAAGGTCTCCGGAGTTACGATGGTGGCCACTTCGGCCAACACTCGCCGTCCCAGCATCTTGGCTCGAACCGCCAACCGGCGTCGCTGATCGTCATCAAATCTCAGTCGACGGCCACCGATCTGTGCGCGCAGCACTCGATTTTCTTCGCGAAGATATTCGATAGTCAGCTGTTGCTCTTGGTTCATCCATCCGGCGACGGCGATGAGCAGCAGCCGGAACGGATCCAGAGGTTTCGACATCTCCGCAGATTATCATCCAGGTCACACGCGTCCCTGAATGCGTCAGTAGGTCTGTATTTTGCGTGGGATCAAGTTTTTGGACGTTACGCGCTTCCCAGCGGAGCGCTTCTGCCGAGTTCCTCAGTAAAGAAGCTGCCGATTTCGGCTATGGTCTGATCGCCCGTGAAGCCGCACAGTTAGGCCAGCAATGAATCCTCCGCACAATTGGATCCGGTCCATGCCGCAGTCCGTTCGACCTCTCAAGGTTCTGCCAGGCATAGGTCATATCGGCACAGCTCTTACCGATTCCAAAAGCCCTTTGACGATGACGGAGAGCGGATACTCGGCTAAGACGGCGGGAAACAACGGCACAATGATCGCCAACGCCAATGCGATCAGCGTGCCCTTATCCGCGGGGAATGGTAGCATTTGTTTGATACTTCGGTAGCTGATGGCGAAATCTGCGAGCGTGCTCACCTCCTCCAACGTAAACTGTGCTTCTTCCGAGCCTGAACCTGGTGAAAACCATTTTTCGTGCAAGGAGATGGCGTGTCGCTGCGCAAGAACTCCGTATTGCAACATCGCCGTGCGGCGCAGTACATCCAGTTTGCGGACGAAAAGCGTTAACGGTGCCAGCGCGATGATGAACATCAGTGCGACCAGAAGGACCGCGGGCAACCGAAAGCTTTCGAGGCCAGCACCGTTGTGGCGAATCTCACTGCTCCATGAGCCGCCGATAACACTCGAAAGAGCGACGGCGATCGGGATAAAGCCGATGGGAGAGAGTCCAAGAAATCCGAGACCGCCATGCGCATCGGGATGGGTCGCGACCAACTGCAGACTCGTTCGAGACAGTCTGAAGAGAAACAAACACCACAAAAACCATTTCCAGAAACAGAGCCCCAGTAGAAATTGGTAAATTGGAGCACACACCAGTCCGTAGTACCAGCCTGCGAGCCTCAACTGAGCGACCCCGCCGCTCCGGTAAACCGCCCAGCCGGGACCCGAAGCCACTCTGCTCTTCCACAGCAACCCAAGGTCCAGCACGACTAGCCCTACGATAATCAGCTCGGATAGCGGAGTATCCCGGAGGCGCCTGATTGTGCCGAGCGCGGCTTTCATCCGCCGGGAGTCTTCATCGCCGAGCAGCCTTGCTTCTATCACGTGCTTGGCCACCATTCGGAATCGGTCTTCCATGACCAATTGGCCCATGACCAATACTGGAATGGCTATAGCGACTCTGGAATACAGCTCGTAGTCAGTCAGCAGATCGATAAGTTGATCGCGATCGAACAACGCCGTGATGATCAGAAGCGGAAGCCAGCAAATCACCAGAGTGATCACCACCCGGCGACATACGTTCCACCGCTCGGGATCCATCAGCCGGGAGATTACCTGAGCTCGATAAAACAGGCCTCCGCGAAACAGAGATACGTCATCTTCGTTGTCGTTGGATCGAGAGGCGTCGATCTTCCTCAGCCGCGGTTTTTGCATGCGGACCTCGCTCTCGACGCGGTGCAGGCCAGAACTGTTCTATTAGAGGAGGGATGTGGTCTAGCCCTGCAAGTCCTCCTTGCTGTGCCACAGCTCAGATTTCTGACCAGGTTGAGAGGTTGCTTCGTCAGGCGGCCTGACGCTGCCATGTTGGGGTCACGCCGTCGGAGCACATGCGGTTTGCGCCTTGGAGACGCAACGATCTACCCATACTAAGTCGGACTTTTTATCAAACCTAAGCTGCAAGAATTGACAGTTATCCGTTCGCAGAAGACAAAAAGCACGAGCTGCATGGCAATCGGGACCGGCCGGAAACTCAGGGCACTCGTAAAGCTAAGAGCCGCCATAGCGAAGCCGGGGAGCGAGGTTTTGAGACTTCCGCACCGCTTCTTCCCTGGGAGTTTCAGTCACGTAGAGCGCGCGGGATGGGATCGCGAGCGCAGTGCCAGCCTGGGAAACCAGGTCCATCGTTCGTAACAGCAAATCTTCCCGAATCGCCATGAATTCGTCGAAATTGTTAGTCAGAATATGGCAATTTACTTCGATCTCAAAACCCGACTCGCAGAAGCCAACAAGACGGACACGCAGGGCTTCTGAAGCAACCTTGGGGTGCTGATGGAGAAGCGTCCTAACGTTCTCCAACACCGAGCGCAGTTGCAGTGATGAGGTTTCATACTGCAATCGAAGCTTGGTACGAAAAAGGGTCTTTTCGCGACGGCTGATGTTTTCCAGGTTCATATTGGCGAGCTCGCCGTTAGGAACAGAAAGCTCCGTGCACTCCAAAGTACGAATGCGCGTGGACCGGAGACTTATGTCTTCGACAGTGCCCTCTCTGTCGCCAATCCTGCATGTCTCTCCTATGCGAATCACTTGATCGCCAAGAATTGAAACTCCGCCAAACAGATTCTCCAGAGTCTTTTGCGCCGCAAACGCAAGCGCAATGCTGCCGATTCCCAGGCCGGCGATAGCGGTGGTAACGTCAAATCCGAGGATTGACAGGGTGAGCAATCCCGCGATGATGATCACAAGAACCTTCGAAATACGTTGTCCTAATAAGATGATTGAGCCGCTCCGGAAATCGGAGCTCCCGAGTGTTTGGGCACGCGCTTGGTCACTCCACACGTTAATGAATCGAAAGAGCAGCCAAGAAACCCCTAGCACCAGCAGAGCGCCAGAGACCTTTTGATAATGGAGACGAGTAACGAGGGGGACTCCCAGCAGATACACTCCGACCTGATGAGCAATAACTGCGAGAACCAGTGACAAGGGTGCAGCCAGGGACTTCAGCACCTCCCTCGCAAACCCATAGTGACGCCAGCGGGAAAAAATCCTGAGCACGCCTCGGAGCGTAAAAACGAGGGTCCATCCAAGGCCCAAGGCTAGGGGAACGAGCGCTAACATCGCCATTAAACGGCGCGGGAAAGTGTTGAGAAATCTCCTGATTACTTGTAGGCGCGGGAGTCCGAGTGCGGCGTCACCACTTTCGAACTGCGCGAACAAATCAGGAACATCAGCGACCACTTGCGACGAGAATAACCAAATGTCGCCGCCGATGGGATCGGGCACGCGAACCAAATCAACGTTGGTGTCGGTTCCATTGATCCGGAAGACGCCGATGCGTTGGTGATCGCTGGGGACCCCGACCTGATGAGAACCTTCCGTGTGGCTGCTGATGACTCCAACACGTTCAACGAACGCGTTTTCCATCAAAGCGTAAAGTTGGCGGGCAATCTGAGCACCGTTCGTGGCACGGGCGTCTCCAGGTATCTGGAGATATTGGGAGGCCTCGTCGTATCCGCCATTTCTGGCAGTGTCCAGGAAGCCGAATACCGTCCCGTTGGGAGTATTTCTTCCTAAAGCATCGCTAGCTTCGACCTTGTCAGAGGCTTGAGACTCATTTTTCTCGTGCGCATTCCCAACCTTCTGCGGCAGTGATTGGCCGGCGACCGCCGAAGCAATCGAGCAATAGACAAAGAATGCGAAATAGCGAAAACATTTCACATTGGTTAGAAATCCCAACTTGAAACCCCAGCATGTAGGCAGGAGACGGGAGTGGCTGCGGCTTTGATCCGATGGAAAGAGTGCTACGACAGGTAGAGGGGAGGAACTGACAGAATCAACAGATGACCGTGAGGCGAGAGATGCGGGAACCATAAGCACCTGCAAGCAGAAGTAAGCCAAGGGCATGTCAAGCTCAGTCCATGTTCAAAGATCTACCGACGGCGCGAATCGCACGGCTTCCCATCGAGTGCATGCTCAGCCCCTTGTTGCTGGCATCTCGCTACCCCAATGCGTCATCGGAGTACGACAAGCTGGATCGAGAGGCGTGCACCGGCTAAAACGCTTCACTTTCACCCCATCGATGATCAGCTCTATTTCCATCATTGCGATCGGCTTTTTCCTCGGCGTGCGACACGCAACTGACCCTGACCATGTAATTGCAGTCACGACCATCGTCAGCGGGCAAAACAGAGTCAGTCGCGCAGCCTGGATCGGCATCTGCTGGGGCGTGGGGCACACTCTTACCATCCTTGTGGTGGGGACCGCCATTATTGTGTTCGGGGCTGTGGTCCCTGCACGAATCGGGCTCAGCATGGAACTCTTAGTCGGGCTCATGCTCATCATCCTGGGCGGGATGAACGTAGTGACGTTCACGCGCTCCGCGAGAGCATCGGTGGCCAAGATGCCGGAGAGTACGGTTCGTCTGCACAGCCATCATCAGCTCCAGGCCGATTCCACCCTAGGGACGCCCCATGGACGCACGCCAGAATCACACCCACATGGTGCAGACGGGACGCTGCTGGCGCGCTTCGACCTGATCTTCAGACTGGGCATCTACCAGCAAGTGCGGCCTTTGCTTGTGGGCATTGTTCATGGACTGGCGGGTTCCGCCGCAGTGGCCTTGTTAGTGCTCGCCACCATTCGCAACCTCCGCTGGGCTATCGCTTACTTGCTGCTTTTTGGCGCAGGAACCATTGCGGGCATGATGCTGATAACCATGAGCATCGCTTCTGCTTTCGCGTTCTTTGGCCGCCGGCACGCGAAGTTCAGCGCGCACCTGGGGCTCGCTTCAGGGCTGCTCAGCCTGGCTTTCGGCCTGCTGGTTGTATATCAGACTGGTTTCGCCCGCGGGCTGTTCAACGGGCATCCGCAATGGAATCCCCACTGATTGGCACCTTATGTCAATCCTTGTAGTTCTCTCTTTTGCTGCTTCAGCCAGCCACGGGGCGCCGGAATTTGGCCCAAGATCGCTGCTCCTCTAAGAAGTGGAGTGTCGATCCGGGACAGGATTCACTCTACGCGGTTTTTCGGGTTCGTTCCGTTGACCCAGGCGTCTGAAGGCGGGTCCAGGCTTCTTTCTCGGTCTTCCGCACAAATTCCTCGGATTCCTTGGGAAGCACGGTTCGATACCTGCCGAAGTCAGCCTCTACCAGCGCAACCATCGCTTGAACAATTTCTTCCGGATCGTACTCTTTCGCGAAGCGTTGGCCGAGCTTAGCCAGGTCTTCAGGGCGGGTGAAGTTGCGATTAGGATCGTACCAGCGACGAGTGCCCTCGATCATTCGTTCGTTGAACCCGGTCGCGTATGGGCCGGGATTGAGCGTGGCCACCTGAATTCCGTGCGGAGCCAGTTCGTGGTGCAGCGCTTCCGCGATTGCCTCAAGGGCGTGCTTCGAAGAGCTATAGGCTGCCAGATAGGATCCGGCCACGAGCCCGGCAATGGATGAGACGAAGATCACGCGTCCACTGCCCCGTTTCACCATCTGTCGAACGATGCCCTGGGTTAGCGCAAGCGTCGAAAACACGTTCACCTCGAAGACGTTGCGCACCAGCTCTAGCGGAATCTCGGAGATCGGACCTCCCTCGCCGATGGCGGCGTTGTTGACGAGCACGTCGATCTCCCATTGGAGGGCAGCATCTCGATCTGCCTGAGACAGAAGGTCGAGTTTCTCGGTGCGCATCTCGACGCCCCGCTGTTTGGCCATTTGCTTCATCTCCGCAGCCTGTCCCTGATGCTGTACGGCTGCGATCACCTGATGTCCATGCTCTGCCAGCCGAAGTGCGGAGTCTCGACCAAAGCCCGAACCTGCTCCCGTAATCAGAACGCTTTTCGTTTTCACACTAGTTCTCCTTTCCTCATCACAAAACCAATGAGCGGGTGACTCAGCTCCTCACAGTTCATCGGAGCCTCCGGAGAAGTCGATTGACTTGATGCACGAGACGCGCGGCTGTTTGCATGAGTGTCGTGCTCCGCCGACATAGCAAACTCTCTCGCCCTAAGCCGGGCAACACATGGTTTCGCAGCGGTCACGAGGCGTTGCGAGTCCATCAGGATCTCGGCCAACCCAGTGACGCCGCTGACATCCAAAACCGGCAGGCACGATTTGGGCGTGCCCGAGAGCGGGGCATCGCGTGATCGCTCCCACCGGTGAGACATTGTCAAAGCAACCGTCCTTCCCGGCGGAGCTGATTGGGACCCCTCACGTAGAGCACCGGTCACCGCTGCTATGGAAACCAACTTTATCGAGAGGATAGTCACATGGAAAGGCATCAGGACACCGCAAAGACCGCAGTGATGAAGCCGAAACGTCCCGGGAAGAAACAGGGACAGACCGGCGAGCTGAGTACGTTCTGGAAGGTCAAGAAGGGTCACGAGAAGCAGCTTCGGCAAACCCTCGAAGCGCTGGAGAAGTGGCCGATAAAGGAGAAAGCCTTCGCCGGGATGCGCATCGGGACGTTGCACGACAGACGGTGGGTACTCTTCGATAACGACACTCGTATGATGTTCGCTACCAACTACGACGGCGAATGGGACCCCTACATCGCTGCCTTCGCGGAACACAATGCCAAGGCATTCGACATGATCTTCGCTCATATCGAGGGGTGGCCGTCCGCAGGCTTGCGCGATCCTGGAATCCTTGATTACATCGTCGCGCATCAGGAGACCGCGGTAGAGTACATGCGTTTTTATGACGGCACCGTGCACGAGATCCACAAGGCACTAGAACTGAAGAAGGCATTCGACAAGCTGGTGGAGACGCCGGCCTTCCGAAAAGCGATCAGTGATCCGGCGCTCAAACCACTGCTTGACACCGTGGAATTCCAAGCGGTGCTTGATCAAGCAGCCGCCTAGCGGGGTCAGCAATGTCGGATCATCTATCTTCGCCCCGGGCCCTCGCCGATCCCGCCTGCGATATCTGCGACCTCTTCGCCTTTCCCAGCCCCGACCGGCCTGGACATCTTGTGCTAGTCATGACGGTATTCCCGCGAGCAGGCCGGACTTCCCGTTTTTCGGACGCTGTCCTCTATCGCTTCCGTTTGCGTCCGGCAGCCATAGGTGTGACCGGACCCAAGGCGCAGTTCGCGGTGGGCGGGGACGAGGAGGAGATTGTTTTTGACTGTACATTCTCGGACTTACCCTCACCCGAGACAAGCAGCGCCGAGCTTTCGCAAACCGGCAAGTGCAAGACTCCATCCGGCGGTGAGGTTTCGGTCACGGTAAACGATCGCAATGGCAGCGGCAGCGATCCCGTGCGAATGTTTGCCGGGCTGGTGTCAGATCCATTCATCTTTCAATTTGAGTCTATTTTTGAAACTCTCAAGACCGGGCGCATGGCATTTGGGAAGTTCACCAAGAACACAATGAAGGATGCCAACGTCCTTGGAATCGTCCTCGAACTCCAGGTCGACAAGTGGTTCAAGCGCGGCTCTCTGATTGCAGTCGTCGGTGAAACGCTCTCCATGGGAAGGAATCCGGTCCGATTGGAGCGAGTGGGCCGTCCGGAGATCAAGAATATCGGCATGCAATGGACTGGTTACGATACGGTCAATCGCGATATCGATATTCGAGATCTATATAACCAGGAAGACGCGTTTCATGTGGGCAAGGACTATCGTCGCGCCTATGAAGCGCGGCTGAGCTCGAACCTGAAGTTTTACGATGGGCTCGATGACAAAGTCGATTGGCCTCCGGATGAAGACGGAAAACATCCGCTGGTCGACCTTCTGCTCGAGGATCTCCTGGTGGTGGATGTCTCGAAGCCATTTGCGGAAAACACCTGGTTTGAGATCGAGCGCGCCATGCTTGCAGGGCGCGGGCACGAGACCTGTGGCGGACGCACCCTGAACGATGATTTCCTGGACACCTACTACACCATGTTCATCAACGACGGCAACGGCCCTCGGATTAGCGACGGGGTAGACCATGCGAGTGTGCCGGCATCGAGGGTTTTCCCGTACCTGGCTCCCGCGAGTCTTCCGAAAGCCTCGGCTCCAACCGGAGAAGAGAGTTCGGCACCTGCGGAGGCTGCATGAGATCTGCGACACCGCTAAGGGCCGACCCCGCTCACGCAAGCGTTCCACAAGAACTGGAGCTCGATGATATTCAGGGGGGCGTGCTCAACCAGCTGCCTACCCCTTATGTGGGAACCTTCTGTCTATTGCGTATCGAAAACCGTATTGCGGGACGGCAATGTCTGAAGCAACTGATTCCCGCGCTGCGCACGGCGGAGAATGACGCGAGTGCTGACGCCGATGCGTGGGTCTCTGTTGCCTTCACATTCGAAGGCCTGCGTGCTCTCGGCCTGCCAGAATCCTCGCTTGACACCTTCTCGCCGGAGTTTCGCCAGGGTATGGCAAGGCGGGCGTCATTCTTGCAAGATGTTGGCGAGAGTGCACCTCAACACTGGGAGCCTCCCTTCGGATCTGCCGATGTTCACATCGCAGTAACGGCTATGGCGCCGTCCCAGGATAGGCTGAATGTTCTCTTGCAAAGAGCAGCAGCCGCATACGCGGCGATTCCAGGTATCGCTCTGATCTATCGACTGGATTGCAAGTCCTCGGGTGGTCAGGAGGCCTTCGGCTTTAGAGACAACATCAGCCAGCCCGCAATCGAAGGCACGAGAATCCCCGGTTCTAACCCAAAAGAGAAACCGCTCAAGGCTGGCGAGTTCATCCTTGGATATCCCGATGAGACGCAAAGCGTTGCGCCCATGCCTGCGCCCGAGGTGCTGGGCAAGAACGGAAGCTATCTCGTGATGCGCAAACTTCAACAGCGAGTGGCCGCATTCCGGCAGTACTTACACACAACCGCATCCAATCATGACGAAGAGGAACTCCTCGCTGCGAAGATCATGGGCCGGTGGCGGAGCGGAGCGCCGCTTGTCCTTGCGCCAGATCGCGACGATCCGACACTCGGTGCCGACCCGAAGCGCAACAACGACTTCGGCTATGGCGCTGAAAACGACACCAGGGGATTCAAATGTCCCTTCGGTTCTCATGTGCGTCGGATGAATCCGCGAGATGGAGAGATTTTTGGCAATCCTCGCCGGCACAGGTTGGTACGCCGTGAGGCAAGCTACGGCCCGCCGTTTCCAGAGGGAGCGCTCGAAGACGACGGGATTGAACGCGGAATGATCTTTGCTTGCATCTGCGCTTCTATCAAAGGCCAATTCGAATTCATCCAGGAGGAATGGATGAATAGTGGCATCTTCATCGGCCAGAATGACGAGCGCGATCCACTGTGCGGGGCCAATGATGGCAGTGGTGCGTTCACCATCCCGGAACGTCCCCTTCGACGACGCCTTCGGGGCCTGCCGCGATTCGTCGTGACACGTGGCGGCGAATATTTCTTTGTACCCGGGCTCAGAGCCACGCGCTGGATTTCCGAGTTGAATACGTGAATGCCTCAATAGTTTCACCCATGCCGGAAAACCCGATTTGCTCGCGAACCACGTCGGGTGCGATAGCCATGTTCAATCTCGATGCCCAGATTGAGGCAGACCTAACGCAAATCGCGCCGGCGGTGGCCCATAGCGTAGCGGGAATCGAGCACCTTCTGCTGCGCGGAGTCTTTCGCCGTAGAATCGCCGATACTGAAAAAGCTGCCGGCGCGGCAGAGCGACTGGTGAGCAATGCACCCGGCGAGGGCCTTGCATATCTCGCGCGCGCGCAAACCAGAGCTTCCTTTCATTTGTTCTCTCAAGCGCTTGATGACCTCGATCAGGCGGATCAATTGTGTGCAGAGAAGCAACCGATAGACAGCGAACGTGCGGCCGTGTTTCAAGCCGTTGGCCGATACGACGAAGCAATGCTCATCCGCCAGGAGGCAGCCCGGCGCTCAAGCACGTTTCAGACGACTGCCGCCTTAGCCACGCTCCACGCGGAGCGCCGGGATTTAGATCTAGCGGAACGGTTTTTCGAAGAGAGCAAAGCCCAGTACCGTGGCGTCGCGCCGTTTCCCCTGGCGATGCTTGATTTTCAACGAGGTCATCTTTGGCACGCGGAACACCAGCTTTCACGCGCTCGAACCTGGTATCTTGCGGCGCTGAAACGGGTTCCGGAGTTCGCGACCGCGCAAGGTCACCTCGCCGAGGTCGAGGCTGCCGTGGGCGAGGTGGAAACCGCGATCGCACGACTGCGGAGAATGGTGAACGTTTCCGACGACCCAGAATTCCCTGCGCAGCTCGCCTGGCTTCTGCAGTCTAGCGGAAGAACCGAAGAGTCGCGCTCCCTGCTGGCTCAGGCTGCAGCACGATACGACGAACTCACCCGAGAGCATCTCGAGGCATTCGCCGATCATGCCGCCGAGTTTTGGCTCGCAAATGGTGGCAGCTCGGAGCGCGCCTTACGGTATGCAGAGGCCAACTTCGCAATTCGCCAGACGCCGAGGGCGCTGAACCTTCTGCAGCGTGCCCAGCGCGCGAGCTCTCAGGACGCTGCGTAGCGCAAACCGCACCATGTCCAGAAGGTGTTTAACTGGTCCTTTCCCCGTTGCCGCCTACCTCCGAATCTAGGCGGCGAGCATATCTTGTGACTCAGCGTCGCTCACTTTCAGTTGGTGGGTTGCGAAATAAGCAGCGCGCCAGAGGACGCCCGCGTAGGTGGGGAAGGAGAACGGAATACGCGCGAGGCTATCGACCGGCATTTGTGCGGTCATTGCAATCGCTGCCATCTGGGTGATTTCTACTGCCCGTTCACCGACGATGTGGCAGCCGAGGATCGCGCGGCTGCCACGATCGACGATTAGTTTGCAGAAACCAGAGGGCCGCCCGTCGATCAGGGGACGTACGCTGGCGTCAAAGCGCACCCGCGAAACAACTATCTCATGACGTTCGCGTGCCTTTGCTTCCGTTAGCCCAACATGAGCATATTCCGGGTCGGTAAAGCTACCAACCGGGTTTATGTGGCTCTCCAGTGTCATTTTTTCATCTCGTACGGCGTTGGTTGCCGCCACATACCCATCCTGCGCCGCCTGCGGAACCAGCATCAGGCGTCCGGTGATGTCGCCGGCAGCAAAGATGTGTGAAGCCGAGGTTCGAAGGTGGGCGTCAACACGCACATAACCGCGTGAGTCGGTCTCTACCCCTGCAGTCGAGAGACGCAGCCCAGCGGTGTCCGCCAGCCACCCGACAGCGATGATTACGACCGAGGCCTCGGCGCTCATTTGGGTTCCATCCTTGTGGAAGACCATGCGAACGCCGGCTGATGTCTTCTCGAAGTGGTCAATCCTCCCGAAATTCTCCCGCACCACGATGCCCGATGCCCGGAACGCCGTCGCCATTGCTGCAGACACGTCCTCCTCCTCCGTGAGCAGTATGCGGGGCCCGGCCTCGTAGAGACTGACCCGCGAGCCGAAGGCGCTGAAAACCGAGGCTACCTGTGCTCCTGTGGCACCGGCGCCAATCACAAGCATCGAAGGTGGGATCGATGTCAGATGCCAGGCATCACTGTGGGTACCCGTCAATTCACTACCGGGGACGTCGAGTCGCCGGCTGGTGCCGCCTGCGCACAAGATGATCTTTGTGCCGCCAAGCCGAAGACCGTTACTTCCCTTCTCGGCTTCGATTGTGTGTGGATTGATGAAGTGTGCCGTGCCTGCCTGTTCGTGAATGTTTACCCCAAGATGCTCGAGATCGCTGCGAAACGCCGAGTGCGTGCCCACATCTGTGGTGACTTCGCGCACTCGCGCAAGCAGCTTAGGATAGTCGAGCTTTGGATCGTGCACCGTTATGCCGTACTGTCGGAGTTGTCGGGCTTCTCGGACCAGACGAGCAGCATGAGCCAGTGCGCGCACGGGAATCGGACCATCATGGGCAGCCATTCCCCCAAACGCATCGCGAGTAACCAGCGCCGTCTTCGCACCAAGCTCGGCAGCCCGCTTCGCGGCCATAACGCCCGCCGGTCCGGCGCCTACAGTGATTACGTCTAGCATGTCGAACCCGATGCAGCCTGCCTTGGTCGCCGGTGCTGCTCTGCCGACTGGACAAGAGTCCAGGATTAATAGTTACACGAGCGTGCGATCTGCTCATCTTGTTCGACAGATCCCCCGGAAACTCCGACTGCGCCGATGCAGAGCCCGCCGCGATTGAGCAGCGGAACCCCGCCGCCGAAGGTAACGAGCCCACCGTTGCTATTTTCAATGGACCAAAGTGCGCCTCCGGGCTGTGACCGCTGGCCCAGGGATCCACTCTCGGTTCGGAATAGGGCGGAGGTCCGCGCTTTGCGAAAGGCCAAGTCGACTGATCCCAGGAGCGCGCCGTCCATTCGCACAAAATAAAGCAGGTGCCCCCCGGCATCCACTACGGCAATGTTCGCGGCGACGCCGAGCGCGCGTGCCTTGGAGATGCCATTCTCCACTCTTTGCTTGACATCATCGATGCCGAGTATCGATGGTGAATCCAAACTTACTCCTATCTTCCCGCTCCTCGTTTCCAATGAGATTTGCACACGAGATCCTGCTAGGTGCGTTGATGCGCTTCATTTTGAACGAGTTTGCTGGCGTACTCCGCAAAAATCGGATTGGTCGCCATGCGGCCGATCGTTCTGGGCATATTCCTGAGGAGGGCCCATCCCCAGAATCGCCGTCGCGATCACTGGCTCATCAGGTTCGATCGTCCCATCGAGTGTGGGCTGGACGGTCACACTGCAATGTTGCGAAATCGACGGCGCTCGCTTCCATCCTCGCTTCCTCTCGTCCCGCGAGTGCTCTCAATGAAACGATGCAAAGCTCTTGATCGCTTCATTTCCCGCTACTCTAACTGATGCGGCGCAAGGGGCTGCTTCTCGGCAGCGTGGAAGCTGCCTGGATTCTGCAGATCCTGCGGAACTGGCAGCTTTGACAGTGCAAAGGACGCTGACTTCGTCTTCTAATCAGGCCCATCGCGAGATGAATAGTCGTGGAACGGCAACCGCTGCACGGGCGCGAAGCGCTGTCAGCTCTCGCGAGTGAGAGCTGTAGCGATTATCGAAGAGGACATTCAACTTCGGCCATGTTCCATCGTGGCCGCAATTTCAGCACGAATGATGGTTGGCAAGCGGTTAAAGAAGACAACTCGGGTTGATGAACCTCTGCACTTTCATCAGCTTCCCGGGGGGGAAAAGGAGTCGTAGTTATGATTCGAAGAGGACCTCGGCGCGGAGTGGGGCTGGTGCGATCAGTGGCCCGAACCGCCGTAGTAGCGGGAACCGCCCAATCCGTGGCTGGGCGCGTGGCGGCGCGTCAACAGGCTGCCGCCGAAAAGAAAGGGGCGCGACCGGGAAAAGAGCCTACGAAACAGGGAATGCTAACCGACGAGGCAGTAGATCAACTTAAGAAGCTCGCCGATCTGCGCGACGCCGGCGTACTGACTGAGAAGGAGTTCGCTGCCAAGAAGGCCAAGATTCTTGATTGATATTGGGCAAACCGTGAATCACTGCCAGGGATGGGCGGAGGCTTCGTCGCTAAAATTCCTTGCTCAGCACCTTTAATGGATCCATTCGTCTCGCAAGGGTTGGTCTGCCAAGGCAACCTCGCCCAGGGTCGCTTCATCCCTGCCTGTCATCTTCCCCAACAAGCAAAAATGAGCCCTGGAAAACCGCAACTCGTTGGCAGCTCGCAGCCGGCGGAGCGCTCCGCAGGTTCAGCTCAACCTGAAGGGAGCGCCGCAGAATCCGGTCCTGTCGCCCCGTTACCCCCCGGACTCCTCGTGGACCAACGCAAGCGCTCTTATGTCGCCCTTGTGGTTCTGACCACTGGAGCTCTTTGCGTTGCCTACATCGTCTATCGCCCATTCCTCAAAGGGTTGTTCCTGGCCCTGGTCTTGACTATCGCTTTCATGCCCGTACACCAGCGGGTGGCCCGTCGCGTCCGCAGAAATACTATGGCGTCGATCGTTACCACAATCATCGTGTTGCTCGTGATCATGATTCCGTTCATGCTGATCAGCATCCGGCTCGTTTCCGAGGCCGTGAGTCTTTACAGTTACGTATCCCAACAGGCAGGGCCCGCCTGGTCCAATCGTTCGGCTTGGGTGAATGAGGCACTACTGCGTGCGTCGGCGCAGACCGGAATAGCGCCCGCTCAAATAAAGTCCTTTGTGACTGCTCGTGTGCAGGGATTCGGCGCCTGGCTTGTCAGCATGGCTGGGTGGGTGGCGCAGGGCTTGATGCAACAGCTCACCACAGGGATCCTCACTCTTCTGGTCCTCTTCTTCTTCCTGCGCGATCGCGAAAAGTACACACGCGGCATTGTCGAGTTGCTTCCTCTGCCTCCAGGTCGCATCCATGAACTGGGCGCCGCACTCCAGGAGACCGTGGTTTCCAATATCTATGGCATGGTGGCTGTCGGGCTGATCCAGGGAAGTCTCACCGCCATCGGTTGGTGGATGACCGGCCTCCGCGCCCCGTTGTTATGGGGCGCCATCGCCACCATTCTCTCGTTCATCCCCCTCGTCGGCCCCTCCCTGGTGTGGTGGCCGGGAGCCATCGTGCTGGCCATGCAGGGCAAGTGGATCCAGGCAGCCGTTCTGGTCGCGTGGGGCTTCATCGTGGTCGCTTCGGCTGACTATCTTGTTCGGCCCAGGTTTGCCGGCGGTCGCGCCAACGCCAATACCTTGCTGGTCCTGCTCTCGCTGCTCGGCGGGTTGAAAGCCTTTGGCCCCATCGGAATCATCGCCGGGCCGGTGGTGCTATGCATTGTCACTGCACTTTTGAAAATAACCCGCGAAGAGCGCGAAGACGTCGCCGCGGGGAGAGCTGCCCGTGGGTAAGACGGCGCGCGAGAGTCCCAGCCTCGGCCTCGCCCAGGATCGAAGTTTTTTTTCCAAAGATGGCAAGGCCGTGATCAGTCTGAAGGTGCAAAACGTCACTCAACTGTTTTCCACCATGGATCCGGCGCCCCTCAGTAACAAGAGTCTCGATTCTTCAGTGGAGGAATGGATCGTCAGCAGCGCCACGGAGGCCGCCCGGCATGCGTCTCTTGAATTGCAGATCCACGTCCAGAACCCCGCGGAGGCTACTCCATCGCAAGCCATGGTGCAGGAAGCGGTTCGGTTGTTTTTTGCCTACAAGTCCCAACTTTCCCGGCGCGAGCTCTCGCAGGTTTTCAAAAAGGGCAGAATCAGTTTGCTCATAGGTCTTACTTTCCTGGGCGTAACTCTGGCGATCAGCAAGATGCTCGGTGCGTTCGAAACCAACCGGATGGCTCTGCTGATCCGCGAGAGTTTGATCATCGGCGGCTGGGTCGCGATGTGGAGACCGCTGGAAATTCTCCTCTACGACTGGTGGCCCATCCGGAACCAGAGGATCATTTTCGATCGCCTCAGCGCCACAGATGTCACACTCCTTCAGGATCAGGAAAGCACGATGACCACTCATCTCGTCCGTCCAGCATGATGTCGGCGATCATCCAATTCCCAACCATCGCTCGGCTACTCCCCGAGAGCTCTTGAATGAACTTCTCAGCGCTACAAATACCTCAGAAATCACAGTTTCATGCTGCTCGCGAGCAAGTCTGAACGCATGAGGCATGCATGCTGCCCGTACCGACAGATTCATCGTCAGTGATGCTGAGGTTTGTGTCTGGGCGGAGCGCTCGCCCCTCAAACATCACACGTCAATATTCCGGACAGCGGTTATCCCCCAAATAGGTGTCACACGGGCAATCGAGCAACGATGAGAATGAAACCATCTCATGCCCCGTCGTGCCCGTCGCGGCATCGGCTCTCTCCAGAGCGCGCGCGTCTCGCAGTTTTGACAGTGTGGCCCGGCGCGTCACACGCAGATGATTATTTGCGGGGAGGTGGCTCCTACATGGCAAAAAGTGCGAAAGAACTATTCAAGCTTCATCGACTGCAGGAAGATGAGCCTCTCTTGCGCGGGGTGCACGGGAATTATCTTTTCGAGATCGAGCAGGCGGGCAGCTGGTTCGTGGCCGTGAACGACGGCAAGATCAAAGTCGACGAGGGGAAACACGAAGCGGACTGTGTAATACGCTGCAGCGAACAGGATTTCATCGAAATCGTCGAGGGGCGGAGAAACCTTCTTACCGCGGCGCTGCAGGGCCGCGTTCAAGTTCGAGGCGATATCTCATTGGCTCAGAAATTTCACGGCCTCGTTGGAACGCTGGCAGAAAGAGAGAGGGGTGCAGCATGAGAGCCAAACCGGTTAGTGCTCTCGAAGGCGATACATTCGTTGTGAGCGATCGCCGTGGTGACATCGCGATTTCGCCTGAAGAGGCACAAGGTCTGTTTCAGGGGGATACGCGCTTTCTCTCGCGCTGGGTGTTGACCGTAAACGGCCAATTGCCCAATCCGCTGTCCACCGACGACGTTAACTACTTCTCGTCGCAATTCTTTCTGGTTCCAGGCACCGGAACCATCTATGTCGATTCTCCATTGTCGATTGTGCGACAGCGTGCTGTGGGCGGAGGTTTTCACGAAGAGCTGAAAGTGAGGAATCACACCCCCAAGCCGATTACCCTGGACCTCAGGATCGAGGCAGAAGCTGACTTCGCCGATCTGTTTCAAGTGAAGGATGCAGAGTTCGAAAGAAAGGGCAAATTCTACAGTCGGATAGAGGAGAATCGCCTCGTTCTGGGCTACAAGCGAGATCAGTTCGTTCGCGAGACCTGGATCACGTCGAGTGCTCCCACCGAGATTGACCCCAAGGGGCTTCGATTCAAGGTACAACTCGAACCACACGGCGAGTGGTCGACGGGGTTGGACGTGAGTGCTGCCGTCGATGGCACGGAAGGGATAAAGACAAAGCCTAAGTACAAGGACATCAATGATGTTCCGACCCCGAACATCGGAATGAGCCTGGAGAGTTGGATGGCCAAAGCTCCGCACCTGCGTTCCTCTTGGGCGGATCTCGACAGAATCTATGAGCGCGCGCTGGTCGATCTGGCAGCGTTGCGTTTTTTTTCAAGGTTCGCACCCGGGGAGGCAATTCCTGCCGCTGGTCTCCCCTGGTTCATGACCCTATTCGGGCGAGACAGCATCTTCACTAGTTTCCAGGCGCTGCCGTTCCTGCCTGAGCTCGCTGCTAGTACCCTGCAAGTGCTGGGCCTGAGGCAGGGCACCAGACGCGACGATTTTCGTGAAGAGGAACCTGGAAAGATTCTTCATGAAGTTCGCACCGGTGAGTTGACCGCCTTTGAAGAGCGGCCCCACTCCCCCTATTTCGGAGCCGCCGATGCGACTCCGCTTTTCCTGGTTTTGCTGGACGAATTTGAGCGATGGACGGGAAAAGGAGATGTGGTTCGCGGGCTTGAAGCAGAGTCGAGAGCAGCGCTCGGTTGGATCGACCAGTATGGCGACCGCGACGGCGATGGCTATGTGGAATATGAGCGGCGGAACAACGAAACCGGTATAGAAAATCAGTGCTGGAAGGACTCCTGGGACTCCATTAAATTCTCCGACGGAACCATACCGCCCAAGCCCATTGCTACTTGCGAGATTCAGGGATATGTCTATGACGCCAAGCGCAGATGCGCGCGTTTGGCGCGTGACTTCTGGGGGGATCCTGAAACTGCCACTCGCCTGGAGAAGGAGGCCGCGGAGCTAAAACGCCGTTTCAATGAGGATTTCTGGATCCCGGAGAGACAGTTCTTCGCGCTTGCCCTCGACGGAAAGAAGCGCAAAGTCGATTCGCTAACTTCGAATCTCGGGCATCTGCTTTGGAGTGGCATCGTCGACCAAGACAAGGCAGACGTGTGTGCGCGCCACTTGGTTGGAACAGGGCTGTTTTCTGGTTGGGGCATTCGCACAATGGCCGAACAAGAGGGCGGCTATAACCCGATCGGCTACCACATTGGAACGGTGTGGCCATTCGACAACTCGCTGATTGCCCTCGGGCTGCGTAATTATGGTTACAAGAAGGAAGCCGCACAAGTTGCGTTGGCAAATCTGGAGGCGGCCAGATACTTCGACTATCGACTCCCCGAGGCTTTCGCCGGCTACGCGAGAACCGACACCAATTTTCCGGTCGAATACCCGACGGCATGTAGTCCCCAGGCCTGGTCCGCCGGCGCCCCACTTCTCTATCTTCGGACACTGCTGGGTCTGGAGCCGGTAGGCGAGCGGCTGCTGGTGGATCCCGCCATCCCGAAACAAATTGAATGGTTGGAATTACTCGGGATTCCGGGGCGTTGGGGACACGCCGATGCATTTGGACGAGGGCTCGTCGATCTTTCCGCCCCGACCAAAGCTCAGACTGCACGCGACGCAGCCCGGCCGAGACGGGCAGCATGAAAACGAACGGGCTAATTTCGAAACTGCGTCGACCTGTTCATTTCCGTAGGCCAGCCAATCTCGCAATGACAAAGGTGATCAGCGAAGAGATAAAGACTCACGATCTCATCGCCGTTCTCCTTCGCGTTGTAGCCGGCGAGCTAACTTGCGTCGGTCACAAGGTTACGAAACAAAGAAAAACGCTCTCCAATATGACTTCCCTGGAGGTCGCGAAGGGTTCTGAACTGAACAAAATTCGGCTTATGCTTCCGACGTTTACTTGTAGCGCCGACGCAATCCCAAAAGCGATAGCACTCCGCTCCCTAACAGAATCATCGAGCCAGGTTCGGGAGTTGGAGTGAAATTGGTTACGTCGATGTTGGGGCACCACGTATATGGGGTTGCCGTTTGCGTCAAGCACAGGGGCGCCGGTGGCATCGAGTTCGACGTTTGGCACAACCGCAAAGACGGCGGCTTCGCAACTTTTAGTCGAAGAGTTGATCGCAGTGCAAACGTCTCCTGGAGCTACAAAATTGGTGATCGCGAAGGTGAGGCTGGCGCTCGAGAACGAGTTGGCAGAGTCTTGAAAGAAACCGCTGGGAGCTGAGCCATCGAGGCACGGCAGCGTGCTGGAGGTGCCGCAAGTGAGAAGGCCGTAATCGCTGGTGCCGGTTGCCAGAACCCGAGTAGGTTATTTGCACGTCGCTTACCGAGGAATTGAAAATAACCAGGTAGGCTGGACTACTCGTAGGCCCGTCGTCCAGTATCCAGCAGGTTCCCGCGCCCGCCGAATCCGAGAAAATACCGGAGCCGCATTGCCCCCCAGTGGTGATTGAGCCGAAAGTCAGCTTCGCGGCCCAATTCGTTCCATCGCCGTAATCGGAATTATCGCGAAAGCGGGTGACAACATCGCCGGCAAAGCAAAAACTTGTCGAAACCACCAGAGCATACAGCAATGCAAGCGCACGAACCTTCATGCCGAACCCCCCAGGATTTTTGTTTGAAGCTGGCGTCTAGGTTTGCACGTCGACTACCACTTGCCCTGCGGTGCGCCCCAGCAATTCAACAATTTAGCGGTAAAGCTCGGGCTCTCGGCAGCTGAATGAGTGATCCGGTTGATCCGCGCCTTTGAGTCCTAGCCTTCTCGGCCGCATGGCATTGTTCTGTGAATGACTGATCCGACTGGCGAGCGTGCCGATCTTCCTCGCCACAATTCTGGACGTGCTGGTTGTGCTGTAAAAACCTCATCGAAGCAGGGAGGCCGGTGAGCGCTTGGGCTCGCAGAGCCGGAACACTCTCGCCTCAATGCCTGGACTCCTTGATATGAGATTTCATGGTCACAGTTACGACCCGCTTGCGTATCTTCTTATCTTCTATGTGTTCGTGGTAATTGAGAATGGAAACATCACGTCGAACCCATGTTTTCCACCCATGATTCTCGTGTCTCTTATGACTTCTCTAGTACTTAGGCGGCCACCTGAAGTCACGTAAGTTGTTTAAAACACTGAATAATCTAGCCCTGAAAAGGCTGGCGTCGGCGGTTCGATTCCGTCCCTGGCCACCAAATCCAATCAAATTCAAATACTTAGCTCTCTTTGTTGATGCGTTACTTGGGGTCGAAATTCTCAAGGTTGTGAGCTTCGTCGGACGGAATCGCAGAGGACTGATCCAGCCGGCGATTAAATGCCGCGGCCGCGAATACTTGCGCATCATCTACGGTTCTGAATACACGGCTCCTCAGCATCTCGACAGGCTACGGGCTCGCGGATTGAGCACGAAGCGTTCTCTTGCTCTTCGCGAATTCGCACTCGACATCGAAGCATTGCATAGATTCGTTGAACGCGAACCGCTCCGTCGCGTCCACGAGTGCGTCTTCGGTGTCCTGGCTTTGGACAGCGAACCTGTTGATCCGCGGCTGTAAATCCACCACTATGGGTCAGCCCGACCTTTTGAGGTTTTTCCAATTTCACCCGTGCGGTCAGCAAAAATTCCGTAAGCGCTTGAAATAGCCAACTCACCGAGGACAGTCCTTATCACCGTCCGCTGACTTCAAACGCTACGGGTTTTGTGGTCGCAGTCACATTGGGATCGTAGTATTCATACACGCGCGATGTGAATCCCTGCGCACGGATCGGATATTTTGCCCGAAGGCGGAAATGGATCTCGAAGGAATCGTGAGGCGCGATCGAGTCAAAGTAAAGAATTGCTTGCGTAGCCGTCATGCTGAACTTTTCGAGGCGCCCGCTCTTCGCGTTCAGGGTTTTCTCCACCATGGTCTGCAAATCCTCGCTTATGAGCTCGAACCCAGGCGGAATCCCTAAGTCCACCATCACCATATTCGCGTTCTTCGCCATGTTGTTTCGAATCGACGCTGTACTCGTCACTATTTGATCTTGGGCCAATCGCGTCCGATCGTATTTCACCGCAATTGCAAGGGGTTCAGGAGCATCCACGTGTTGCCAGGGAACAAAATAGCGCCCCGCGATCTGATAGGCCATCCCTCCTTCCCCAGAAAAATGAATTTCTATCTCGTTGTCGTGGCCGATGCTTGTTGGTGGCAATACAAATTGGTGCAGTAGGTCATTGTTGTCCTTGTTGATTTCCAGACTCGCAGCCTTCGTGCCATTGACCAGGACGTCCACCGAGCCCTGAGCATCGCTTCCACTCTGTTCGGATGCCATCACAAGAGCGCGCAACGCCATGATGGTCGCCTGAGTTGTTCCCCAATTGCCGTCTCCGTTCTTCTTCGAGGTAATCCAAGCGAGACCCTTACGTACCACATCAGAATATCCACCGACTTTCAGAAAAGCCTGCACCGCCAATCCCGTGGTCTCGACAGCAGCGCTGTCACCGGTTGCATAGACGCCGGTTTCGGTTGCCGTCCACCAAGCGAACTCATTCTGTTCCACCGCTGCGTTACGCAGCATTTGCAGGGCGCGCTGCGTTATTTCGGAGTCCTTTCCGTCCTCAACGCTGAAATTAGCGACGATCGCCAACGTGTATGCATCCATCTTGCCGTCGAGATGCTGCTCGATGAACTGCCTGGCCTTTTCGATTGCTGTTCCTTTGTACTCAGCCGACTCAAGCGCCCAAGCAATGTAGGCAGTAATACGCAGAACATCGGAATTGAAGCGATTCGTTGCACCTTCGTTGATGAACTGTGTGTCGGGCTTCCAACTTCCGTC
>Ga0126381_100001857_pt1 | contig 22701 bp, 18 predicted proteins | sample PanSoiMetPlot_28_FD_96465 | JGI IMG/M metagenome (GOLD analysis project Ga0126381, IMG submission 96465) | Tropical forest soil microbial communities from Panama - MetaG Plot_28 | ecosystem: Environmental > Terrestrial > Soil > Tropical forest > Bulk soil | place: Panama | collected 2016-02-17 | reverse complement strand
TCGAAGGTGACCGCCAAAGTTCCGCGCAATCCCGCAAAGAACTCAAGAATGGTTGCCGCTTTCGTCTCCAGGATGGACTCCATGACGAACTTGCCGGCGGAATCCATAACTGCGACTGAGATCGTTGCTTGATGGACGTCGAGCCCAATATACTTTTCACTGTTCACGAGGGTGCTCCTTTTGTAGGTCATGATGCTTGCGCTCACAACCTACTCCTAGAGAAGCGCCCTTTTATAATGCGTTTTCGCCAACAATGCACTTCGATAGCCCTTCTCATTGGCATAAAATTTGGAATTGAATCCCGTGCAGGAGGCGATTTCCAATGCCTACGAAGCTCACCCACGTCATTGAGTTTGTTGCCGACATGGACCGTGCCGTCAGGTTCTACCGCGACGTTATGGGCTTGCCCCTGAAATTTCAGTCACCCGGTTGGAGCGAGTTCTCTACGGGTGAAACGACTCTCGCCCTCCATCCCGCCTCTGACAAAAACCCGGCGGGCAAACTCGAACTCGGCTTCGGCGTGTCAAACATTCAGCAGTTTCATGACGACATGTCCGGTAAGGGCGTTCGGTTCCCGATGCCGCCCACCAAGCAGGATTTTGGCGGCTTGTTGGCTCAGTTCATCGATTCTGAAGGTGCACACATCAGCGTTAGCGGCAGCTAGTCAACCAGAATGCCACGGGCAAGACACGGCAAGCTGTGTCTAACAGTCGGTCACGTAGTGGTGGCCCCACCCGCGACGACAAGACAAAGTCATCAGTCACTCCGCCGACGAGCAAGTATCTCGCAGGCATGAGGGTTGATCGGCGTTGAACTGGCGACGTCCAGTTCCAATACAAGCCCGTCAGGATCGAAAGAGATCCACCCGCGGCAGATAAGAGGTGAATTCATCGCCGGCGCAGCAGATTTTCGAAGGATCGCGCTAAGTCTTGAGGGAGCCGAGGAGTCCTCTCACATGGGTGCGCCGGACTTTCGTGTGGGCGGTCGCATCTTCGCCACGCTTGCTTCGCAAGCGAAGGGATATGGGAACTTGTATCTTACTCCCGAAGTTCAGGCCGAATTTGTCTCCGAGATGCCCGAAGTGTTTCTGCCGATCCGCGGCGGCTGGGGAAGAATGGGTATGACGCACATTCGGTTAGCAACGGCTACGGATGACGTCTTGGCTGGGGCGCTGCGGACCGCGTGGAAACTTCGAGCGGACAAGAACCTGTCGGTGAAGAAGCGATCCTTGGGCCGGAAAGCTCAACGAAAACGGACTTAACATGCGAAGCCGAATATCGTCCGAAATCCTGGCCTATTACGAACAGGCGGCGGAACGCGAGCGCCTTCTCAGCGGTGTTTTCCAGTTGGAGTTTCTCAGGACAAAAGAGGTGATCGACCGCTGGCTGCCCCAGCCGCCGGCAATCGTCATGGATATAGGCGGAGGGCCTGGCAGGTACTCGGCGTGGCTTGCCGAGCGTGGTCATGAAGTCCATCTGCTGGATGCCGTGCCCGAACTTGTCGAGCAAGCTCGACAATTGGATCAGACGCACCGCATTGCCAGCTTTAGTGTGGGCGACGCACGCGCGCTGCACCGCGAAGACCAGTCGGCGAATGCTGTGCTTCTCCTCGGCCCTCTATATCACCTGATCGATGCCGCGGACCGTCAGCGCGCGCTGCGAGAGGCACACAGGGTCATGGCGCCGGGCGGCGTGCTGTTTGCTGCAGCCATCTCGCGCTTTGCGTCCGCGCTTGATGGCTTGGCCAGGGATCTGTTGGGCGATCCAGCATTCGCAAAGATTGTGGACCGCGATTTGGCTGAAGGTGTCCACGTCAACGTCACTGGCAAGCTGGAGTACTTCACGACTGCGCAGTTCCATCGCCCCGAGGAGCTGGAAGCAGAGATAGCAGCCGCGGGCTTCTCCATATTGCAGACCGTTGGTGTTGAAGGGCCGGGCTGGTTGTTCGCAGATTTTGAGCAGCGGTGGAGCGACTCTCGCCGCCAAGAAGACTTGTTGAGGATCGCGAGAGCCTTGGAATCGGAAGCTTCCATTCGTGGTGTAAGCGCTCATCTCCTGGTTGTCGCACAGCGTCCGTAGTAGCGACTAAGCGTGTGCTAATGTCGAAAAAACACTGTTGCTAGGCGGGTTTCTCGGATTGTTATTCCTTACTACTGACCGAGACCGATGCCTCGGCGCGCTTCGTCTACGCCTCCCCGGGTGATCCTCCCCATATGCTCGGTTAGAAAGTGGAGCCACCATGTCTTCAACTGGCCGATCCCTGTGCGCTTTCTTCCTTGCTACGTTCATTTCTGTTAGCTCCTCTGGAGCTCAGCAACCTGCAGCTCAAGGGACCTCGCGTCTTTCACCTTCTGGGAAATTTGTTCTCGACGACGGCACTCCGGTCAGACTTCGCTTAAACCGGAATCTTAGTTCTGTTAGCATCTTCGAGCACCTTTTGAATGCGGCTGGCAATCCGAGAGTGCTCTTTGGAAAGCTGGTGCGTGCTCTGGTTAAATCGCGCAAGTCGCGAATCAAAACCAGAGGTATGTAGCTGGGACGCAGGAGTCCGTGTTGCAGCTCCGCGATCCGCTGACAGTCTTCGTATCGGTCTTGCGTCCCGGAACGCCTTAATGTGCTGGGCGTTCGCGAGCAGGAGCCGAAAATGACCCTCAAGAATGTTCCACACCGGCTTCCAATAGACACCGGTGGACTCGATGGCCACGTGCTCCACCCCCAGCTCGCTTAACCAGGCGGCTAACTGATGAAGTTCTCCCGTGGTGCATCCGAAGCGACGAATGTGCTTTCGCGGTTTGGGGCCTTCGTGCAGCAGAATACAAGCTATGATTGAGGAGTTGTACATCCAATCCGCAACAGCGCCGATACAATACTTCCATCGTTGTCCTTCTGCCGTGCGACGTAAGGATGCACATATCGCGAAATCTCCCTCGCGTGCTCATCTCCGAAGAGAAGGCAACAGTCCGTTGTTCTCAACGACATCCAGGGTCAAACTCATTCTCAGGCTCTTGGGCTCCACTAAGGCCGACGAGCACAGTACGTCCACGGCACGGCCAGCCTACACCGTTTTCATACGCCGTTGTGCCCACAAGGCATGTAGAACTCATTCCATCTGTTATCGGCAACCTGGCGTCAATTGCACGAGTTCAGCAACCCGGCGCTCATGGCTCTATTGGCGCAAAATCACAGCAGTGGCGGTTTGTGGGTTATTCGCTCAGCGATGCAGTAACCTGCGCCGCCGGATGGACTGATACCAGAGCGAACGTACCCTAGGGCTCTTTTCCCGTAAGTTGTCGATACTGGTCCTGTGCCCACTTCGGAGGCTTCGGGGCTTCGGCTTGGAATGGTTTACCTAATGCAACCAGCCATCGTTCCAGCCATGTCAGCCCGTCCGGCCCAATGTAATCGTCTGGAGTTGCATAGGCGGGATCCTGAAGGGCCTGATCAAGAGAGATGAAGCGATATCCCCTCTGCTCGAAGGTGGACAGCACAGCATCGAGATGATCCGCGTTAAGAAGATCATCGTGCAATAGCATGATCTGCGATATCTGCCGACCGAAAGATTGTCGCGATAAGTCTTCGGCGTACGCCAAGGCCTCCTTCGTGTGCTGCAGATACGCCTCCAACACGCGTTTTTGCGCAGCCAGGTCGTGCTTCGCTACAGCATCCGAATACACGGCGTCGAACAACCAATCCTCATTCTGAATCGTCACAGGAGCGTTGGTGAAGCCACGCTTCACAAAAAACCCGATGAAGCCTTCTTTCTCGGCTTTGTCTTTTCCGGTGTCGAGATAGGGATAGCGGAAGTACCTCTCCGTCTTGCCCATCGCCTTCATTTCGGAGGAGGCAATCGTGGTACCGCGCACGAAATCATCCTCGTACTCACTTTCGGCGACTTGGCTGAGGGAAGGATGTGAGTATGTATGGTTGCCCAGCTCCATGCCTGCCTCGAGCCATTGACGAAGAACGATCACGCGGGCGTCGCGTTCGTTATCGACATTCAGTTTGACCTCATTGACGAAACCAATGGCTGTGGCGTGATGGGCAGCGAGCGTTTTCAAAATCACGGCATTCACGCGCTGCACTGCACTCACATTTCCGGCTGCCTGATCATTGCCCGGAACGGCCAGCGGCAAATCGTCAAATGTGAGAGCGACCGTTCTTGCAGTGGTACGTTGCGCATATGAGGGCAAGATAAAGGTGGCCAGCATTGTCACAAGAACGACACTCTGGGAACAGCGGAAAATCTTCATGGCTGAGATTCCTTGATTATCCTTCGGCGGGCGATCCAAAGGAGTATTCCGACCACTGCCCAGCAAGCCCCGGCGGTCTTCGCCAGATTGCTGAGATTCAGCCATAGCAGAAGACATACAACAAATCCACACGAGCCCAAGAGGACGAACCCTGCGCGAGCATGTTCTTTGAACCGCAATCCGTGCCGCAGCGACGACAGATTCACGCCCATGAATGCGAGCAGGGCGCCGAAGTTCAGCAACTCGGCTCCGGTTTCGTAGGTCATTAGCAGGGCTCCCACCAGTGAAATCGCGCCGATCAACAGGACGTTGTTACGAGGAATACGTTTGCGCGGCTCGATGGTAGCGAAGAACCTGCTCGGAAGAGCGCCATCGCGCCCCATGGCGTAAAGTAGCCTGGCTGCCCCCAACTGCGCTCCCATGCCCGATCCGATGGTCGCAACCAGCAAGGCGGCATTCACGGCGATGAAGAGTACTGCTCCACCGGCACGGCCTGAGACGTGCACGAACGCGGTGTCGATCTCGGGAAACGCTCCCGAGCGCCCCCAGACGACTTGTGCGAGGTAGACTTCAATGGCAGCCAGAATGCCGGTGACAAAGCACGTCAGTACCACCGCCCGGGGAACGTTTCGTTGCGGATTGTGTGCCTCCTCCGACAATGTGGTAATGCCATCAAACCCGATGTAAGTCAACACGGCCAGCGAGGTGCCATGCAAGACAGCGCGCGTGGAGAAGGAGCTGGGATTGTAAAAAGGTAGGGTGAAGTCGTGCCAATTGGAATAGATCCCATTGCGCAGAATGAATCGTAGAGCCGCGATCACAAACATCAGGATGACTATTCCAAGCGCAGCGGCAAGGGCGGCATTAAGCCGCGCCGAAGTTTCGACGCCATTAAGATTCAGAACAGTAAACAGACTGGCGAACGCCACAGCCCAGATGATGTATGGCACCTCCGGTATGAAGTTCTGCGCAGCCTTGCTGCACCAGATGGTGCATATGAGCGGGTTCAGCGCATAATCCATTGCCATGCACCAACCCGCCAGGTACCCTCCCGCCGGATGCAGTTCCTTGCTGACATAGGTGAAGGCGGACCCAGCTTGCGGATGCAGCCTTGCCATGTGACCATAGCTGACAGCTGTCAGCAGCATGGCAATCATGGCGAGCAGAACTGCCGTGACGACGTGCCCGCGCGCTTCGGTGTAGATGACGCCAAATACCGGCATAGGCGCGGTCGGCTGGATCACGATGATGCCGTAAAGGATGAGGTCCCACAGGCCAAGACTGCGCCGCAGCGTTACCGTCGTACTCGAGTACGTGGTGGCGTCACTCATCGCAGGCATCTATTTCCGCAGGACTGCCTTGGAGAGATTGCGCGGCCGGTCAGGATTAATTCCGTCATTCAACGCAAAATAGCAGGCCAGCATCTGTAACGGCATCACCTCAAGCACGGCGAGACCATACTCGTTGCTAGCCGGAACCTCGACCGCGTAGGAGACCAGTTCCTTCAGTTCACTATCGCCTTCGTTGAGGAGTGCGATTACCGCGCCTCCTTTCGCTCGTAATTCTTTCGCTATCTTCAGTGTCTTTCGGTAACGTAGCAGAGAGTCAGGATCATCAGGATCATGGGTTGCGATTACCAGTGTCGGGATATCCTGACTGACCAGCGCTTGTGGACCATGTCGCACCTCACCAGAGGGGAAGGCCTCGGCCTGACGGTAGGCTGTTTCTTTCAGCTTGAGCGCGCCTTCACGGGCGATCGCGTAGTGAATCCCTCGCCCAAGCATGATAAAAGCTCGGGCCTTCTGGTACCTTCGCGCGATTTCATTGGCGCGCTCCGCCCACCGGGGCAGGCGAGAACCCGCGAGATCAGGAAGTTTCTCCAAGCCGTCGCGAATGCGAGCCAGATTGGCGCGCGATCCACGGACCTTTCCGACCGCCAGCGCCAGCAGTTGCAACATGACCAGTTGCGTGGTGAAACTCTTGGTGGCAGGAATGGCAGACTCTTTTCCGGCGTGGGTGAGGAATGCAATATCGGCCTCACGCATGATGGGGGAACCGGCGACATTCGTAACAGCCACGGTGAGAAGTCGGTGTCCTTTTCCCTGACGCAGAACGGCAAGCGTGTCGGCGGTCTCCCCCGATTGCGAAATCACCATCAGTGCGGGAGAGAGAAGGGAATGGGCCGTACGATAGAGGTATTCGCTCGCGTATTCCACATCGACGGCAAGGTTGCAAAGATCCTCGATGATAAGTTCGCCCGCCAGTCCGGCATGCCTGCTGGAGCCACTAGCAGCGATTACCAGGCGATCGCGGTGTGAAAACGCAGGTGCGAGTACCCGCTCCACTTCGCTACTGTCGCGATAATAATCGAGCGTGCGCTGGATGGCGGCCGGCTGCTCAAAGATCTCCTCGAGCATCAGACTGCGCTTCTTGTGTGCGAAGTGCATCTCGCGAACCCTCACATTTGTCTCGCCGAAGCTTCCTTTCTGAGCGTCAGCGTGTGCTCCCAGGGAGCGATGTTCCAGCCGGAAAGGCGAATCGTGATCAACTGGCCGTTATAACCACTCGGAATTGCCGCTGAAAGTACCGTCTTTTCACCGGGCATGAGTTCGACGTAGTTGTCATTCCACAGGAGCATGGGGATGATCTCCCCACGTTCGTTGTATCCCTCGGCGGCAACTTGAAACGCAAGCGCCTTTGATGGGTTGGCCAAACGCAGGACGAGCGTATTGCCTTCGATGTCAGCGGTTGCATCGAGGCTGGCGGAAGCTAGCTTGCGCAGATCGGTCATAACTTCGGATTGCTTTACCGGAGTGCTGATGTATGTTGTCTTTGGCCAATCGAAGACCGTCAAAGCGGCCGGAACCCAATAGAAGTTTGTGGACACACTCACGCCACCGCCTTTGCCAACCGACATTCGGACAAAGTAAAACTGTGCGCCTGCGCTCCAGGCGGATTCAGGAATGCTGATCGCTACCTGTGAGCTGTTGGCGCGAACTACGTCAAGGGTGGCGGTCTTCGTGAAAGCCGGCTTCAAGTCTGGCGTCAGCACCTCGACGTTTATTTCCATGTCATAAGTGTCGGACAAAGTGCTGTTCACAACCACAACGGCGCGCTGGTCGTACGCATATTGGATGTGAACGGGCTCGTTGGCCTTCTTTGCGCCGTAATACCCGCCGCCAGGCACAAGATAGTAGTCGTATAGATGCCAGAAGAGAGACGGCCAGGCATTGTTCAGCATCCACTGGATGACACCGGTCGAACGATAGCGATTGCCGCTGTAGGCTTCGAACATCGCGCGCTCGTTGTCATAAGTCATCGTCTGGGCAACCTGAGCGTAGGAGTTGACGTTGTCGGCAGATCCATAGATATCTGTCATCGCCTGATTAAAGCGGCTGAGGTCTTTGAAATCTTCGCCGCCTGAGTGGAAGTCCCAGACGGGATTGTCGGTGGGCCACAATGCTGATTCGGGCAGGAAGCGCTTTAACTCGGCAACCTGCTCCGGCGCTGCTCCCGGACCGGCTTCTGTATTGAAGCCGAATGCGCCGCCGTATTTCGACGTGTCCTGATACCAGTAGGAGGGAGCTACATAATCGTAGGGGCCTGGCATCTTCACGCCGCTCGCGCTGGTGGTCGAGGTCGGCGTACCCGAAGCTGAAGAGATTACCGGATTCGGCCATAGCGTGGCCGCGATCACTTCAGCGTAGCGACGCTCGACCTCCGCCGGCGGTGGGTTATCGCTGCCGTACATCCAGGCCAGTACGCTGGGGTGGCTGCGCAGTCGCAGCATCTGCGATTCGAGGGAATTGGCAGCGATTCGCAGGTCGTCGGCAGTCCAGTCTGACCACTTTTCCCAGTAATCGCAGCAGCACCAGCCCGCAAGCACGAGAATCCCGTACTGATCCGCCAAGCGGAAGAAGTCATCGCTCTCCATTTTTCCTTCTAAGCGGATCGCATTCAGGTGCAGATCGCGTACTATGGCGAATTCGTCGCGCAGCTTCTCGGGCGAGTTGCGCAGCAACATGTCGGGCGCCCAGCCGCCACCGCGGATCAGGATCGGCTTGCCGTTAATGCGAAAAAGTCGATGGCCGTTAGAGGTGAACTCCGAAGTAATTTCGCGAATGCCGAATTCGATCTGCTGTTGATCCAGGGTTTTACCACCGACGATGAAACGAAGGTTTGCGCTCTGCAGGGGATGGTCTCCGTAGTCGATAGGCCACCAGGTACGCGGCTGATGAATTGTGAGGGTAGGGAAGTCCTCGGGATGGAAGTTTGCGGTAATCGTTCGGTGCGCAGGAATGCTGACGTGCTGGGACAAATACCGGCCTGCTATAACGGCTACGAGCTCACCCCGGATTGGGGTTGCGCTTTGGTTCGATATATCCGAAGTCACCGTCAGCAGCGCCGTTTGCAGGCTGTCATCCTCGAAATGCGTGAATACTGCCGGATATCGCAGCACAATCGGACTACCGGTAAGTAATCGTACATCCGACCATAATCCCATGTCTTTATCAGGAGGCATGGGATTCCAGTCCACCCAATTGATGGCAAGACTCTTCTCATCAGGGGGGAATACCTCAATGGCGATGACATTGTTGCCGTTGGCGGCAGCATTGATCTCGCTCGTGACATCGAATTCGTAATTGCGATATGCGCCTCGTACCTGCGACCGGCCCGCTACGCGTTTGCCGTTGACCCAAATGTCAGCCGAATAGTTAATGCCGTCGAATTGCAACCGGAATCGCGTGCCGGCTTCCGCGGCAGGCACGCGGAACTCCTTCCGGTACCACCAACCGCAGTGGTAAGGACTGTCGGCGGCCATCGGCAGATTGGAGAAATTTTCCCCGATGGGATAAGTCGTCCCCGGAATCGAGCGGAGGTTCGTGCCGAAGTAAATGTCCTTGTAGAGTCCCGCCGCGACCTGGGCAGCAAGAACCGTGGCTGGTACAGACGTTGGCATCCATCCGGTCGAGCCATAGCTTACCGATGAGATCGAAGCACCTGAATCCGTTACCCTACACGCGGACTGCAAGCTCCAGCCATCGTGAATCGGAATTTCTTTCGCGACAGCGAACGGCCAGGAGCAGACCACTGCAACAGTTGCTACAAGAAGTCGATGAATTACGGCCTGCATTCCTCACCCGATGAGAGTTGTCCTCTCCCGAAACAATGGATACGACGCAACCAAGAGGCTACAATCCGGCAGTTGATTGGCGGACCACCAGTTCTGGCGCGAGAAGCTTCAGCGGCTCGCCGCCTCTACGTACGCTGCCATTCGAGATCTGAGCACTGACGACTTCGGCGGCATAGCGTCCCATCGACTCCATCGGCTGCCGGATCGTGGTCAAACTGGGTGTCGCCAACTCCGCCATGGGCACATCATCGAAACCGATAACCGAACAATCCTCGGGAACTCGCAGCCCATGATTGTTCAGGCCGCGTATCGCGCCAAATGCCGTCATGTCATCAAAAGCGGCAATCGCCGTGAAACGAGTTCCATCACGTAGCCAGCGGCCGGTCAACTCCGCACCCGAACTGAAGCCGGTGAGCGGATCCGATAAACCAGGCAGCTGCAACACGCGCGAAGCGGCGATCTCTATTCCCGACTGAACAGCAAAGCGCTTCATCCCAGCCCAGCGACGGCCGCTGTCCGACAGTTGCTTCGGGCCGAGCAGGAAGTTCACCTTGCGATGACCGAGCTCGTATAGGTGCCGTAGGGCGAGATAGCCGCCACGTTCGTTATCAACCAGTACGGAGCGCACACCGGAACGATGTAGGTCGCGACCGACAACAACCGTAGGCAGCCGATCCTTAGCCTGTTGCTTGAGGGCAGCGATGCTCACGAACAGCCAGTTCGCCACAACGACAAGGCCTTCCACCCGCCGCTCCAGTGCCATCTCGAGGTAGCGCTCGAAGCGTTCGCGATTGTTGTGCGCGTCCATGACCACCGGAAGGAAGCCCGTCGGCTGAAGCTGCTTGTCAATGCCGCGAAGAATCAAGGTGCAGAACGGATCGGACATGTCAAAGACAATCACGCCGATCGTATTGCTACGTTGGGTGCGCAAAGAGCGGGCAAAAACGTGCGGCCGGTAGCCTAATTTCTCGGCAACGGTTCTGATCTTTCGCCTAGTCTTGGCACTGAGATTGTCGGCGAGTGGGGCATCGTTTAAAACGATTGAAACTGAGGAGACAGAATAGCCGCTGGCGCGGGCGACGTCCATAAGCGTGACCGATTTGTGCGAGCGGAGCGTCAACGGCAAACACAATAGCACCGTCGGAACGATTCACAAAACACTTTTTACATTCCAGATGCGTTTTCTGCTTGACAGCCAAAAACAGGTGTTGTCTTATTTAAAACGTTTTAACAAACGCGCTGTTCTGGGCGAAGCGCTATACGAACCTTGCTGCAATCGGGCTGGTGGTCATTTATGAGCTACGAATAAGCCGTCTGGTCGAATCGCATGCTGTGTGGAGGTTGAGCATGAAGTCCGCCCTGCCATTCTTCCTAATTTGCATTCTGTTCACCTGCTTCGCGCGTGCTCAAGAGAGCGGGCAGATCACGGGCACGGTACGCGACCCTAGCGGGGCTAGCGTCGTCAAAGCGGAAGTGACGGCCAGCAGCCATGAGCGCGGCATCCAGCGTGTCACGGCGACCAACTCGCAGGGAGAATACCTGATTGGTTCACTTCCGCCTGGAACCTACGATCTGACAATCAAGGCACCGGGCTTCGCCACCTATGTGGCGCACGGGGTCGTGCTGCGCGTAGCCGAGAAGGCGAGGGCCGATGCGACGCTCAAAGTGGGCTCTCAAAATACGGAGGTTACGGTACAGGGCGGATCGGTCGGCCAGGTCGAAACGCAGTCCAGCGAACTGTCGGGTGTCATCACCGGCAAGCAGATTTCCCAACTGGAACTGAATGGCCGCAACTTTTCCCAGCTAACGACGCTCACCCCGGGCGTCAGCAATCAGAGCGGACAGGATGAAGGCACGGTGGGCATCATGGGCAACGTCGCCTTCAGCTTTAACGGCGGCCGCACGGAATATAACAACTGGGAACTTGACGGCGGGGACAATATGGACAACGGCAGCAATACGTCGCTGAACGTTTATCCCAGTATCGATGCGATCTCCGAGGTGAAGGTTCTTACGTCGAACTACGGAGCGCAATATGGCCGTAACGGATCGGGCACGGTCGAGGTCGAAACAAAGTCCGGCACCAGCCAGTTCCATGGCGATGTCTACGAATTCGTGCGCAACGAGGCCTTCAACGCCAAGAACTATTTCGAGTCGAGCGTTCCGCCCTATCACAAGAATGATTTTGGCTACACAATCGGCGGCCCGTTTTACATTCCGAACCACTACAATACCGACAAGCAAAAAACCTTCTTCTTCTGGTCCCAGGAGTGGCGCAAGGAGAGCGTCCCCGGGCAGGTGTTCAACGTGGCAGTCCCTTCTATTCCAGAGCGCTCCGGCAACTTCAATGACCTCTGCTCGAATCCCGGCGGCCCCGCCAACAACCCCGATTGTCCACACCTTCCGGGCACGAATACGCCCTTCCCGAATAATCAGGTTCCGGTTGGCACCGTTGGTTCGGCGTTACTGCCGCTGATTCCGATACCGAATGCTGGTGCCCCCGGTGCGGCCCTATATAATGCGTCGCCAACACAGCCGACGAATTGGCGGGAGGAGTTGTTGCGCGTCGATCAGAATCTGGGTACGAAAGTGCGCGTTATGTACCGCTATACGCACGATTCATGGAACACGATTACTCCCACCACGGTCTATACGGGCAGCAGCTTTCCGACAGTGCAGACAAACTTCATTGGCCCGGCGGTTAGCCAGGTAGCCCGAGTGATCTGGAACCCGTCAACCAGTCTGGTGAACGAGTTCGTGATGAGCTACACCACCGACCACATCACATTCTTCTCCACCGGGTATCCGAATCCCAATGCGTGGCAGCGCCCGGCGAACTTCCCCATCGGCTACTTCTTTAATAACGGCGCTGGAGGAAAGCTCCCAGCGATTAATCTTTCCGGAAACGCCGCGTACGGAACGTTTTATGAAGATCCGAACGGTGAATGGCCCGAAGGCCCGTACAATTCCAACCCGACCTATACCTATCGCGACAACGTCAGCAAAATCATCGGACGCCATAGCCTGCAATTCGGTGGGTATTTCGTTGCCGCACAGAAGAATGAGCTAAGCGCGCAGCTGGTGAACGGATCGCTGGGCTTTACGCCGAGCGCTCCTAACACCACAGGCAACTCTTTTGCTGACCTGCTGATGGGCAACGTTGCACAATTCACACAGGCGAGCACGAACATTAAGTTCTACAACCGCTATAAGATTTTCGAACCCTACATCCAGGACGACTGGCGCACCACGCCGAACCTGACGCTCAGCATCGGCCTGCGTATCAGCATGTTCGGAACGTATCGCGAGAGGTATCACCAGGCCTACAACTGGACGCCGACTGCCTATAATCCGGCGAATGCGCCCAAGATCGACGTTAGCGGTGCGATTACGGGTTTCCCCGGCGCATTGATTCCGGGAAGCGGCAATCCCTTCGACGGACTGGTTCAGTGTGGCGTTAACGGTGTGCCTGCCGGTTGCATGACTGGACATCTGTTCAATCCCGCCCCGCGAGTCGGCTTTGCCTGGGACCCGACGGGCACTGGAAAGACGGCGATCCGTGCTGCTTACGGGATCTTTTTTGAACACACGAATGGAAATGAGGCCAATACCGAGGGCATTGAGGGGCAGTCATCACCGCTGATTCAGACCGTGACGCAATACAACGTTACCGGCTACGGCAATCTTGGGAACGGGATGACGAGCACACCGGTAGCGTTTCCGCTCTCCTTCTTTTCCATCCCCAACCACGCAGTGTGGCCGTACGTGCAGCAGTGGCACTTGGATATTCAGCGCGAGCTTGCGAAGAGTACGGTATTGACGCTTTCTTACGTCGGCAGCAAAGGCACTCATCTGGGCCGCCAGTATGATTCCAATCAGATTTATCCGGTACCGCTGGCGCAGGATCCGTTCCAGCCAGGGCAGCCGATAACCGGGGACATCTGCAATGCGGCTACTTCCGGATTGCCTGCTTTTACCCAGACGGGAGTGCCTATCGTTGGGCAGGCCTACAATAATCTGCAGGTTGCCTGTGGGTTGAGTCCCGACCCCTTCCGTCCCTTCTATGGTATCGGCGCGATCACCCGCTTGGACAACGGCGCTTCCTCCACCTACAACGCCTTTCAGGCTTACGCGCGACGGACAGTTGGCGCGCTGCAATTCAGCGTTGCCTACACTTGGAGTCATGCGATCGACGATTCTTCTTCCCGCTACGACGTCGGAGCAGTAAACGCGTACGATCTCAGCGCGAATCGTGCGAGTTCTACGTTCGACATCCGGCATCTGCTGAACGTCAGCTACGTGTACGATCTTCCGTTCGTCAAATCACCGGGGAAGCTGAACCTCTTTTTTGGCGGCTGGCAGCTGTCGGGTATAACCACGTTCCAAACCGGCACACCTTTCTCTCCCATCAATGGAGGATCCTTCCCCGATAACGCCGGCAGTGGTAATCCGTCCAGCATCACGGCTGGTTCCTACGTCGATATCATCAGCAATCCGAGCAGCAACATTCCTAACGTCCCTTACTCAGGCGGCGGCTACGGTCCGCTGGTTGCCAATCCTGGAGCATATGTTGCGCCGCGCGGCTTGACTTTTGGGGATGCGGGAAGGAACTCACTTCGCAATCCTGGATTCAATAACTGGAACATGGCCTTGTTCAAACACTTTCCTGTAGGCGAGCGAGCCACATTTGAGTTCCGGGCAGAGGCTTTCAACATTTTTAATCACACCGAGTGGGGCCCGGTTGGTGGTGATGCTGGATCAGCGGCGTACAACGGCTTCTCATCGAATACCAACAGCGCAAATTGCTTTGGCGGCCCTAACAATTCCGCAGGGGATCCCAGCTGCCTTGGCAGCAGCACGTTCCTCTACATCGGCGTTGCGCACCCGGCCAGAATTCTGCAATTGGGTGCCAAGCTGATCTTTTAGTCAATCCCATCACGAACGGATCAACCGCCAACATCACCGGGGCTCTTTATTTCTCTAGCTCGTCGCTACAATATCGCGGCGCACCAGCCATGGATCGCCTGGCGGTTCCTCGCGTTTGGAGTGCGCTCTATTCCGGCGCCGGCCACCTGCGATGCGAATAAATCGACGTTGCGGCTGCGGTTCATCACTGATACGGACGAGCGATGTGCCCTCAATCGCGCGGAGGATCGGCTTTCGCTATCTGCGTGACTCGCGCGCTCGCGCGAAATCTGTGCAATCATTCCGTTTGCATGACCACAACGTCATCTGTCGCTGCGTCTTCTCATCTTGCAGAAGAACACGGACTGAAGCGGCAAATTGGCCTGACCGATCTCGTGCTGGCACAAGTGTTGTGTGTCGTTGGCAGCAGTTGGGTTGGCGTGGCCGCGGTGCTCGGACGGGCACAAGGGCTAACCTGGGTAGCGGCCATGCTGCTCTTTTACTTTCCTATGGCCGCGGTGGTGGTCTTGCTGAACCGCATCATGCCGCTTGAAGGCGGACTGTATGTTTGGGCACACCATGCCTTTGGCGACCTAGGCGGATTTCTCACCGCATGGAACCTCTGGTTCTACGGGGTCTCGATAGCGGTCGCGATTCTTTATGCGACACCGACCGAGCTGGCCTACATGATCGGTCCGCGTGCGGCGTGGCTACCGGAGAATCAGGCAGCCTCGCTTGGAATTGTGGCGGTAATCGTTACCCTCATCGCCGTGGCCGCGATCTATGGTTTGGAGTTGGGAAAGTGGATCCACGACGTCGGTGGGGCGGCTATGATCGCGCTTTTTGTCGGACTGATTCTGCTCCCAGCATGGGCGCTGCTGCAGAATCATCTCGGGCATACCATTGAGACTCAAGGCATGGGGCTGGCAGTCGCATTGCCGCCTCGGAATTTGCGCTCCCTTGCGCTGTTTGGGCAAATGCTTGTCGGCGCGTTAAGCGGACTTGAATATATAGCGATTTTTGCTGGAGAGAGCCGCCAGCCCGAGCGCAACATCACGCGCTCGATCTGGATTGCCTCACCTCTTATCTGCGCAATGTTCATTCTTGGAACAAGTTCGGTGGTCACATTTGCGAGGCCGGGAGACAGAATCGATCTGATCGCACCTATTCCTCAGACTCTGCGGATCGCCCTGGGCAATTCCGGGATTGGTAACGTCGTCGTGATTATCGCGGTCGTACTGCTCGAACTCAGACTGCTCGGGGCTGCGAGTTACATCTTCTCTGGAGTGACGCGCTTGCCAATGACGGTGGGCTGGGACAACCTGCTACCACAGTGGTTCACGCGATTGCATCCGCAGCGCAAGACGCCGGTGAATTCCATTCTCTTCACATTCGGGTTAATGCTTGCCTTGCTGGTAATGGCGAGCGCCGGCGTGCATGCTCAGGAGGCGTATCAGGTGCTCTCAAACGCAAGCCTGACGCACTACGAACTGATGTACATGGCCATGTTCGCGATTCCGCTGCTAGGCGCAGCACGGTTGCGACAGATGCTGCCGGTCTGGTTGAAGTGGGCTTCACTGGCGGGATTTTGTGCGTCGTTTTTTAGCCTTATGATTTCGATTTACCCGTTTGTGGATGTCGTCAATCCCCTTGAGTACGGAGCCAAGATCGCCGGGACCGTACTGATCAGCAACGCAGTCGCCGTTATGTTTTATACCTTGCGAAAGCGCCAGATCGCGGCTGGATCGCGCGTAATGCCCACCGGCAGCGGCTGAAGCTTATGCGTACAGAAGCTCCTGATTGCCGCTTTCCTTTGCCGCTTACGTGGCCTGTGCGAATATGGTGCCGTGCCATCGCGAAAAATCATCGTGAATATTGCTGCGAGCGCAGACGGCTACATCGCCCGCCCGGATGGCAATCTCGATTGGCTGACGAGACGGCCGGCTCCAAAGGGCTTTTACGGTCTACCAAAATTTTGGCGCTCAATTGATGCCAAGATTCTCGGTCGTAAGACGTTCGACCTGAGTATGAAAATGGGCGTGAACTTCAGCGCAAATGACCTGCATTATGTGTTCTCCCGCCGGCCGCGCCCTGTATCCGTGCCTCTGGGCGTCCAATTCGTCACAGAATCGATCACGGCCTTTGTCGAACGGCTCCGCACGGAGACTGGCAAGAACATCTGGCTGATGGGCGGAGGCGGGATCATCGGGTCTTTTCTCGACGAGGGCGCGATTGACGAGTTCATTATCACTGTCGTGCCGACGTTTATCGGGGAAGGCATACCGCTGATTGCACCGACGCATCGTGATGTGCCGCTCCGGCTGCTGTCTGTACAACGATTTCCGGACGGCGTTGTTCAACTTCATTACAACGTGAAATCGTCAGCTCAAAAAGCGGCCGCACACTCACAATTGACCTAATATCACCATTACACTCATTGAGGGGGTGCCGGCTCGCCGCAAGAGGTCAGTGAGTGATATCGCCTGATTAACACCAGCGACACCAAAACAAGGGACGACGCGTAAAATAAGGGCGCTCTCGCAGGGGCAGAACGAACATCCGGTCAAAGGTTCGAGCGAATCGTCGCCAGCAGAGAGGACGGATATGAAGATACGACTCATTGTCGTCTGGATGGTATTCCTGGGGGCACTCCCGCTAAGTGCTCAGGATTGGTCGTCGTGGACCACCGCCAATAATCGCGATTTCCAGTATCGCTGGTTGGGCAGCGCCCTCAGTGAAAGCGGAAGTTGTTATCTACAACTGCGCGATCTAAAGAGGCAGCCAAACGAAACGACTTTTGTTGCCGTGCTCATCGATTACCAATCTACCCGGGCCGAATCGACACGAGACATAATCGCTATCACCGACTCCAAGGATGAGGATCAAGGACCCAGGATCCTACGCCCTTGTGTTTCGGTGGGTGACGTTCATGTGAAGGACATTGTTCGATGCGAGACATCGGGCTGCGCAGCGAGTGGTTGGCCTTGGCTTTGATTTAATAGCCCACAGAAATCCGAGAGTTGCTCGAGCGCCGTGCTACGACCGCAGTATGCCCGATGCCCTGTCTATTGGGTTTGGTAATTGCTGGCGTAATATCCCCATGGGAAGGAAGAAAGTTACTCTTACTCGAGGGTGTTGTGGGACACCTGGCCATACCTGACTTGCGGATATACGACAACGAGAACAGCGATTCCCGCAAGTGTCACAACTACGTTAAACACAGTGGCCTCTGGTCCGACGACGCCACCGCCTAACCAGGTTTTGCCATTGATACTGGCGTTGAATAGGCGGCCTCCCACCATCTGACCGCTGTTGGCGACGGAATACAGGAAGCTCTCTCCCCAGTCGAAGGCCATGTGCCAGCCGATGGGAAACCATAAGGAGCCCGTCCGTCGCAGGGCCACGCACGCGAACATCCCGATGACGACGATATTAGTCATGCCCGTCCAGTTCTCTCCCGGGTTATTTCGGTGCGCGAAGGCGAAAAATAGTGAGGTGACGACCGCGGCTGGCCAGAACCCTATCCTCATTGTCAGTGTGTATTGCAGATAGCCGCGAAAGGCCAGCTCTTCTGCGAAGCCCACCAGCAGGAAAGCGATCCCCCAGAGCAAACCAAACTTTATGATGTCGCCAGCAGATAGGGCAACAGGACCCGGAGAGTAGGAGTGCGTCGCCGCCATCAATGCGACTGTGACGCTGAGCATAATCAAACCCCACGCTGCGCCCGACCAGAAGTCCCTACTAAGCACTTGTTGCAACGGAAGACCGTATACAGCTAAACTTTGGCCCCGCAACGCACCGATCGTGAGGGTAGCCGTCAGGACGATGAGGACTTGGAGCATCTCTTTCAAAATGACGGAGGTCGGGGGTGCCATGTATTCGATAGGCCCCACCAGTCCTGCGGGAAACCAATGTCTGGATGAGCCGACGGCGAATACCACCACCATGAAGAGCAGCAAGAGCCAAGCAACACGTCCCCGACCTCTGGGGGCGGACCGCACCGAAACTCCGCTACTAAGCTTCATCGGATTGGGCCTATCTGCCTGCCATTAATACGGTGAAGCGATACAACTTGTTCTTTCGGCTTTAAAGGCGTTGGCACTATAGAACAAGACGAGCCGGAGTTCCCAGACAGAGGGGGATAACTGTGGAGCGCGCCAGCGGATTGCTTGTGATAAGGCGAGTGGCTGTTGAAAAACTCTTTTTGACCCCTAGTTGGGGCTAAATTGGGTGACCAGAAATGCCTCGAAATTCGAGAAGATCGTTTATAGGGCATCCTAGCGCGATTCGATTTCCGCTGGTTCGAGCATGAAAGAGTTTTTCAACAGCCACGCGATATTACGCCAACGATCGGCCTCAGACGCCGCCAACATCCCAGTTTTCATTGACCTGCCTGTGTCAACCACGTACGATTCGCGCCAGTGATTGGCCAGATAATTTCCCACTACCGCATCGTCGCGAAGCTGGGCGGCGGCGGCATGGGTGTTGTCTATAAGGCCGAGGACAGCGATCTTGGCCGCTTTGTCGCCCTCAAGTTCTTACCCGACGATGTCTCGCACGATCCGCACGCGCTTGAGCGATTTCGGCGCGAAGCGCGAGCTGCGTCGGCACTGAACCATCCCAACATCTGCACCATCCATGAAATCGGGGCCTATGAAGGTCGCTCGTTCATCGTCATGGAGTTTCTCGACGGGGTTACGCTGAAGCACCAGATCGGCGGCAAGCCGCTGGAGCTGGACCTGCTTCTCGACCTGGCCACGGAGATTGCCGACGCACTCCACCTGGGGAACTAAATTCGTCGTCGGTTTGCGGTGGGAGCGGAGCCATTCTCTTCAGCATGTTCAATCGACTAAAGACCACAACAAACATCTGGCGATTGGACGCAGATGGATCTCGCACAAAACAGCTCACGGACGGCAAGGATGACGAGTGGCCGGTCTGCTCGATGGATAGAAATTCGTTTTACTACTGGACAGAAGCTGGGATCATGAAGATGCCCATCGAAGGGGGCTCTGCGGAAGTCATCAAAGCCAACGTAGTCCCTGACGCGAAAGTATCCGCTGACGCAGGGCATTCAAACCTAAACCTCTCCTCCGACGGCAGGTGGTTGACGGAGATCGAGACGACAACCGATGCGGCAACGCGAAAGGTCGCCCACAAGATTGCTTTCATCGATGTAGTCGCGAAGTCCGGGACGCCAACGAAATATATCGATCCGCGGGCTGACATCGGTGATTTTATTGCCATCACTCCTGATGGCAGGGCCGTGGTTTACAACATCAGGGAAAGCGGTGTTGACAACATTTGGATGCAGCCACTCGATGGCTCGCCTGGCCGGCGCTTGACAAACTTCACGTCAGATAGAAGTTCGGGGTTTTCATTTTCCCCTGACGGCAAGTCGCTCGCCGTCATCCGCAGTCGCGAGGGTGGCGATGTATTCCTCCTGCGCGATACCCGCGCAACATCTCAATAGCCGCCAATTGATACCGATTTGGACGCACGTACAATAGGTGCAACTTCCCGTTCAGTCCCTTCATCACACTGCGTGATTCTCCGGCACTTAGACCCCACACCACTTTTGGATCTGGCCAAATTTTCACCCGAAGAAAGGTAATCATGAGCACAGATTCAGCCGTATTGGCATGTCCTGTCTGCGGCAGCGACCGAATCTCGGCGGCAATTGACGGAGAGCTTTACTGCGGGGAGTGCAATCGCATTTACGCCGTAATTGAATCGCACTTATCAGAGTATGGCCCTTCAGAGGCGGCCCCAAAATCCATAGAAAGCCCTCACAACGTGAGACACCATAAGAGAATTGCATAACCCTCTCGTGTCCAGGGTATGTACTTAAATTCCGCCCACTTCCGTCCAAATTCACCGTAACTGTCAGTAACGGTGTTATCAGAAGCAATCCTGCGCCAACGGGTTACTTGTGTAATGGCGATATTACCCCAACGGTCTGCATAGGCGGATTGATTACGATCTGTCCATACGCGGACGCGTGTTGCCTGCCCGCGGACAGAAAAGCCGCATCAGACTTGCAGTCGAAGTGGGCTCGGATCACCGATGTGCAATCAGATAGCCGGAGACGTGCTTTGGCTGAGCACGTGCACCTCAAGAGATTCCCCACACCAACGATGGACCGAGTTACCTCAACCGAGGCCGTGCAAGTAGCGGAGGAAAGGGATGCAAACAATTTTTCTAGACCTGCGGTACGCGTTGCGGCAGTTGCGCCAGTCTCCCGGCTTTACCACGGTTGCGCTACTGACGCTTGCACTGGGTATTGGCGCGAATACCGCAATCTTCTCGGTCGTCAACGCGGCGTTACTGCGATCCCTGCCTTATAGCGAGCCGGACAGGTTGGCGTTCCTGGATGAAACTCGAACCGCGGGCACGTTCAACCAGATGGAGTTCTCCTATCCCGACTATCTGGACTTCGGCGCCCGTAATCAATCGTTTTCCGATATCGGCGGTTACGCGGCAGGCATTCCGGTGACCTACTCCGCCAGGGAGGGTGGGGAGAAGCTACTGATCAGCATTGCCAGTGCAAACTTCTTCGACGTGCTTGGGGTTCAACCGCTTCTCGGCCGGACATTCCTACCCAAGGCGGACATGGCGAAGGCTGACAAAGCGGTACTGCTTAGCTTTACCGCGTGGCAGAAAAGATTCGGAGGAGACCCCGCCGTATTGGGCAAGAGGGTAACGTTGGACGGAAGTCTCTATAGCATCATCGGCGTTCTCCCACATAACTTCCAGTTCGCGCCCAGCGGTTCCACGGAGTTCTGGCTGCCGTTGGAGCCGACGGAGTTCCGTTTGCGCCGCTCGGGCCGTTGGATCAACGGCGTGGGCAGATTGAAGCCCGGAGTGACGATTCAACAAGCGCAGGCAGAAGCCAACACCATAGCCCGGCAGCTCGAAGCGCAATATCCCGAGAGCGATTCCGGGGTCGGCATTGCAGTAACGCCGTTGCGAGAACTCCTTCTCGGCAATTTGCGACCTGTGCTGCTGGTGCTGATGGCAGCCGTAGGCGTGGTGTTGTTGATTACGTGCTCTAATCTGGCGGGGCTGCAACTAGCGCGCTCGGTAGCTCGGCAAAAAGAGATCGCCGTTCGCGCCGCCATGGGAGCTTCGCGCTGGCAGATCGTCCGGCTCCTCATAACCGAGAGCATGATGATCGCGATCCTTGGAGGCGCAGCCGGAATCGTTCTTGCCAACCTGACTTTGCCTATCCTGATCGCAAGTCTACCCACCGATCAGCAAGCAGAGATGCCGTTTCTGCAGAATGTCACGATCGACAAAATGGTGCTTACGTTCAGCGTCGCCACTTCGATCTTCGCGGGTCTTCTTTTTGGTATCGTGCCCGCGTTACAAGGCGCCGGCTCTAATATTCGCGACGCACTGCAGGACGCCAGCCACAGCACGGCGGGATCATTGCGTCACCGCCTTCGCGACGGCCTGGTGGTTTCGCAAGTCGCACTAGCGATCGTCCTTCTCATGTCAGCCGGACTACTGATGAAGAGCCTAGTACGGCTGTTGCGCGTCGATCCCGGCTTTACCGTAGCTCACCTGCTGACTTTTGAGACCTCCCTCCCGCCCCAGGATTATCCGGATTCCAAAAGCCAGCTTGCTCTCGAGCGCGACCTCCGTGCCCGTCTGCAACAACTTCCCAGCGTGCAGTCTGCCGCAACCGTCGAGGTATTGCCCGCCGGCAATGGCGGAGGATCGTCTCGATTCGTGCTGGCAGGACATATTCGCAACGTTCCCGCTGAGCAATATGAGGCCAATACCCGCGACGTGAGTCCCAATTATTTCCAGACGATGGACATTCCTCTGCGCGCCGGCCGCACGTTTACCGAGCACGATGACGAGAGCGCGCCGAGGGTCGTGGTGATCAGCCAGACTTTGGCGAACTCGGTCTTTCCCGGTCAGGATCCTATTGGCAAGCGGATTGACTTCACATACACCAAGGATCCGCTCATCTGCGAAATTATTGGCGTGGTCGGCGACGAGAACCTTGGACAGCTTGATCGTAAAACCACGCCCGTGATCTACGAAGCCTACGCACAAGGTCCCGACCCATACATGGCGGTGGTGGTCCGGACCACGACTGATCCCGGCAGCCTCGCGGAAGCAGTAAGGGAAACGGTGCGCCGGATCAATCCCAGCTTACCGGTCAGCTCGGTGTCCAGCATGGGCCGGATCATCGCCGAGTCGCCTTCGGTGGCGATGCGCAAGTATCCCGCGTACCTGATTGGCGCATTCGCGACGCTCGCGCTGTTCCTGGCGATGCTGATTCCATGACAATGTCGGCTCCTAGACCCGAGTAAAGTTGGTGGTGCTAACCAACCAGCAGGCTCGGGAGAAAGGAGCCGAACAATGATCATTATAGGTGTAGATTTTCATCCCGAGTTTC
>Ga0126381_100001856_pt1 | contig 22710 bp, 16 predicted proteins | sample PanSoiMetPlot_28_FD_96465 | JGI IMG/M metagenome (GOLD analysis project Ga0126381, IMG submission 96465) | Tropical forest soil microbial communities from Panama - MetaG Plot_28 | ecosystem: Environmental > Terrestrial > Soil > Tropical forest > Bulk soil | place: Panama | collected 2016-02-17 | reverse complement strand
TCCAATGGCCAGAAACGCACTGGGACGGGGACTCGGAGCGCTAATACGGGAGCTTGAAGGCAAAAGGTCCGAGCCGGCACCGATTCAACCCCAAGCGACGGCGACCAGCGGTTCCGCGGCCGCTGCTATGCCCGCCCCGCAGCCCATCCAAGGTGGTCCGCAGGAAATCGATATCGATCTCATCGAGCCTAGCCCCTATCAGCCACGCACGAAATTCGACGAGCAAGCCCTTGACGAGCTGGCGCGTTCGATCAAGACCAGCGGGATCATTCAGCCTCTGGTCCTGCGGCCGATCGGATCGCGCTTTCAGCTGATCGCCGGCGAGCGCCGTTGGCGTGCGGCCCAGCGTGCTGGGTTGGGCAAAGTCTCAGCCATCGTCAGGCAGGTGCCGGACGAGCTCGCGCTCGAGATGACCCTGGTCGAAAACATCCAGCGCGAAGATCTGAATCCCATGGAAGCCGCACGGGCGTTTGACCGCTTGATGGATGAATTTCACTTGACCCAGGACGCAGTCGCGGAAAGGACCGGGAAAGATCGCGCGACAGTAGCGAACGCCGTCCGGCTGCTCAAACTCGACAAGCAAATCCAGGAGTGGATCGAAGAAGGGAAACTCACGGCCGGACATGGACGTGCGCTCCTCGCCGTTCCCGAGCAGCAGTTGCGCATGCGCTACGCGCACCGTGCGTCGCGCGGAGCTTTGACGGTACGCCAAATCGAAAAGCTGGCCGCGCGACGGGCGCAGGGAAAGCAGCCCCACCCCCCGGCCCCGACACACCTGGACGCGAACACGCGGAAGGCGGTCGAAGAGCTGCAGCGCCACTTGGGCACGAGAATTATTTTGCGGCAGAAGACCAAGGTGCGACCCGGCCAGCTGGTGCTCGAGTTTTACGACGATAAGCAGTTGATGGGGCTGTACGATCGACTGATGAAATAGCAGAGGCGCGAACACTCCGTTTTACCTTCGCGAGGAAGTAGCCACACCGAATCGCTCGAAAGATTGCCTGCCGAGCACTGTCCGTTCGTGCAGTCTTTAGTTCGACAAACCCGGCCTTCCGTCGCGTTGACTTGTTTCCGGCGCCGATTAAGAGTAGAAGTGTGAAAGATTTGGGAGAACTTGATATGCCGTGGAAGTGGCCCGCCGCCGACAAAAATGGCGCGACAAACAATACAGACAGCGAAGAGTGGACCGGTTTCATCGCTCAGGGCGTCAGCCTCGAAGGCACGCTGACGGTGAGCGGCACGTTCCGCATCGATGGCCGAGTGAAGGGCAACATCATCTCGGAGCAGACCGTGGTGCTCGGCGACGACTCGAAAGTCGAAGGCCAGATCGAAGGCAACCACGTGGTCATCTCCGGCCGCTTCGATGGTGTGATTTTCGCGAAGGGTCGCGTCGAAATCCAGGCCAAAGGCGTAGTAACCGGCGAGGTGCATTCGCCCTGCATGGTTATTGATCCCGGCGGCATTTTCGATGGCCGCTGCCACATGCTGGCCTCCTCGGATCCCGCGGCCGCCGCGGTGACCGTTCCGATTCGGGCCGCGCGCCACGCCTTGCCCGCACTGCGTCAGTAAGTAACCAACCTAAGGTGAAATTGAGGTTGTAGATATGTCTCGAGGCCGCTCGGGTTCCGCGCCGATCCCCGCGAGGCCGAAAGGGCCTAGATCCTCCTACGCGGGTAACGGGAGCTTCGTGCGCCAGGTCAAGCTGGCGCGCCGCAGAAGGTGACTGGTCGAGGGCACGGCCGTCGCCGCTCGGTCAAGGGCATCCTCGGTACAGGCATGCAGCGGAGCTGCAGAGTATCAGCTGCATCGCTGAAGCAGAGTTGCCCTGCCGGTTGACACTCAACGTCTCAAGCGTCTAACGTGAGGGGCCCAGAGGACTGCGCATGGACATTCTGGTGATTGGTGGGGGCGGACGCGAGCACGCACTGGTGTGGAAGCTGAGGCAGAGCCGGCGCGTGGAAAAAATCTGGTGCGCTCCAGGGAACGGCGGCATTGCCGCGGATGCCGAGTGCGTGGCCATCGACGCTGGCGACGTGGCGGGGCTGGTTGCGTTTGGCGAAAAAAACCGTCCCGACCTGACGGTCGTCGGGCCCGAGCTGCCGCTGGTCGACGGCGTTGGTGATGCGTTCCGGGAGCGCGGTTGGGCCATTGTGGGCCCGTCCAAGCTGGCGGCGCGGCTCGAGGGAAGCAAGATCTTCTCGAAAGAGTTTCTGCAACGGCATAACATCCCCACGGCGAAGATGCGCGGCTCGTTTGATACCGCAAAGGACGCGTACAGCGCACTCCGCAACGTTGGCTTTCCCGTGGTGATCAAAGCCGACGGCTTGTGCGCGGGCAAGGGCGTCTTCCTCGCGCAGGAGTTCGCCGACGCGCACGATTTCATCGAGAGCGTGATGGAGAAAGAAGAGCTCGGCGCCGGGGGAAGGCGCATTCTCCTGGAAGAGCGACTCGAGGGCGACGAGCTGTCGTTCATCATCGTGACGGATGGAAAGGGCTACGCACCGCTTGTCCCCACGCGCGACCACAAGCGTGTTTTTGACGGGAACCATGGCGCCAATACGGGAGGGATGGGCGCCTACTCTACTGATGCGCTTCTGCCTGAGGAGCTTCGAAAGACCATCGTCGCGACGATCGTGGAACCGACCCTAGCAGGCCTCGCCGCCCAGGGACTTCCTTACCAGGGATTCCTTTACATCGGCTTGATGCTGGCTCCCTCTGGCCCCAAGGTTCTGGAGTTCAATTGCCGATTGGGTGATCCGGAAACGCAAGCGATCGTCGCTCGCATGGATTTCGATTTGGCGGAGGTTCTCGAAGACGTAGCTGGGGGTAACTTGATCGGATCCAAGTTGCACTGGAAGCCCGGCGCGAGCGCTTGCGTGGTGCTGGCGTCGGGAGGCTATCCCGGGAAGTTCGAGACGGGGAAGCCTGTCGACGGACTAGCGAGTGCGGAGCAGATTTCCGGTGTGAAAGTCCTCCACGCCGGAACGAAGCGTGTCGGCGATGCGGTCGTCACGAGTGGCGGGCGCGTGCTGGGCGTGACTGCCGTCGGCCCGACCCTAAGCATGGCCTTAGCGTCAGCTTATGCAGCGGCCGAAAGGATTTGCTTCGACCGGATGCACTACCGCAAAGACATCGGGCAGCAGGGGAATTGCTTGAAGGCAAGTGGAAACTGAGCGCTATGGCCAGCGTGCACAACTTGTTTCGCGCGCCGAAAAGGCGGCCGCCCATGGAGGGGCTTCGGGAGGCGCGGCTCCTGACTGACCTCGGATTGGAAGGGTGCGCCCACGAGCAAGCGGGCGGAAACCGCCAAGTTCTGCTGGTCGATCGAGAAACTCTTGACGCCATGCGGTTAGAGCCGGGGCTGGTAAGCTGGGCTTGGTTGGGGTAAAGGCGGTATTTGTAAGCGAAGCGCATCTACTTTCTCTGGCCCTCGCTGTATTTGCGCACTACGGCCGCACCCGCGACTGGTTTGACCAAGACTCGGCGGCGATGCTTCGAACACCACACGGGATGACATTTGACGCTGAAAACGGCATGTGCATGTTGGGCGTACTGAGCCATGCGCAAGAGTATACAAACAGCACAGGCCTAAGGCAAACAAAAGGCGAAGATGCGAGAACGTACGGAGATGCAAAAGGGCCGCATTTCCCGTTTCGCCTGAAGGCGACCGTCCCCTGCGCTAGGATCTATGGAGCGTACCCGGCCGGGACTGCGCAACGAACTCAGGGGGCGACGTGGAATGTTATGTCGCGTGGTAGAAGGGGGAACCCGGCGACGCGGCGATTCCATTGAAAAAGTTCCGCCACAGTTGGTCGGCCAACGCCTCCCGCGATGAGATGAGAGAGTATTGCTCGGATCGGCGGTAGGCGATGCTCTTAGTACTGCTCTCGAGTTCCGGACTCCCGGACCACGCCGACAGATCACGGACCTCGTGCGCGGGGGTTCCGTTGAATCTCGACGTTGGCCCAGAGTGGCGTGCCGTTCATCATGCATCATCCGAAACGCAACACCGGCGTTTTGGGGCGAGCGACAGGTAGAAGTACGGAATGACGCGGAGGTCTTGGGCAAAAAAAAAAGCGAATAGACAACGGAAAGGAAGAAACTGATCGAATCTTCTGCGGGGCACGGTCGGCCGGAGGTTAGGGTCCGCCGCTCTGGGTCCCGCGGGGATAAAGCAGCAAAGCCAGGGAATCTTAGGGCTTAATCGGCCCGCGAAGCGTGGGCGCGCCCGGCGGACGGTTCTTGTCCTCTTGAGTCTTCTCTACAGGCTCGGAGGGCGGCACGACCCAATTTAGGCCATGCTGCCCATCCATCGTTCCGAGAACAAAAGAAGAGTTTCCCGCAACAAGCGGCAACACAGCGCGCATGAAATCCACCGATTCAACCGCCGGCGCCTTCTGAGCGGAGCCGCCGCGCAGATTTTCGAGCACCTTTTCGAAGCGCGCGTCTTGAAGCACCGATGCGATGCGCGGGTCATTGCTTTTGATCATTTCCTCAAGCGTAGGTCCCTTCACGTCCGCTGGGTAACGGCTCTCGACCAAAACACGGGGCGCGTGCTTATCCGGCGGATAAAGCTGAGTGAAATGCGGCCGCAGAAGTCGTGTTTGCCAGTATTCCTCGCCGTGCGTGGCCACTTCTTCCTGTTCCATGCGATATTCCACGACCCAGATTTCGGGGCCATAGTCACGCGGCGCAAAGCCGATGAGGACAATCTGAAAGACGGGCTGGTCAGAAGGGAAGTCGATCTTGTGATGCAACTCGCCAACCAGCGGACGAAGTTTCTCGAGGAAGGCGGTGCCAATGATCTCGAGGTCGGGCTCGGCTGCCTCCGGTCCGGAGTACTCGCGAGGTCCGGTTGCGGCGACGCGCTGGAAATTTCGGTCTAAGCGGATGGGCCGCGGGTCGGCAGGACTGCGCCACTCGGAAGCGCCAAGCAAGACGCCAAGATGCCCGGAGTCGATGCCTACAACGCGCGGCGGGATCCCGTGCGGCTCAACGGGCTGATCGATCGCAGCAAAAATGATGGTGTCGCGCGCGACGTGCACAATGACTCGGCCGCCCGCGAGGTTCGCGACGATTTCCTCTTCCCTGTCTTGCGCCCAAGCGGGGAGGGCCATCGCGAAGAAGACATAGACCAGAAGGCCCACCAGCTGCAACAGAGCCTGCCCCTTGCCTGCCCGCCTTAGAAACGTGGTCGACATCGATACTTAAATCTTACGAGCCTTCTGCAAGATTTTCACGGGGAATCGGACTTCGGCTAAACCCCTATCCGGTAAACACCCTAGCGGAGATGCAGGCGCGCCCCAGCCTTGCTTTGCTGCTCCTGCCGCGAAGCCAGACGTTTCTTCCTTCCTAACATCTGAGGGACTCCTGAACCTCAACCCGCTAAGTGGGAACTCTCGCCCTTGACGCTATGACGATAGCACCGTGCCCTCTCGGACCCTTTGTTTGAGAGACGAACTTGCTCCCTTGAGCACAGCATACCTTGTTGTTTGGCACGGGTGTCGCACTTGCATGGCAAGATCTCCGGTGAGGAAGTCCCGCCCCCTCGAAGGAGATGATCATGTCACTTGGTCCCGGTGGTTCAGCTCCAGGTTCACTTGCTCAACCGGCAGCGCAGGATCCTCGCGTCGCGATCATCCTGCGAATGCGGCGCGGGGCGGGATGGTTCCTGACGGTCGCGATTCTTTCCGGCGCCAATTCTCTTCTGCAAATCTTTGACGCGAAAATTCGCTTCATCTTTGGTCTGGGCATTACGCAAGTCGTGGACGCGATTACACACGGCGCTGGGCGAAACGGCATGTTGGTAACCATGGTCGTTGACGGCCTCTTCATCGTGATGCTCATTCTCTGTTCGAAGTGGGCGAAGGCTGGATCGCAAGGAGCATTCGTTGGAGGGATGGTGGCGTACGGGCTCGATGGCGTGCTGCTCGTTTTGTTCAGCGCGTGGCTCGATGCTGCGGTGCACGCCTATGCGCTCTACATGATGTGGCAGGGCTACGTCGCGGCCCGCGAACTCGCACAAATCCAGCACGCCGCCCAGCCCGGGCTCTCGCAGCCCACGCTGCCGTGAAATGGAGGGGATGATGGCGGTCAAGATTCGTGGCATCGAGGGAATGAGAGGGGACGAGGTAGACTTCGAGATCCAGCGTGGAGCGCGTTTCGTCTTCTACCAATATTGCATTTCGATCGTCGTCCTCACGTTTCGCAGGGCGTCGGACATTTACTTCCTGAGGCAGGGCGAAAGCACCGTCACCAAAGGATTGCCTTTCACGCTGCTTTCGCTCGTGGCGGGTTGGTGGGGCATTCCCTGGGGGCCGATTTATACCCTTCAATCGGTGTACAACAACTCGCGCGGAGGCAAGGACGTGACCAAGTCCGTGCTCAACTCGCTGCGCGCCGAGCCCGCGGCCCCGATGGTGGCAAAGGCCTGAGCCCGGGATTCCAATCGATGAAGCTGCCGTGGGCTTTTCGCCTCGGCTTCATCATGCCGTGCCCCGGTAGTACCGCCAGCGAACCAGATCCAGTAAACTTGCAGAGTGGGAATCCAATAGAAAGCCTGCGATATGGGAACTGGTTTATGGGACTGAGAAAACCAAAAAGCATCAGGCACAACGGCAAACAGTTCACGGAGATTTTGCAAACGCACGAACTGTTTTTCCGGGGAAAAGACGGCGGGGCACGCGCGGACCTGACCGGCGCGGACCTGTCGCATGCCGATTTGTCGGGCGTAAATCTCAGCGGAGCGATTTTGCGCAACGCGAATCTTGCCGGAAGCGACCTGCGAACGGCACGACTCCCGGGCGCGGACCTTTCCGGGGCGAGCCTGCGGGGCGCCGATCTGCGCAACACGGACATGACGGAAGCGATTCTCCCGGGCGCGGACTTGACCGGAGCGCAGGCCAGCGGCGTGGAATTTTTCCGCTGCGACCTTTCCAATGTCCGTTTCGAACGGGCGCAGTTGCGCAACGTGAATTTGCGAGGAGCCAACGTGAGGGGCGCGCGATTCTCGGGCGCGGATATGGGCGTGGCTATTTTGCGAGAAACGGATTTGACCGGAGCCGACCTTTCGGGCGTGGACCTTTCGACGGCGCTGCTCCCCAAAGGCTTCTCGGTCGAGCAAGCCGCAAAGGAAAGCGCCTAGGCAGCGTTTGGTTATGGCGGCCTGACAGAAGAGCGGAAGCGGTATAGCACGCTCCTTATACGCCGCCAGAAGAGCACCCTAGTGAGCAGGCCATAACCTAAAGGTGCCTACAAGGTGTCGACAGGTGTCTACGGGTGGCATTCCGCGCTTTTGCGTGCTAGCCTTCGCCAAGTAAGTCAGAGTTCCTTGTGCAAACCGTGGCTACTGCAGCGACACAACTCGATACTTCGGCGGTGCGCGACCGCGTGCTGGAGGTGATCCGCACTCTGCTCAACGAGCTCGGCAGCCAGGGCGCGCTGCCGATGCTACATCTTTCTTCGCAACTCGACCGCGAGCTGGGGCTTGGGAGCCTCGAGCGCGTGGAATTGCTGACGCGCTTGGAGGACGGGTTTGGCCTGCGCTTGCCGGACCGCGTCGCCTCAGAAGCGAACACCCCGGAGGATTTGGTACGAGCGATTCTTGCTGTGCCGGGAACAACCGAAGCAGTCGCGGAGGCGGAATCCGCGCTGCGGGCTGTGGCGACAACCCAGAAGCTCCACCGCGACGCCCTCGGCGCCGGCGTGTTTGCCGCCGAGACCCTTGTCGACGTGCTTCGCTACCGCGCCACACACAACGCGGACGATACCCATCTGCTGGTTAGCGAAGACGGTCAGGAGGGAGAGAAAAGCCTTACACTGAGTTTCGGCGAGTTGCATGCCGCGGCGCAGCGGTTTGCGGAAGAACTCGCGCGGCGAGGAGTGCCTGCGGGGGGCCGCGTGGCGCTGATGTTGCCGACTTCAAGGGCGTTCTTCGTCTCCTTTGCCGGAATCCTTCAAGCCGGTGCGGTGCCGGTGCCGATCTATCCGCCGTTTCGCGCGGACCGCATCGAGGAATACGCAGCGCGGCAATCGGCGATTCTTAACAACGCGGAAGTTTGTATGTTGCTGACGTTCCGCCGGGGCGAAGCGGTGGCGAAGTTGCTGCGGCCGCGCGTGAGGTCGCTCGACGAAGTCGCCGATGCCGAGAAGGTGATTGAAGCGGCCGACAACGCTCCTCCGCCCGCACCCGGAGTGTTCTCTCCGCACCTTATGGGCAGACGCGTGCGCAAGGGCAGCGACCTGGCGATGCTGCAATACACTTCGGGTTCGACCGGAGATCCGAAGGGTGTGATGCTCACGCACGCGAATCTGTTGGCGAACATCCGCGCGGTTGGCCGGGCGGTCGAGCTCGGGTCAGAAGACGTGGTGGTGAGCTGGCTTCCGCTGTATCACGACATGGGCCTGATCGGCGCATGGCTCACCCCGCTGCACTTTGGAGTTCCTGTCGCGGTGATGTCTCCGCTCGCGTTCCTGACGCGGCCGGAGAAATGGCTGCAGGCGTTTCACAAACATCGCGGAACGATTGCCGCCGCGCCCAACTTTGCTTATGAACTTTGTGTACGGAAGATTGCCGACAAGGACGTTCAAGGCGTGGACCTCAGCTCGTGGCGCGCCGCGCTCAATGGCGCGGAACCAGTGAATCCGGAAACCCTGGAGCGTTTCGCTGAGCGATTTGCGAAGTACGGATTCCGCCCCGAAGCGCACCTTCCTGTGTATGGGCTGGCAGAGGCCACCCTGGGAGTCACGGTGCCGCCCCTCGGTCGCAGGCCGCGAATTGATCGGGTCGACCGCGAAACGTTTACGCTCAAAGGGCACGCCGTGCGAGCGGCGGCGGAGGACGAAGCGGCGATTTCCTTTGTTTCTTCGGGGAGGCCTCTGCCCGGGCACGAAGTGCGGATTGTAGACGGGAATGGCGACGCAGTGCCGGAGCGCGCGGAAGGATTCTTGTGGTTTCGCGGTCCTTCCGCGACCAGCGGCTATTATCGCAATGCAAAAGCAACCGCGACGCTTCTGCCGGAGGGAGCCACGGCAAGCGATGGAGGTTTTCCCTGGGTAAACTCGGGCGACCGCGCTTACCTCTCCGAAGAGGAGATTTATGTTACTGGGCGCGTGAAGGACATCATTATAAAGGGCGGACGCAATTTGTATCCGCACGAAGTGGAGGAGCTGGCGACGCGAGCCGCGGGGATTCGCAAAGGTTGTGTGGTGGCGTTTGGGTTGAAGGATGAAGGCAGCGGGACGGAAAAACTGGTGGTGGCGGCGGAAACCCGGGAACGCGACGCGGCCGGCCGCGCGGCGATAGCCGCGAGGGTCACCGAACTCGTGTCGGAAGGTCTCGGCCTGCCGCCGGATCGTGTGGAGTTGATTCCGCCGGGGAGCATTCCAAAAACATCGAGCGGCAAGTTGCGGCGGGAAGAGACCAAGCAGCTTTATGTGGCGGGCACGCTTTCCGCACGGCGCGCTCCGGCGTGGGTGCAGATCGTGCGGCTAGGCACGAAGAGCGGGCTCGACAACGTCGCCCAGGAACTCCTCGCGGGATTAAAGCGCGGTCTCGAGATTCTGTACGGACTCTACTCCATCCTGGTCTTTGCGCTGTGGGTTGTGCCTGCGTGGGCGTTTCTTCACCTCATCAAAGGGCCTCGCGCCGCGGGACACTACACCTCATCGGCGCTGAAAATCCTGCTGGCGCTGGCCGGCTGCAGAGTGCGGGTCTTAGGCAAGGAAAATATGGAAGTCTCTGGCTCGAAAATCTTTGCGTCCAATCACACGAGCTATATCGACGTCGCGGTGCTCGTCTCGCGGCTGGACGCACCCTACCGCTTCATCGCAAAAAGGGAAGTGCGCGATATGCCCTTCGTCGGCTCGTTTCTTGAGCGCCTGGGTCACCTGAAGTTTGACCGCACGGATTCCGAGTCGCGCTTGCGGGAGGTTCAGGAAGTGGAAGAACTGCTTCGCCAGGGCGAGTCGGTTTTCTTTTTTCCGGAAGGCACATTTACCTCAGAAGCGGGCGTGCGGCCGTTCCAGCTTGGCGCTTTCAAAGCCGCCGTGGCCACGGGCGCGCCCATCGTTCCCATTTCTCTGGAGGGCACACGGAAGATTCTGCGAGACGGGACGCACTTACCGCGGCCCGGGAGCGTGAAGATTACCGTACACCCACCGATTTATCCAAGGGCGGGTGGAAACCAGGGAGGTGCGGGCGAACTCTCGGGTTGGCGAGAATTGATTCGTTTACGCGACGCTACGCGCGAAGTCATTGCGCGCGACTCGGGGGAGCCGCTGCTCTAGAAGGATCTTCCGAGAGAGGCTTGGTTGTTCGCCATTTGTTCTTCGTTGGTTTACACAATGTAGCTAAAGCATTTTGGGATTTCGAACGGCGAGCCCTACTCTTCCAGTTGAGCCTTCCAATTCTTGTATCCTTGTGACCATTGTTGTCACCGCCCTTCGCAGGAAAATTTCGAAAAACTTACAACGCAGCGACGCCTGCCCGCATCTCTATGGACAAAACAAATCGAGGCAAGTGCGGAGCGCTGCCCTCCCTGCCTGAGGCAGCCCGCGAAGAGCGCTACCGCGCATACAGCGCGTGAGACTGCGCATAAAGTCAAATCCAAATGGAGGCGTTATGAAGTTGAAGCTATGGGTGTCTTTGCTCGCGGTAGTTTCGCTGTCGGGCGTTTCGGCCTACGCGCAAGAAAGCGCGCCGAAAGTGGATGTCTTTGCAGGGTATTCTTATGTGCAAGCAAGCCCGGGAGTGACTGGGGTGGACAGCTTCCATCTGCACGGTGGAAACGCTTCGGTGGCCTACAACGTCACGAACTGGCTTGGCGGCGTTGCCGATTTCGGCGGCTACACCAACGGAAACATTCTGAACACGCACACGAGCGGGACGTTTTCAACCTACCTGTTTGGGCCGCGTGTGTCGTACCGCCATTATTCGAGGATCACGCCATTCGGACAGGTGCTCTTTGGCGTGGCGCACTCTAATGCCGCGGCTTTCAATACCGGCAACACGCAAAACGCTTTCACCATGACCGCAGGAGGCGGGGTGGATTACAAGCTGTTCAATCATTTCGCGATCCGTCCGTTTCAAGCGGAGTATTTGATGACGCGATTCGCGGAAGGCACGCTCGGCACGCGGACACAGAACAACCTTCGCGTGTCGACCGGGTTCCTGTTCCGGTTTTAGCGGGAGGACGAAGCCTGCAGTCCTCCAGTCGGAGATTGCCGGCAATTCTGCACCTCAAGGAAGGCCGGCTAAAAATGCCGGCTTAGTGTCGGAGCGAAAAGCTCCGATCCCCCTTCGGGAACGCAAGGAAGTTCTGGCTCGAGGAGGCTTCGAAGAATCGGTTGCCGGGTGTCAGGCAGAGGGGCCGCGAAGTCAGGCAGAAACGGCCCCTTGCACCTTTTCGGGCGCATGGAAAGTGCGGCGAAGATGCTCCGCGCCCGCGGCATACAGGCTCAGGAATAAGCATGAAATACGATGTTTCCGGGGAATGCCTAATGCGCCATGGTGTAAATGACCGTGATGTGCGTGTCGATTTCTACCGGCTGGCCATTTAGAATCGTCGGCCGGTAGCGCCACTGGCGCACGGCTTCGAGGGCCGATTGGAAGAACATGGGATCGCCGCCGACAACTTCGAGAAACTGCATCGAGCCATCCGTCGCGATCCTGGCATGGAGCTCCACACGACCTTCCTTGTGAATCTGTTTCCACAGAGCAGGATAAATCGGGTCAACGCGGTAAAGCAGCATCGCCGGATCGAGGTGCGTCCTACGCACGACCGTTGGCCGTGCGACGGGCTGCGCGACGGGTGGCGGCGGCAGAGGGCTCCGTGCATCCGGAATCGGGATCAAATCTCCAGGTGCCCCCGGAATGCCTTGACCCAGCCCTTGAGGTGCGGCATTAGGCCCCTCGTCAGATCGGGCCGTGTCGTGCGTCACGATGATGGGCGGGATGTCGGGTGATCTACAAAAGTGACACGGAGTTGGTAGATGACGGTGGGGATGCGGAGCGCCGGGATCGGGCGATGAGCCCGTATAGGGAGAGTACGGCGGAATAGGAGTGGGTATGGCGAGTGCGACATGCTCTGTTTTCCCAAACAGCGGGAGCAAGATGAGCAAGGCAAGCGTGGCGGTCTGGATAAGGATCGAAACAACGAGAGCCGAGCGGCGCAGCCGGCGTTCGCGACGACGTTGCTCTGGATTGCCTTCGACGAGACAACCGCCTAAAGACCCCAGGCTTCCTTCGAGGATCTCTTCTGAGACCTTTCGAGAATCGAGCAGCATCGCGCACCTCCCATAGTTTGTTCTGCGAGGCTTTTCTCATTCTCTTGGCGAGCACTCGACAAGACTCCTTGGTTGGCTCGCGGGGCTACCGCCCAAGCGTCGCGAAATTTCCGAGTCTTTCAGCACCCTTTTTGCAGGCACAAACAAAGGGAGTGCAAAATCTTGCGGCGCCAGCCTCCTAGGAGTCGCTCTAGTCCTCCGGGAGACTGGCGCCGCGCTCGCAGGGATGCGAGGTGCGCGCGTCCTCAGTAGCGTTGGACACCGCCATGCGACACAAGTTCCCGTGTAGGAAAGGCCATGAAGTGAGCTGCGCGTTAGAAGGCTTCCGGCGCACGAAAGCCGAAGTGGTTAGAAGGTAGAAGACCGTCACCGCGCGCGGACGCGAAACAACGAAAAACGAGACGCAAGGCGAGATCCTGAACCTGCCAGTTCCAGGCAAAATGGCGAAAAAGCGAGCCACTGCTTCTGACAGGCACGAATTCGCCTTAACTCCCTTACAGTCAATGCGATACGGAAAACTGTGCCGCCGCTACACTTTTGTGCATCTTATGCATTGAGGACGTGGATCTGGAGGAGGTTGGCTCCCATGGACGGGCGTAACGCAGAAACCATTGGCGTGCGCCGCACCGGGTGGGCTGCCATGGACCGCGATCCGCAGCAAGACAAGGTGGAATTCATCTGTCCACACTGCGGTGCGCGGGACCAGAAGAATGCCCGGCGCGAGCGTGCGTTGTACCATTTCACCGACGGCTTTTTGCAGGACTTGCAAGGGGAAGTGACGGTTTGCCACTCCTGCAAGAGGTCGCTGCGGGTGGTTCCCATTGTGATGGTGCACGATCAAGAAGAGGTGCGAAGGTTCGCGGCAGTTTTTTCCGACGAGCACCTGGTCACGACGAACTGAACATTTCGCAATCGAGAGGGATGCGGGGCGTGTCTAGCGTCGCCCCGCATCTTTTTTGGATTGAACGAAAACGGCGCTCCTAACGAAGCGCCGCTTAAAGGCCGTTAGCGATTAGTGGCGGTCGTGGTCGTGGTCGTCCCAGTCGCGGTCACCATGCCAGCGGCGGCCGTCTTGATCCCACCAACGGTGGTTCGAGTTCCAGCAGCGTTCGCGCGCTTCACGCAGTTCATGGCGCGCATGGTCTGCTTGCCGACTGTCCCAGCCATGATGCTCGATGGCTTCGTGGAGTCTATGATCCGCCTTCATGATTCGCCTTTGACAACGATAGTCATCGGCGTAAGCTCGCGGCGTCGCCGCGAATGCCAGCAGGCCAACCAGCGCTCCGGCGGCAAGCACCGTGCGTCCCAGAGACTTTTTCTCTCCCGTATACTTGAACATGGATTCTCCATCCTCTTTGTAGTTCCCCGACTGGGATGGGGCTTTTTTTGTCCCTGGCTATTAAACACGGTCGGCCGAAGAATGTAGCGGCACCCCTAACCGGCGCGCACAATGTGCTTCGACCGTTCGATGTTGTCGACTTGGGAGGTCGTCCGGAGGAGGATTCGTCGCGAGGAAACCGCGCGACACGGAAGCGATCCTCGCGTCGCCCGAAATAAGAGACTTGAGAGTTTCCGCTGCGAATCAATACGCTTGCAAAAAAGCGTCGACGTTCATGTGGTATTTTTCAAGGCCCTGGCGGACGCGGTCGAAAGCCTCGTCCACGGTGTCTGCAAATTGCAGCATTTCGTATTCGGTTTCGTTGATGGTGCCCCACCGCACCATGGCCTTCCAATTCAGCACCTCATCCCAATATCTGCGCCCATAGATAAGGATCAAGTTGCGCTTTGGCAATTTGCCGGTCTGGAGCAGCGTGAGCATTTCCCAAAGCTCGTCCATGGTGCCGAAGCCGCCGGGAAAAACAATCAGCGCCTTGGCGATTTGCGCGAACCAGAGTTTGCGCATGAAGAAGTATTTGAAGTTGAAGCTCAGCTCCGGGCTGATATAAGGATTGGCGAACTGCTCATCGGGCAACTCGATGGAAAGTCCGATGGACTTGCCGCCCGCTTCGTGCGCGCCGCGATTGGCCGCTTCCATGATGCCCGGGCCGCCGCCGGAACAGACCACGAAGCGGCGCGGCTTGGCACCGAGCGTTAGCGCCCAGCGGGTCAGCTTGTACGAGAGCTGGCGCGCCTCTTCGTAATAGCGGGACATTTCAAGCGAGCTCTTGGCACTCCGCAGGGCGGCGCGGTGATGGTGCAGGGCTTCAGCCGACATCTTGCCCGTTTTCGCGTGCTTGAGCCGCGTATAGCGTTCGTGCGCCGTTTCGTGCGACTCGATGCGCGCCGAGCCGAACATCACGATGGTGTCGCCAATGCCCTCGCGCTTGAGCTGTACGAGAGGGTGGATGTACTCGGCGATGATCCGTATCGGGCGTGCCGGCACGCTGCCCAGGAACTTCGGGTCCTCATAGCTGAGCTTGGGCGCGTGCTGGGGCTTCATTTTTGTGCCGTCGGGCATGTCTGTATTCTCCAGAAAAGCCGAGCTTTGATTGTAGGAATTCCGGGCGGTTCACGGCAACGTCTTCCCGCGCGGCTGCGTCGAATTGAGTACACTGGTTTTGAGGGAATGACCTGACGGCGCAGGATGGATGGTATGAAGATAAGACACGAGGGATGCCGGGCGTTATGGGTCGTTTTCACCGCGCTGACCGCGGCGGCCACCCTACTGGCACAAGCTCCGACGGGGCCGCTTCCGCCGAGGCCGGGTGCTCCGGTGCAGCAGCCGCCCAAGAACGAGAACAAGGTTCAGGTAACGCTGGTGACGACTCCCGTGACCGTGCGGGATTCTCGCGGCGCCATGGTGCACGACCTGGAAGCGAAGAATTTTCAAGTGACCGACAACGGGATCCCGCAGAAGATTTCGCATTTCGACCTGGGTGGCGATCCCATCTCGCTCGTAATTCTTGTTCAAACGAGTTCGCGCATCGAGCCGCTTATGCCCCAGATACGCAAGACCGGGATTCTTTTCACCCACACGGTCATGGGACCGACGGGCGAAGCCGCGGTGGTGGGCTTCAACGATTCGGTAGACAAACTGCTAGATTTCACGAGCAACGCGGACAAAATCGAAGACTCGATTGCAAGTTTGAGTGTCGGAACCTCCGGGTCGAGGCTGTACGACGCCATGGCCGCAGGCGTCGAGATGCTTTTGGACCGGCCGCAAGCGACTCGAGAGAAGCCCGGACGGCGGCGTGTGCTCCTGATTCTTTCCGAAGCGGTGGATGATGGAAGCCAGAAGACCTTGGGAGAAGTCCTGCGGCAGGCGCAACTGGCGAACGTGGCAATTTACGGTGTGGGGCTTTCTACGACACGCGCGCAGTTGCAGGCGAGCCAGAAACCTCCGCGCGGAACTGGTCTGCCGGTCGGCACCGTGCCACCGCCGCCGGGGGTTCCGAATACGCCGACGCTCCAAGACAACCGCCTGGGCGTGGCGGGCGGGGGTGGTCCCATCGACTTGATGGCCGCGGCCGTGTGGATCGTACAGCACATTCAGAGCCAGGTAAGGGGCAACTCGCTCGACCTGGCGGCTACGGCGACCGGCGGCGCGAGCCTCTCCACGTTCAAAGACCGCTCCATTGAAAAGGCTATTGATGAAATTGGCGGGGAACTACACTCGCAGTACACGCTGAGCTACACTCCGACCCACGCAAGTGCGACCGGCTACCATGAAATCAAAGTGTCGGTGATCCGCAAGGATGCGAAGAATCTGAAAATCCGCGCGCGGCCGGGCTACTACCTTACGCCACCTGAAGGATAAGACCCGCGCGGGCCTCGCGGTTATAAGGTTCCCTCCTGAGGTCGGCGATCCCGGGATGGTCGTGGGACGACTGGGAGACCGTCGAGGAAAGCGTTGCTCAGGGGTGGACGACGGAGGTGATCGCCGCCGCTACGACTCTGTCGTTCTGAAGTCCTCAGGCGGCCTAGGCGATTTGTTTCCAGAAGGTGCCGTCCCGAGAGGTGAGGAGCGCGTCTTTGCGGGCATCCCAACGCAAAAAATGCGGCGTGTGCGTGTGCGCGGAGTGCGCTTCACGGCTGGCCCAGACCTCGTGAAGCAGATAGCTGCCAGGCTGATCCACGGAACCATGCAGGTCGAAAGTCAGGCAGCCCTCTTCTTTTCGTGAAGGCCCGATCAGCGCGTGCAGTTCGGCCTCCAGCAGAAGGTCCTGGCCTTCGCGGGCGCGCAAAACAACCATTCGGGTAACTGCGTCTTTTGGCAGTTTTCCGCCGGAGGATGACTTTTTGCGCCTCTTTCGCACGGGCCTCCGGGCCTTGGTTTTGCGCTTCGGCATAGTGCGGGGGATTGTAGCGCAAATTGCTCGCCGTGCAAGCGATACGTGGACGGCTGGGCTCGCGCTCGAGACCAAAAGGGGCTTAACGGGTGCGCTTCTCGCGCCCGGAGCGACGAAAAAGGGCCCGCGAACTGCGGCAGAGAGGCCCTACTGAGCGACGTCTTTGCGACCGGCGTTGAGCTTGTCGAAGTTGAGGATGGTGTTCAGCACCATGGCGTAGGTCCCCCACGTTTCACCGCGGTAAACCGGGTTGATCGAGAACAACACGACGTGGCCTTTGCCCGAGGGCGCGTCGACCACGGCGGGGTGCTCGGCGATCTCATCGCCGCCCTCGACGAGGCCTGAAACCAGCAAGTCCTTCGCGTCGGCGTAGCGGAAAATCACCCGCGGCCGAAGCGATGGAGGAATCACCCGGAAACCGTTGCGTTGCTGTTCGGCCAACACCGGCGGCGACTCCCAGACTTCGGACTTGGGCTCTTCGGGGGCCGCGACTTCAGGGCGGCCGACGGCGAAGTCGGGATCGTCCAAACTGCCGCGGCCCGTGGGGCGGGCATGCATTTGGGCGCCGAGGCGGCGACGGCCGCGTTGTCCGGCGATGCTGCTGAGCGAAAAGATCGGCCCATTGTCGCAATAGGCCGCGACTTTTTCGTCGTAGCCATAGGCGATGGGGCTCGCCTCATCCACGAGACGCGTTCCCACGACCGAGCCGACAATCTTCATCTTGCTCGGGTTTTGTGTGCTGATGCCGTCGGCGAATCCCAGCGAAAGAGCGAGCGACGAGGTGTCCGTCGCGGTCAGGAGCACGCCGCCGCGCGCGACGAATTCCTGCAAATGCGCCACGCCCTCCCAGCCAAGACCGGGGCGGAGATCGTCGGTGGAGTCGTTCTTGCCGACAAGATTTGGCGTTTCAGGCGTATTTTTCCACGGCAAGGGATTGCCCCAGGCGGTCGGAATGCCGTTGACGACGGCATTCACCCCGGCGTTGTATCCGACGGGAGGAAACAGAATGACGTCGTACTTCGCGCGCAGATCGGTCGTTTTGGCGATCGCTTGAGTGCTCATGTAGTCGTAAGGAATCGCGAGCTTGTCGAGCGCTATACGCCACCAGCCCTCGGCCTGAGTGCTGAGCCAAGTATGCACAAAAGCGATGCGCGCGGCGCGCACAGGATGGGTTTTCACGGCGGGCGGGGCGCTGAGCGCGGTCACTTGCACGCCGAGTTCAGCCGCCGCACGGTCGAGATCGGCGCGACTGAGGTTTCGCACCAGGAACGAGCCGCGGTTGAATTTCTTCCCGGAGCTTTCGAACGGCTCTTCCGCGGCCTCGATGGCGGCATCCTTCAACTTGTAGCGCAGCGCGGCAAGCGCGGGCTCGGCATTGTTGTTAATGGCAAACAACGCGCCTTCGCCTTTCACGCCGCCCGGAGCGTGAAGTTCCGTCACGCGATCCATTGCCACCTCGAGGACCCTCCTGTCCGTCACGCGCGCCACTTGGACGTGAAACAGTTCGCCGAAGGTCCAGCCGGTATCGTCGTAAGGGGTCTTCTGCGGATCGTCCGGGCTCCAGTATTGGTGATCGAGCAGCGCGTCCGCGATCCGGGAATACGGTTGGTCCATGCGGATGATGTAGCTGCCGGCGGGGAACTCGCGAGTGGTTGGAGCGGGAGGCTCGGACTTTTCTTCTCTTTTGTCTTTCCCCTTGGCAGGCTCTTTGGCCTTCTTCGCGGGCAGCGTCACGGTGAAGGCGGACCTCGAGCGCGAGATTTCGACGGCCTGTCTTTGCAAGGCGTGTAAGACCTCGGCCTGCAAGCCGGGCCGCAGATCATCTCCAGGGAGAACGTACGCGGCGGGGCCTTCCTCGGACGGCTTCATCGTCGAGCGCTTGGCTTTCAAATAAAAATTCTTCAGGAAGCGCTGCCTGTTTTCCGTGAAGAAGTGCAGCGAGGTGAGCAACCCGGTCTCTTCATAGTTGTTATTGTCGCGTTGCGACCAGAGCACTTTCGGGAGAGGGGGATTCTGGCGATACCACGTACGCGCGTACTCCTCGGGCTCGAGCGTGCGCTCCTCGGTGTCGGCGCCGCCGTTTCCAAAGGTCTCATAGAGGCGGCTGATGCCGTTGTGCAGGGCGGCGATGAACATCAAGTAGCCGGGCGACCAGGTGTCAAAATCGCCGTGCGCGAAGACGCCGGGCATACCGAATTTGGTCATCGCCGAGACGTTGTTCCACCCGATAACCTGCCACTCGTCGGCCAGAATCGGGTCAATCCAGGCGTTGTATGGCTCGTCGCCAATGGTGTTGTCGTAGAGATACGGCACGGACTCGTGCAGATCGTGCAGCACTTGGGCTTTCCAGTTGACATAGGTGTTCAAAACGTTCTCGGTGAGCTTCAGCGTTACGCCCATGGCGTCGCGATTGTTGTCGTGCGCCACGTATTTGCCCCAATAGACAAGCCAGGGATAAAACTGCTTCGGATGCGCGAGATGCCATTTGTAAACATCGACCATGCGGTCGCGGCCGTCGACTTCGACCACCGGGGTGATCAGCGTGATGGTGCCGTCGCGAATTTCCTTGATGTATGGGCTCTCGTCGACCGCCAGGCGATAGGCCAGCTCCATGAGCGCGGTGGGCGCGCCGGTCTCCGGCGAGTGAATCGTGCCGGTGATGTAGTAGATGGGCACGGCTTCGGCGACAAGCTTGTCCGCCTCGGCGTCATCGAGCTTGATGGTGCGGGGATCAGCGAGCTTGGACAGGCGCGCGCGGTTTTCCTCGAGATTCTTTAGATTTTCTTCCGAAGAAACCGCGACGGCGATCATCTCGCGGCCTTCTTCGGTCTTGCCGATGGAATAGACTTTCACTCGCGGAGTGGCTTTCTCGAGCAGACGCATGTAGCGGTAGACATCTTCGGCGTAGGGAAGGATTCCCGGGGCCCCGGCTATGTCTCCAAGCACCGCCTGGGGCGTCGGGACGTTGTTGGACGCCGGCAAATAGTCCACCAGCGGCGAGGTGAAAACCGGCTCGGTGGTGTACTTGTGGATCTTCTCTGTGTAGCGCTCGTCCACCGGCTGCTTCGGGTCGCGCCCCGGCGGCGTCTCGCCATCCGCCCAGGCGTGCGGCGCGAGAGCGCTGCCCACCGCGACGAACAGAACCAGCTTCGAGCAGACCAGACGAATCATGACGCGTCTCCCGTATTGATCTGAAAGAATCGAGATTCTAACTCACTTCGCGGTGGACAAAAACATTTTGCGATCAAGAGCTAGTCGAGCGGAAGGAATTGCATGCAGATGGGTGAAGGCACGTCGAGCGTCTCTCCTACCTTGGTGAGCATGCCGGTCTTCTGGTCGATGCGGAACGTGACGATCGAGTCGGAGAGTTGGTTTTCGGCGAGCAGATAGTTGCCGGAGGGATCGATCGAGAAGTGCCGAGGTTCTTTGCCGCCGGTTGGGACATCCGCGGCCAGGCGCAGCCGGCCGCCGGCCTCAAGCTGGAAGACGGCGATCGTGTCACTGCCGCGGTTTGAGGTATAGATGAATTTGCCGCTCGGATCGAGGGCGATTTCTGCAGCGTCGTTGCGGCCGGAGAATCCTGCGGGCAGGGCGGAGACGGTTTCGAGGGCGCGGTATTTTTCGCTGGCCTCGTTTGCGAATACCGTCACCGTGGACTGCAATTCACTGAGGACATACAGAAAATTGCCATCGCGGGAAAAGGTGACATGGCGTGGCCCCGAACCGGGCGGGAGCGTGGCGGAAAATGCCTCCTCGCGACCTGGATCGGGATTCGCGAGGGTGCCGCTTTCTCGGTTGAATTTGTAAATCAGGACTCTATCTAGCCCGAGATCGGATACGTAGGCGAAGCGATTGCCCGCCGACGTCTCGATCCAATGGGCGTGCGGACCGTCCTGGCGTTCTTTGTTGGGGCCGAGGTTGCCCTGGTCGCGCAGATTCGCGGTGGCCGGGCCGAGCTCGCCATTCGGCCCGATGGGAAACACGACGACGTTGCCGGAGGTGTAGTTTGCCACCAGGACGTACTTGCCCGTTTTGTCGAAGGAGAGGTAGCAGGGATCTTCGCCAAGCGCGGGCACCTGGTTGAGCAGCTTGAGCTTGCCGCTCGTCGCGTCGATTCGAAAAGCGCTAACCATGCTGTCTTTTCCGGCTTCATTGACGGCGTAGAGAAATCTGCCGTTGGGATGAACCGCGACCCAGGAAGGGTCCCGGGTTTCCGCGGCAACGCCAATCGGCACGAGCTTCCCCAAACTCGCATCATAGCGAAAGGCATAGATGCCTTTGCTGGCCGTCTTGGTCGTGTAGGTGCCCACATAGACCAGATAGTGAGTCGCATGCTTCTCCTGGGCCGGTGTGGACTCGAGTAGAAGAAGCGGGGCGAGCAGAAACGCCAAAAGCCATCGAGTCGTTTTCATAATTCACCGAGCGCAAGTAAGTCGGGCATGGTCTTAGATTACTTCTTTTCTCCTCCGTTTTCTTCCTGGAGGACGGCGGCGGCGGCGACGGAATCGTCCGCATCGAGGCGCAGCAGGCGTACGCCCTGCGTGGAGCGGCCAGCCTCGCGAATTTCATTGGCGTGCACGCGAATCACCTTCCCGTTGTGGGTAATGATCATCACGTCGGACTCTTCGCTGACCTGCACGGCCGCAACCACCATGCCATTGCGGTCGGTGGTCTTCATGTTGACCACGCCCTTGCCGCCACGGGAGGTGATGCGGTACTCCGCCAGCGGCGTGCGCTTCCCGTAGCCTTTTTCGGCCACGGTGAGCATCAGCGACGTGAGCGAATCCTTGATCTGCTCGTTCTTGAGGTCTTCGAGCTTTTGCGTCGTGGTTTTGTGTTCTTTCGCCAGGATTTCGAAGTCGGGTTGCACCGCTTCCATGCTCACGACGTAATCGTCCTTGGCGAGATCCATGCCGATCACGCCGCCGGCGTTGCGCCCCATCGGGCGCACTTCGGTTTCGCGGAAGAGAATCGCCTGGCCGTCGTGGCTTGCGACAAAAATCATCTGCTTGCCGTCGGTAAGCCTGGCGCCAATCATTTCGTCCTTGGCTTCGAGGTTGATGGCAATGATGCCGCTCGGCCGCGGATTCGAGAATTCCGTGAGCGCGGACTTCTTCACCGTGCCGTTGCGGGTCGAAAAAAAGACGTACTTGCCTTGGTCCTCGAGGTTGTGCGCGGCGACAATGGCGCTAAGCTTTTCGTTTTCCTGAAAGCGCACCAGGCTCGAAATCGCCTTGCCGCGCGTGGCCGCCGCAGCTTCGGGAATTTCGTACACCTTTAGCCAGTACACGCGCCCCTTGGTGGTGAACAGCAGAATGTAGCTGTGGGCCGAGGCGATGAACAGGTGCTCGACAAAATCTTCTTCCTTGGTGCGCGCGCCGATGCGCCCTTTCCCGCCGCGCGACTGGTGGCGGTAAATCTCGACCGGCGTGCGCTTGACGTAGCCGGCGTGACTGACGGTGATGAGCATGTCCGTGTCGGCGATCAGGTCTTCGAGTTTGATCTCGTCGACCTTGTCCACGATCTGCGTGCGGCGGTCGTCGCCGTACTGCTTCTGCACTTCCTTCAGTTCGCCAACGATCACCGACTTGAGTTTTTTCTCACTGGAGAGGATTTCTTCCAGCTCGACGATGCGCTCGCGGATGGTCTTCAATTCCTTGAGGATTTCATCGACGGAGAGTTGCGTCAGGCGGTGCAACTGCAGTTCGAGTATGGCGTCGACCTGGACGGGCGTGAGTCCGCCGGTAACGGTGCGCGCCGTTTCGCCTTCGATGCCGCCGAGTTTGTACTTCCGGCCATCCAGCTTGACTCCGGCGATCTTCCGGGATTTCCCGTTTTCCGTGATGGTGACGTCCTGCTCGGAGAAGAAGTTCAGCAGGTGTTGCTTGGCATCGGCGCGGTTCCCGGATCCCCGGATGATGCGGATCACGTCGTCGAGGTGGTCGAGCGCTACCTGGTAGCCGAGCAAAATGTGCTCGCGCTCGCGCGCCTTGCGCAAGTCGTAGCGCGTACGACGCAGCACCACGTCGCGGCGGTGCTCGATGAACAGGCGGATAAATTCGACAAGCCCCATCTCTTTCGGCTGTCCGCCGGCGATGGCCAGCAGGATCATGCCGAACGATTCCTGCATCTGCGT
>Ga0126381_100001855_pt1 | contig 22711 bp, 18 predicted proteins | sample PanSoiMetPlot_28_FD_96465 | JGI IMG/M metagenome (GOLD analysis project Ga0126381, IMG submission 96465) | Tropical forest soil microbial communities from Panama - MetaG Plot_28 | ecosystem: Environmental > Terrestrial > Soil > Tropical forest > Bulk soil | place: Panama | collected 2016-02-17 | reverse complement strand
CGACTCCGCCGGCAGTAACGATAATTCCCATAAGCCTGCCAAGGATGCCTATGCCAAATATCTCTGCCGTCACCAGCGGAAGAATCATGTAGTCCCCTCCCAATCCAATACCAAATAACGCGGCGGCGGGGGCAACAACGATTGGCCGACTGTTAAGAAAGAGGAAAGGAATTGTTGTCGCGACAAGAAGGTAGATCAGCAGCATTACTAATTTCTTGGGGAAGCGATCGGCCAACCATCCCATCAAGACCCGGCCGACGATACTAAAGGCCAATACCAGCGAGATAACTTGCGCGGCATTGGATTGAGAATAATGTCGGTCAAGACTCAGAAACAATTTTAGATTTTGCTGAGTACCGCTGACAGCCGCAATCGAACACATGCTGCCCAGTACGATCAGAGCAAAGGGGAGGGTTTTGAGTGCGCTTCGAATATCTACTGAAGTGTCACGGGCCGGAAGGCTTTCGTTCAACGGTGCGTCTTTGACCATTAGAGCAAATGGAAGAGCAAGAACGATGATGACCCCCCCGAGCATTTGCAACGCAGTTTGCCAGCCAAACTGCATTGCCAGGAAATTCGAAATCCACGGCACCGCGGCTCCCCCAAAGCCGATCCCCAGGTATGCGATCCCCATCGCTTTGCCACGAGAGCGTACGAACCACTTGGAGATTAAGACTTGAGCGGGCACCGGGCCCGCGCCGGCAAATGCGAGCGCGTTTAAAGAGTAGAAGAAGTAGAGCCCGGAGAGGCTCGTGATCCTGCCTAGTCCTGCGACGGCAATTCCACCCATCACGACACCGGCAATCATGAGGCGACGCGGACCAAAGCGGTCGACGATCCAGCCCGCGAGGAACCCGAAAACTGGACCAATCAGCAATTTGCCGATGGCATACCCGACGTGACTTGAGCCCGTGACCAAGCAAACTGCTGAACCATGAAATCGTAGTAAAAAGGAAGTCCCCACAACCCGATCCCGACAAGGCAAAACATCGCGACGAAGGTGGCTGCTAGCGCCCGTGCAGGGCCATGGCTGTGCTCGGTCGGCTGCTGTCCAGTTTGAGAATTCGCCGTTGCTTCCAGATGCGATTCCACTAGCTCGCTTTTCACACTACCCTGAGTCATCACTGAGAACTATATCCAGACGATGCGAAACACATCATGAAATTTAATGGTTATCCAGAGACCGTTTGGGAAGACGATATGGAACTCGGAGCCACCGAGCTTTTTTTTGCGCTCCGCTCCGCCGGCGAGGACGAGAATCTCCCAGAGGGGCTCACCCATACCAATCCCATGGCCTACCTGCGCGAGGCCGCAAAGTATGCCCGGGGATACATTAAAAACATCTATCACACTGGCAACACCGATACGCTCAATCTCTATGACGTTAGCGGGCTTGCTCACTTCGAGCGTACCGCGCGCTCGAAATCGCGGAGGATCCCGCGGGACTTGCTGTTTTAAAAGCCTCCCTACGCAGCCAACTTCTCCGCCAGGTTTCAGATGCAATCGGCCGAGCCAGTACAGACCCCTGGGGATTCGGCTATCCGTGGAGCGCGGGTGACAGCACTTCGCACGGGGCCGGCTTGTCGGTCATGGCCAGCGAGGCCTATGTCCTGACCCACTCTCAGAGCTACGACATCTACTCGCGACGATGGCTCGCGAACATTCTGGGAACCAATGCCTGGGGATCCTCTTTTATTGTTGGCGAGGGCAGCACCTTTCCGAATTGCATCCAGCATCAGGTCGCGAATCTCGCCGGTGCCCTCGATGGCACCTCAGGAGGCACTCCCGTGCTGTGGGGTGCAGCTTCCGAAGGCCAGGGGGTTATATCAGCTCTGGTGCGCTCGACAACATGATTGTGTGTCCGGCTAACGGCGCCGACCCGTTCAAGAAGTTCAACGGGAACGGCGGCGCGTTCGATCCTTCGCAGACCGCGCTTTATCAGGACAACGTGCAGTCCTTCAGCACAACCGAGCCCGCCATCGACCTGACCGCAACCTCTTTTCTGATGTGGTCCTGGAGGATGGCCCAGCGATGAGGGTCGGAACTGTCCGCCCTAAGCTCGAAGTCGTTTCCCGCCGCCACAAAGAGCGTTCCTTCTGACCACCATAGGCGCGGAACTACAGCCGCGTACCAAGAACGACACCCGCCTTCGGACGCTGTGTCTGGCTCGGCGGTGGCCATTTTCTTTGTTGTTCGGCAGTACATGCACTTTCGTTTGGTACCGGTGAATAACTCTGTGGATGATGTCTATCCGTTTCCGCTATATGCTCTTGCCAAATGTTCCGACGCCCCCTCCCCCTGGTGCTGGTACTTGCGCTGTTAGTCTCCGCGGCTTTTATCCGGGAACAATCTCACGCCTCATCTCCGCTACGGCGCCCTGGCGAAGGCGACATCTGGGCGCAAAATACCTTGCACTCCCTTTCCCTTGAAGAGAAAGTCGGCCAGCTCTTCATGATTCGCATGCGCGTCGAGCTGCTTAGTGATGGCAGTCCCGAATATCTGCGCCTGCGCGACAGCATTCGCCAATATCACATCGGGTCGTTGGCTATGTCGATTCCTGCCGAGGGGCACTTTCGCCAAGGCAACGATCGTTACGCCACCGTCGCACTGCTTAACCATCTTCAGAAGGAAGCCAAACTCCCGCTGCTGATCGCAGGCGACTTTGAGCGCGGCGTGCTTCCTCCTCGCATGTTCGGTACGACTATATTCCCGCACGCCATGGCTTTCGGCGCCACCGACAATCTCGAATACGCGGAAGAGTTCGGACGCATCACGGCCCAGGAGAGCCGCGCGCTCGGCGTCCATTGGAACCTGTTTCCGGTGGCGGACGTAAATTCAAATCCGGCCAATCCCATCATTGGGACGCGCGCATTCGGCGCCAATCCGTCGCAGGTCGGCGACCTGGTAGCCGCCTACATTCGAGGCGCTCACATCAGTGGCATGATGACCACGGCCAAGCACTTTCCAGGGCACGGTAACACCGCTATCGACTCTCACATTGCGGTCGCACGCGTCGATGAGAGCGTCGATCAGCTCAACGCGCTTGATCTGCCACCTTTTCGGAAAGCCATCTCCGCCGGCGTCGATGCCGTGATGACCGCTCATGTCCGGGTTCCGGCTCTCGATCCAGATCCCAATCATGTGGCCACCACTTCGCCACACATCGTGAGCGATTTGCTCAAGACTCAGCTCGGCTTTTCGGGTCTGGTGGTTACCGATGCTCTGGATATGGCTGGCCTCAGCAATCGTTACAAAGCAAATCCGGGCCGTGCCGCCGTCGACGCCTTCAAAGCTGGAAATGACGTCCTGACCATGCCCGCTGATCTCAACGCGAGCTTTCAGGCAATGATCTACGCCGTGCGCTCCGGCGAAATCTCGCAGGAACGACTCGATGCGTCGGTTAACAAGATTCTCAGGGCCAAGGGTTCACTCGGGCTTCAGAAAGATCGTTTCGTTGATATCGCGGCGATCCCGAGGCTGGTTGGGAGCCCCGAAAACGTTGCCGAAGGCCAGCACATATCGGACGAGTCCGTCACCCTGGTGAGGGACAACGGCAAACTCCTGCCCTTACGATTCAAGCGAACCGATAAGAGCGTCCTTGTTCTTTACCAGCGTGTGAAGCCCGTTCCTCCGGCGCTTGTGATCCTCTGCGATCACCTGTATTCCGAAGATGGCCATGTGCTTGAACGTGAGGTTCGTGAGCGCAGCCCAGACGCCGCCGTAATCTATGTGGATCCCCGGGTAGCGGCCGCGCGCTACGACAGCGTTTTGCGGGCTGTTGACGCGGCGCCACAAGTGATCGTGGCTGTCTACGTCGTTCCGTCGGCGGCTCGCACGCGCACCGTCGCCCGCGGACAGAAAAACATCGCGTCGCTTCCGGACTCCACCGCGAATCTGCTGCATTCAATTTTGTCGCGCGCCGCCGCGAAGACTGCAGTATTGGCGATGGGAACGCCCTATTTGACCGACGATTTTCCGACCATTCAGAACTACGTCTGCACGTTCTCAAATGCAACCGTCTCCGAAGTCAGCGCGGCACGCGCACTGTTCGGAGAAATCCGCTTCTCCGGACATCTTCCCGTCAACATTCACAGCGCGTCCCTTCCAAGTGTTGAGAATGCAAGTTCGCATCTTGGGGCCACTGACTAGCAAGCCTCAACGAATCGTGGTCCGCCTGATCCTTCCTATACAAACCACTTAGCATCGGTATCGCAGTCCGCATCAAGGGTCGTCGGGTTTCATCATCGTGGATTCCCCGGCCTTCCAGTGGTACTGTTTAGCCAGCCCCTTCGTCGACTTGAACAATATGAACTGATCAGATCAAAGTGGGAACGGAAGCACGGTATTTGCCGAACCGTACTCGCTCGCGAAGACTACGAACGGACCGGCCAACGCGCGCGTAACAGGCATTAGACAGCACTGCGCTCCTCGGTCGTCTCTGGGGTCTGAGGGTTTGCCAAGTCGTAGGAGGTTGCGTGCCGGAACAAACCGCAAAGAATCTGCTGCGATGGTGCAATCTCATTCTGTATGCGGCCAGCCCGATCGTTCCGCGTGCCCGACGCGCCGAGTGGCTACACCAAAAGCACCGAGAGATTTGGCACTGGGTGCACTTTCTGGTGGAGTCGGGCCGCCTGAACATCACAACCGAGCAGGAGCTTTTCCGACACTGCTGGGGATCATTCGCTGATGCGCTTTGGTGCCGTCTCAATCGAGATAAGACGCTGGCCTTCCTGCGGTCGTATCCAGCGACTCCGCGTTTTTGCCTAGTCAGTATCTTTCTGATCGTTCTTGCCGCCCTGGCCGTGAGTCCCGCATCGCTGTGGCGATCTCCTGAATATGCACGCAATGCCGGTTCGCTCTTGAACGTATCGCTGAACGGAAATTCACGTTGGTTGGAGCCCGAGCTACTGTGGGACGCCGCAGTGGATTGGTCCCACAATCCGCTGGTAGCCGGCGCCGCAACCTATGCGTGGCGCCCGAGCGTGATTAACGGGCCTGCAGGCAAGCAAGATGTGTTGAGCGCACGGGTAACTCCGGAGATATTTAAGCTTCTCGGAGCCAAGCCTCTTTTCGGTCAAACCTTCGACAACGATGACGCACCTTGCTCGGATTGCGTCGTTCTCAGCGATGCTATCTGGCGTAAACAGTTCAACGGCGACACAAAGCTGAGCGACGAATTTGTGCGACTCAATGGTAGGCGGGTCCACGTGGTCGGCGTTCTCTCCGACCGCTTCCGGCTTCCCGATACGGATGTTCAGGTATACACGCCCTTTCAAGCCACTCCCTTTGTGCGCTTGCCGGGATTTGAGTGGCCTGGGGTTGTTCTTCGTCTGGCGAACGGCGTTCCCGCAAACGTGGCGAAGATTCAAAGAGAGGTCCGTGAAACGAATTTCCCGACGCCGGCGCTGCTCGATGTCCTCTCGGTCAGCGATATTCGTTACCGTTCGGTGCGATCGTGGCTGGTTATTGGTGCTTTCGCCATCCTGGTAATCGTTTGCCTCAATTGGCAAGCGTTTCGTCAGCTTTGTACGACCAGACCGCACCGAACCACTCTCGACGTTTCTAGATGGTGGGGATTTTTCGCGCTGAAGACTGGTCTCCTGGTGGCGTTCGTTTGGTTGTTGTCTGTAAACGTTGTCGACGGCGTGCTGCAAAACCTCGGGCTCGTGCCTTTGCACATTGCGAGCGGTGTAACGATGTGGGCTTTCCTGGTAGGTTTGAATGTCGCACTGGGTTGGTCCATTCGAGATCAAAATATTCGCTGTCGTTTGTGCCTGGTCCGCCTTCGCACGCAGATTGTTCTAACCACGTCTTCTGTTCCCCTCTTGGATCCCAGTGGTTGTGATCTCCTCTGTGACAGGGCCCATGGAATGCTGCACGTTCCTGCAATGCAGTTCAGTTCACTGGATTCCGAACGCTGGATCGACTTCGATGAGTCGTGGCAAACTCTGGCACAGGATACTTGACAACGGATTTGTGCTTTGAGATCGACACGGATCGCAGTAGTGAAGTACGGCAACGCTGCATTCGACTCAATCGGCCAACACACCAGTTAGGGAAACGGCAAGGTAGTCCCCAAAGCAGGAGCCAATTCGAAAACTGACCCGTATCCGTCCAATGCCACGGGTGAAGCATCTCCTTAGTCCATCTTTTATGTGGTTAGTGTGTGTTTGTTCACTGGCGACGGATGGCCGAGAGTAAAGATCGAGCCGTCATTTCGGTGACGCGCCAGTTTGCGGGGCAACGCAAGATCGCGATGGCTTCGGCTGCACAGGCTTTGGCCCGAAAGCGCGCGCTGTGTCCCGCTGGGGACGAGTCGTTCGCGACAACGCGCGCTGCCGCGCGAGTTCTTTAACCGCCTGCTCCTGGTACTGCGCGCTGGTCAGCGTCGCCATAAAAGCGACAATGTCATCAATCTCTGATTCACTCAGCGCCAGCGGCTGCATGTCTTCATCGAGCCAGGGATTCTGCGTGCCGTCACCGTGGTTGTAATGGTCCACGACGTCCCAAAGGGTTGCTTGGGAGCCGTCGTGAAAATACGGCGCCGTTATGAGCACGTTGCGTAGGGTCGGCGTCTTGAAGGACGCGATATCTTTCTCTTTCTTGGTAACTAGAAAACGACCAACTACCGAGGTCTCGCTCTGAATTGCCGCTTGATCGACATCGAGGATCTTTCCTGAATCGATCTCTTGCTCCGCCTTGCATGCTAGCGCGACGACATTGTGTCGGATGATGCCGATGCCAATGTTGTGAAAATCTTTATCCATGAAGAAAGTGGCGTCGCGCGTGTCCTCACTTAAAGCATGGCATTTGTTACAACGGGCCTTCGTATTGAAGAGGTCCCAGCCCCGTTTTGCGGAGTCGCTGATCGCCGTCTGGTCGCCAGCCATGAAGTGATCGAACGGTGAATCGAAAGAAAACTGTGTGCGCTCGTAGGACGCGATGGCGCGTAGTAGATCAGTTACGTTAACCGGGCGGGCAAATAGATGACGGAACGCCTGATCGTATTCCGGAACAGCCGCAATCTTGGCGACCGCGTCTTCAATGGTTGGCTGGCCCATTTCGCTCGGGTTCATGATTGGAAGCGCCGCTTGTTCCTCGAGGGTTTTCACACGCCCGTCCCAGAACTGTGCATTGTTGTAAAGCGCGTTGAGAATGGTCGGAGCGTTGCGCTGGCCGGCTCGGCCTTTGACACCGATCGAAACTGGTCGGCCGTCAGTGAAAGCGAGCGCCGGATCGTGGCATGTGCTGCACGCCACGGTTCCGTCGACCGACAAGCGTCCATCAAAGAACAGCTTCTCGCCGAGGGCAATTGTTTCTGGCGTCTGCGGGTTGTCCGCGGGTACGGCTGCACGTGTGGCGTCGACCGGCACTCCAACTTGTTTTAGGGATTTCGGGCTCGCCAGTAGGCCGGCGGCAGGGATTGGCGACACTTGCGAGGTCTGCGCCTCTATGGTCGATAGGTTCCCACTGAATGAGTTGGCGCTGTTATAACCGCGAGCCACCAAAACCAGAGCGAATCCAGTCGTAATGCAAAATCGCTTTTGGCGGCTGACCTGCATAGCTCAATCCCCTAACCACGAAGCTGCCCGGACACTCCGCGAGCTAACGCTGGTAGGAGCGACGTAGTTCCTGCACCTGGCATAACTGACGAGAGATCATAATTCGAACCATAACAGCAGAGCATTGGAGACGAATCAATTGGACCTTGGTATGAGGAGAGCAAGACTAGGTGTAAGTCTGGCGCACTCCAATATAGATGACGTAATTGTAGGTTAATGCAGCGCTCTAGATGTGCTGCCGGGGGCCTGATGAATTGCGAAGGTTAGCAGCCATTTTTACCAGGGCTGCGAGGGATTCCGCTTTCATTTTCTGCATGACCTGACCTCGATGTGCCTTTACGGTGATCTCGCTAATTCCGAGTTCCCCGCCGACCTGTTTATTCAATAGACCGGAAACCACCAAGTCCATCACCTGCTGCTCGCGCGGCGTGAGGGAATCGTAACGCTGGCGAAGTTCCTGCAGCTCGGAGTAGTGAGCGAGAGCGAGACGGCTTTGTTCAAGAGCTTGGCGCACAGCGTTCAAAAGCGCCTCGTCGTTGAAAGGTTTCGTGAGGAATTCGATGGCTCCCGCTTTCATGGCCTGCACTGTTTTAGGCACGTCCCCGTGACCCGTGATGAAGATGATGGGCAAAGCGGTTCGTTCACTGGCAACTCGCCTTTGCAGTTCCAGACCGTTGAGTCCCGGGAGAGAAATGTCCAGCACAAGACAGCTGGGGACGAGGGATCGTGGCCGATCTAGGAATTCTTGCGCGGAGGCGAACGTCTCAGGTTTCCAGCCTTCGTTCTGTATCAACAACTCCAACGACTCACGGACCGAGACGTCGTCGTCAACAATAAACACGATAGATGCGGCGACGGACATAGGTGGTGACCCCGCTTCTCCGCCAAGCGTGCCTGCGAGAATCATTCTAATCCCCAAGCTGGATCGTGGGATTACTTTTCATTTACGTGCAGCGCTACTTTGATGGCTTCAAGCAAAGCCGTGTCACTGAATGGTTTAAGCAGCAGACTCACAGCGCCTTGCTTGAATGCTCGCGACTGAATCGCTTTGTCTTTCTGAGCGGTCATGAATACGATGGGAATTCTTTGCCCGCTGCGCTCCAATTCTTGTTGGAGATCGAATCCGCTCATTCCCGGCATGGCTATGTCGAGCACCAAACATCGGGTCATGGTAAGACTGTCGGATGAAAGAAATTCTTCAGCAGAAGAAAAGGAATTGGCAGCAAAACCGAACTCTCGTAGAAGATCGGGTAATGACTCCCGAACCGATTCGTCGTCATCAACAACGGATACGAGCGACCTCTCGGCGATGCTGCCTTCGCGTTGGAACTCCACGACACAACATTGCTCTACTGCCTAAAAGGCGTCCATTGTACTTAAGTATTGGGTCTCGCATGGGATTCAGTTTCGATTTATGGAGCGCGCCGCTTGCAGGACCTCTTCTCGCGACTCGCGTTACGCGACTGCTTCACGCTCGGACGTGCAAGGAATAGCAAACGAAAATGTAGCGCCGGGACCATCGTTTGCCGTCGCCCAGAGGCGCCCGTTATGCGCCTCAATAATCGAGCGGCTGATGGATAACCCCATGCCCATTCCATCAGTTTTCGTTGTGTAAAAGGCTTCGAACAGCTTGTCCGCTGCCTGATGGGAGAAGCCGATTCCGCTATCTCTCACGCTGAGGCGCACGCCGTTGCCGTCAGCTAGTTCGGTTCGGATCAGCAACTCTCTCGGACGATCGTCAACCGTGCTCATCGCGTCTGAGGCATTCCGGACAAGGTTTAGGATGACCTGCTGAAGCTGAATACGATCCGCCGTCACCGACGGTATGTCTTCGGTGAGTTCTTGGCGCAGAATCACGCGATTTTGTTGCAGATCGCTAAGCGACAAAGAAATGACTTCCCTAATCGCATCATTCAAATCCATCAATTCAGGCTGCAGATCCTTCCTGCTATAAAGTTTGCGGAGCCGCGCAATCACGTCGGAAGCGCGATTGCCATCGCGGATGGTACGTCGAGCCGTTTCGCGAGCGCCATCGACGTTTGGGGGATCTGCAGAAAGCATCCGCAGGCATGTACTGGCATTTGTGATGATTCCTGAAAGTGGCTGGTTGACCTCGTGGGCGATTGAGGCCGTCAACACTCCGAGGGCGTTTATCCTGGATACTTTAGCAAGTTCCGACCTCGCTTTGTTGAGAGCTTCCTCCGAGAACTGGCGTTGCGTTACATCTTGAACCGCACCGATGTACTCCAACTGCCCTCGATGATCCCGGTTCGCATGTGCAATCAGGTGAAGATGCTTTATGCTGGCATCGGGCATAAGCAGCCGGTGCTGGTATTCAAAATCACTCGCCGCGCGCCGTGCTTTTTCGACCATGTTCGAGATCAGATACTGATCTTCGGGATGAACGCGAGAACCGATCAGGTCGAGAGTTATAGGAAGGCCAAGATCGAACTCGAAGATGCGATAAAGCTGCTCGGACCATTTGATTTCGTCGGTCTCTACAAGCCAGGAGAAATTGCCGATGCGAGCTAGCTTCTGGCCTTCCGTGAGGAACGCCTCACTGCGACGCAACTTCTCTTCTGCTTGCTTGCTGTCGCTTACATCCATAGTCGTGCCCACCACTTCAAGCAGCTGGCCTGACCCGTCGAGAACCTTGTGAGCAATCGAATAAAGATATTTGAGTTTTCCGTCGGGAAGGATGATTCGATAGTCCGAGCCAGGATCTACCCAGTCTTTGTGGGAAGCCTCCATTGCCGCCCTTTGCTCGATGAAAGGGCGATCATCGGGATGAACCCTCGCGAGGAAATGAGCCCAATCAGCTTGGGTGGTTGCGGGATCGTAATCCAGGATCCGAAACATTTCCTGTGACCACAAAAGTTCGCCGGTACGTACATGCCACGCCCAACTTCCACAGTGAGCCAGCCTTTGTGCTTCGGACAAGTATGCTTCTTTGCGCTGCAGGGTCTCGTATAGCGAACTGAGTCTGGCGGCGGCGGCGTTGTATACCGTTCCCAAGCGCGCGAGTTCGTCATCTCCTGACGCTTGAATCCGGTGACTGAAATCGCCCTCAGCCAATGCTCTCGAGCCCGCCACGAGTCTACCGAGCGGACGCGTAATACTCCGCGTAACAACCAAACCAAGAAAGCCTGCGACTAGCAAGCTGAAAACCGCGGTAGCGGGGACAATTATTAGGATGCGACGTTGCGCCCGCGCCGACTGCGTCAACTCCGCTGCTAGTTCGTCACTGACTTGCTGCTCAACCGTCCGAACCAGGGCAGCGACGTCCGCCTCCAAGGGCTTCTTCTCATTAGCCAACCGCTGGCGAACTGCTTCCCAATCACCTGCCTCGGCTAAGGCCGTTATCTTTTCGAGCTGGGATGGCAACGTGCTTTGGATGGCTTCCAGCGTCGGAACCACCGTAGGATCAGAATGTAACTCTTCGGGCAGATGCGAGATGACGTTCCGAGCCTGGTCGGTATCGCGTAGCAGGACGCTGCGTAGAGGTTCGGCTTCTTTCTTTAAGCCACCAATATCTTCAGACGTTGCTAATTCATCCAATCTGGCGTTCAGTCTAAAGAAATCCGTTTGGAATCGTGACACCGCAATCAGTTCCTGACCGACCGCATTCAAACGGTTTTCCCGTATGTGGACAAGGTGAAATTCCCAAAGCAGAAGCGCATATCCGGCCAGCATGAGCCCGACAATTACCAGAAAGCAAAGACCCAGCCGGGTGCCGATGTTGAATCTGCCAAGACGAATGGATCCTCTCTGGCCTGGTTTCAATGTCTGCGAGAACTCCATACCAGAGGCGTCCTCAATGACTTGAATCGAGTCAATCTCAGATGGTGGGTTCATGAGCTTAATCGTTGACTGCGAATGATCACGAAGAAAAACAGTCTGAGATCCCTCTTGGTGTTGCGGGAACTCAATTTAAGGGTTGTCCTTCTCGAAAACCGGTTCTCTCTTTCAGCTCTTTCTCCAGATCAGCGGCCGCCGTCGAGGCCGTTTTCTTGCTGGTCAGCACAGAGTGAACGGCTTCGATATACGCTCGTGTTACCTCCTCGTACTTGTCTCCAGTCACGACAGAAGGACGGGATACGACGATGCCCCCGTGTTGATTCAGGTTGTCGAGCTGGGGATATGCATTCAAGATGACGGGCAGCTCGTAGAGGCTCACGTCCTTAGGAGCCTCCGAATGAGCGCTCGCGTACAAGAGTTGTTCGTCCTTTTGGAGTAGAAATCGAATCAGTTGCATGGCTTCACGCGGATGGGGCGAGCTTTTGGACACTGCCAAACCGTTTCCTCCCAGCGTGCTCACTCGTGCCCCTTTAGCACCAGGGACACTTGTTATCCCGAACTGCCTCACGGCGTCTGGGGCCGCATGCGAGCCCGCCGGTTGGAAAGGCCAGCCGCGCGTGATCAGACTATAGTTTGACAGCCACCCGTGCAGGAAAACTGCTCGGCCGGACCCCCAGACATTTTGAGCGTCCCACTTCGCGTACGCCACAACGCCGGGCGGTGAGATTGTGCCTACCCAGTGCGCGGCGCGCTGCCATGACGATACTACTCGCGGATTATTAACGCTGATCGTTTTGTCACTTTCGACAATCCGTCCGCCGCCTTCAGCAACCTGCCATTCCAGGGCACCGCAGGTCAGGTCTTCGTCGACGCCCCCTTCCCAAACATAGCCCCAAAAGTCCTTAACGCCCCGGGCTCGCTCGCCCGCTTGAATCCGCGTGGCCATTTTCTCGAGTTCATCCCAGGTCTTGGGCGGCTCGCGATATCCGTACTTCCGCAGCAGATCCGGACGATACATCAGGACTCCAACATACGCGTGGTGTGGAATAGCCACGACCTTGTCATCCACGGTGTAGCTCGAAAGAACCGCCGGGTCTTGCGACGAGAGTTCTGGCCCAAAATACGGCTTCAGGTCCACGAAGTACTTGCTTAAGATTCCCGACCAGACCACGTCGATACTCACCAGGTCCGGCGCCCCGCTGCTTTTGTGCAGTTGCTGGCGCCAGAGGGCGAGCTGGTCCAAAGATCCGTCTGGCCGGGGAAGTCGTTTGATCTGAATTCCGGTTTGTTGCGTAAAGTCCTGCAGATCTCGCGCTAATTCAGGGAGGCGATCCGGTGTGTCCCACTCGACATCGAGAAACGTTAAGGTGACAGGATCATGCAAGGGTGGCTTCGAGCAAGCCAGCGCCACGCAGAGGAGCGGGGCGGCGAAAACGACGAGGATCCTTTTTCGATTCAATGTGCCACGCTGAAGTCCAGGAACGCTGCGGCACAACCCGGCCACTGCTGGACGGCAAAAATTTGCTGCCGATTCGCGTGTCCTGACCTGCAAGACGAGGATGATCTGTCGCTGTCCCCGTTCGGTTTCAATTGTCCCCAAGCGACCGCCGAGGTGACGACCGCGACCCCGCAAAGTTGACCAGCATTTTACTCTCACAAAAGAAATCGTATCGATGCCCACAGCAGGGTGGGATTCTTCGTCAGATAACGGTAGGTCTAGTAGCTACGATGGAATTCTGAGGAAAACAACCTGCCCTGACACACGAGGCTTGTTACGCAAATACAACAACTTCAGGACGAATCGAGCCGATCGCGGCGAAGCCTCACTCACGCAGGCGGATTCGTCAGCATTGATTCGAAAGTATGGGCAATACCAAGGTCCAATTGTCGAACTCCACGGCGTCTGATGTCATGGCTTGCGCCCACGCGTACAGTCGCTGCCGCCTCAGTGTTGAGGGGAGGACGCCATGGATCAAAGTAAATCCGATTGTTATTCGCTCTACACCGAACAAGTGTATTTCGCGGAAAAAGAACTATTCGCGTTCCTCGCGGCTGTAACCGAGTGGTTCGGTAGAGAGCAGGCCCGACTTTCGGCAGACGATTGGCTCGACGAGTTGGAGTCGAAAAGCGGTAGATTCCAATGCACACGTCATGATTGGCGGACGGTCACAATCGCGGCGTCGGCCCGGCTGGCGAGTCGGCTGAAGAGTTCGCTCCATTTCCAGCCCTCGCTGCGCAGGTCGGGAACTAATACCAAAGTATTGCCAATACCATTGTCTAATTGTCCCGCCACAGAGGGTCTGTTCTGATCGAGTTGCGTGGATGTGGGTCGGAGTCAAGGTTACTGGATCAGATTGCTCGAAGAAAGCGCGACCAGACCTCGCTTGGTCAATCAACGTCGCTCTTCGCGATACAAACTGCCGATTCAGACTCTCGAAAAGGAGATCCCATGGCTAAGTACAACAAACCCGTGCTCGAACCGACGACTCAGGCCTTTATTGATGCGCTCGCAGCACAAGGAGGTAAGCCGCTATACGAACTTTCCTATGCTGACGCTCGGAAAGTCCTCGAGGATGCCCAGGCGATCGACGTAAAAAAACTTCCGGCTGATATAGAAGAAAAAGTTTTCCCGGTTGGTCCGACCGGCGAGGTATCAGTTCGGATTTATCGCCCTGAAGGCGTCAAAGGGCCTCTACCGGTTGTGATGTATTTCCACGGTGGCGGGTGGATTTTGGGCAGTAAGAACACGCACGACCGGTTGTTGCGGGATTTGGTGAACGGTACGAATGCCGCTTTTGTTTTTGTCAACTACACCCCGTCGCCCGAGGCACAGTTCCCGGTCCCCGTCGAGCAATGTTATGCCGCAACCAAGTACGTTGCAGAAAACGGAAATGTGCTGGGATTCGATTCCAGTCGACTCGCTCTGGCGGGAGAGAGTGTTGGAGGCTATACGACAGCGGTAGTCGCCCAACTGGCCAAAGAGCGGAATGGACCGTCGATCCGCTACCAAGTGATGATGTACCCCGTCACTGATTCGAGCATGTCCCAACCCACTTATAAGGAATTTGAGAACGGTCCATGGTTGACGGCGGCTGCCATGGCGTGGTTCTGGGATGCCTACGCTCCAAACAAGAAAGACCGGAAGACGACGATGGCATCTCCGCTGTCGGCAACTCTCGAACAGTTGAAAGGGCTACCGCCTGCACTTCTCATTGTGGATGAAAATGACATTCTTCGCGACGAGGGCGAGCAATATGCCCGGAAGCTCATTCAAGCCGGTGTTCAAGTAACGCCGTTGAGGGTTCTCGCCACCCATCACGACTACGCATTACTGAATGCTCTGGCCAACACCCCGGCAACCAGAGTAACGGTTGAGATTGTTTCGGAGAAGCTTTCGGAAGCGCTTGGTTCGCAGACCCGGGCTTCGCTGCCAGCAGCGGCCTAATTGGTGACGAGGCCTGCCGAGCAATTTTGCATTGCGCTGGCAGGCTATGAATTCCGGCAAGATTGGTACCCGTCTCCACCTGTTACGCAGTTAGAGCACCACTGCGGCAAAAGTGAAGACAAACGAAAACGCTGCCATGATGGGCGCAACGAATGACATCCACGGAAGGCGGCAATTCGTCGTCACCTAGTAGGGGGGCAGTATCGACCGTAGCAATCAAAACTAGGCTTAGAATCCCAGCGAGTTTGGGTAAGCGACAGGGGCGCATATGTCCACGATCCATCTGCACCAGACAACCACCTCGACACCCGATCAGTACGTCGCGGGACTCACTGACTTCGGGCCTGGCCGCTCGAAACTCTGGCAACAGCGCCGACGAGTACCTCAAAGTGCATGACCGCGGTCCATCGCAGGCCGACGTCACGGAAGGATCGGGCGGCATCTGGGAACGCCTGCACTACGACTGGTCCAATCCCAACCACGTCGTCCTCACGACGACCGACTCCAACACGTGGGGAGGTGCGTCCGGCCACACCTACAACTTCACTCGTCGCCCAGATGGTTTAACAGACATCGACGTGGTCGTCGTACGCGACGGTAAGACCCTCAAGGGACGGCTGCTTGGCTTGGTGCTCGGGACCGTGGGCAAAGGTGTTTTGGAGAAAGAGTTCAAGAACTCCGTTAAGGCTATTGAAGCTCGGAACGGCGCGGCGAAAAAGGGTTATCGTGACCCGTGTCCCGTATCGAAGGATTCATTCTCCAGCAGTTCGTCGCCGCCCTATTACGAACATTCACAAACTCCAACTCTTGACGCAGGGAGGTAAAAGAAATGGCGACTTTAAGTGCGATCAATAAGCAACCTGTCGACAGCGAGAGTGCCGCAAAAGTAGATATGCAGTTCGAGGTGGTCGTCCTTCCGGTTGCGGATGTCGAGCGCGCGAAGGCGTTCTACGCGAGACTTGGTTGGCGGCTCGATGCCGACTTTCCCTTTGATAACGGCTTCCGCGTTGTCCAGTTCACCCCACCAGGGTCGGGATGCTCAATCCAGTTCGGCAGGAAAATGACGACGGCCGCACCGGGTTCAGCGCAGGGCCTGTACCTGACTGTCTCCGATGTTGAAGCTGCTCGCACAGAACTGGTTGCCCGGGGTGTTGAGATCAGTGAAGTCTTCCATACGTCGAAACCCGGTGCTCAGTTTCGACCCGACAGCAACGGCCGCGTCACCGGTCCGGCGCCCGATCACCACAGCTACTTTTCCTTTGCTACGTTCAACGACCCCGATGGCAACACCTGGCTGTTTCAGGAAGTTGGAACGCGGTTGCCGGGACGCGGGCTGAGCCATTTGGACGTTGCAACGATGACGGAGCTCTTGCGTGAGGCGGAGGAACACCATGGCGAGTACGAACCAACAGCTCCGAAGCATCATTGGTCGGTCTGGTACGCCGCCTATATCGTCGCGCGCCAGGACGGGAAGACGCCTGAAGAAGCTGTCAAACTCGGCAAGCTGCACATCGAAGGTGCCCACTGAGAGTGGCAATGAACGTTGGCGACGGGTATTCGAATTTAGGCTGGAGTCGATATGAATAGAAGTGATACGGGCCTGCTCCCGCTTGATTCAACGGTAAATTCCTGCAGGACCATTGCAGGGTTGCCGACCGAATCCGGGCGGTGTTCCTCCGACGAATAGGAGGTTTTTGTGGTTGCTACAAGAGCCTCGCTGCGACTTTTGTGCGCAAAAGTTCTGCTGTGCGCAGTCATGTGTCACGCACAATCGTATTCGACATCTGCCTCCGGGTCCTCAGGCCAAGGCGTTCCTGGGGGATCGGGAACAAATCCATTTGCTGGTAGCGTGCCGACAAAGCTCGTTGTCGGACGCATGCCACTATCGTTGCAAGATGCCATCAGTCTCGGACTGAAACACAATCTCGGCCTGCTGCTTTCGCACGCAGACACGCGCGCAGCGCGTGGGCAGCGCTGGCAAGAGCTGAGTGCTTTACTGCCGCACGTCACTGCGGATCCTTACGTCGCAGAATCGAAAGTCAACCTCGCTCAGGTTGGATTGGGTAACGCTGCCGCGAATGTTTTCCACATTTCTCCGGCGGTTGGTCCTTTTTCCTACTTTGACGCACGCGCCGCCGTGACCCAAACCTTGTTCGACTGGAAATCCATCAACTCCGCTCGGGCAGCAGGGGCAAGTGTCAAGTCGGCTGATTACACAGTGCTGGATGCGACCGACCTTGTAGTCCTATCGGTCGGATACGTTTACTTTCAAGCGGTTGCTGACGAGGCCCGGATTGAAACGAATGAAGCTCAGGTTCAGACGGCGCAGGCACTTTTTGATCAGGCCACGGACCAGGTCAACGCTGGCACGGCCGCTGACATTGATGCGCTGCGTACCAAAGTAGAACTTCAAACGCGACAGCAACAGCTGATCGAGGCAAAAAACGAATTTGCTATTCAAAAAATCAGCGTGGCACGAACGATTGGGTTGGCACCCAGCCAGGATTTTGATCTCACCGACAAATCGATATATCAAGAGCTCGAACCAATCGCGATTGACGATGCGCTAAAACGTGCCTATACATCGCGCTCTGATTACCGTGCCGCAAATGCAGACGTACGCGCAGCTGAGTTGTCGCGGAAAGCAGCAGTCGCGGGTTACTTCCCGTCGCTTTCCTTCGCTGCGGATTACGGTACCGGAGGCGCTCATCCCTCCGACGCGACGCGCGTGTACGACGTCCGCGGGACGCTTTCGATTCCAATCTTCACTGGCAACAGGGTTCATGGTGATATTCAGCAGGCTGACGCGCGGCTTGAGAAAGCACGAGAGCAGCTAGACAATTTGCGGGCGCAAATCGAAGCGGATGTGCGCACGGCGCTGCTCAACGTGGAATCTGCTGCAGAGCAGGTGAAGGTCGCGCGCAGCAACATCGACTTGGCAGATCAAACGCTGACGCAATCGCGGGACCGCTTCACGGCGGGGGTGACTGACACGGTAGAGGTTGTTCAATCGCAAGAGGCAGTGGCAAACGCGCACGACCAATTCATTTCCAGTTTGTACAAGTACAACTTCGCCAAAATTTCCCTCATCCGTGCCGTGGGTGCTGGCGAGCAGGGTGTTAAGGAGTACTTCCCAGGAAAATAACATGGCGGACGAAAACGCATCTCCCTCTGTTACTGAACGGCCAACGACTTCGACTTCTTCGTCTGAGCGAAAGTATTCCTCCGAAGCGCGCGGCAAGCGCCGCAGGAATCTGATTATCTTGATCGCCGCAGTGGTGGTTGTGGTCGGAGGCCTTTTCTTGTGGCGTTATTTAAGCAGTTATGAGTCAACAGACGATGCGCAGGCAGATGTGCATCTGTATCCGGTCAGTGCACGTATTTCGGGCTACGTGATCAGTGTCAATGTCAATGACAATCAATGGGTGAAGAAAGGCGATGTCCTGGTCGAAATCGATCCGACTGATTACCAGGTTGCCCTGGCACAAGCGAAGGCGAACTTGGCAAACGCGGAAGCGACAGCACGATCCCTCAATATCACAGTGCCGATCACGTCCGTGAATAGCACCAGCCAGTTGCAGTTCACAGCATCGGGGATTGAGGATGCGCGGGCTGCGGTCAGCGCAGCTGAAAAGCAACTTGCGGCGGCTCATCAACAGGTGGAAGCTGCACAGGCGAACGACATAAAGGCCCAGGATGATCTGCGCCGGTACAAGTTGCTGGTCGATAAACGAGAGGTGTCCCAGCAGATCTATGATCAGGCGCTCGCGACGGCGAAATCCAGTACTGCCAGCGTCGCAGCCACCCAAGCCAGCGAATCCGCCGCGCAGCAGTTTGTCCAACAGGCACAGAGCCGATTGACGCAAGCCACTGCCAATCACGCATACGCACTAACAGGTCCGCAACAAGTGTCGTCCACCAAGGCGCGGGTACAGGCCGCCATTGCGGATGTTCAGCAAAAGCAAGCGCTGCTACAGCAGGCGGAATTGAACCTGCAGTACTCGAAGATTGTTGCTCCCGCCAGCGGTGAGGTGAATAAGACAGTTGTTGTCGGATTGAACGTTGAGCCTGGCCAGCAGCTACTCACCATTGTGCCTCTCGACGAAGTCTGGGTCACAGCCAATTTCAAAGAAACGCAACTCAAGCACATGCAGGTCGGACAGAAAGCCGACATTCACGTCGATTCGAGCGGCAGAACTTTGCGTGGCCATGTCGACAGCATTGCGGGCGCGACGGGACCGCTGTTTAGCCTGCTTCCGCCCGAGAATGCGACCGGAAACTACGTGAAGATTGTTCAGCGCGTTCCGGTCAAGATCGTTCTCGAACAGGGTGAAAACCGCGACCGACGCCTTCGGCCCGGCATGAATGTAGTTCCAGACGTCTACCTCCGATGACCACTGCTGCGCTCACACTCGACCAGGACATCTGGCGGCCAAAGTACAACCCCTGGCTCATTGCGGTTGTTGTTTCGCTGGCGGCTTTCATGGAAGTCCTGGACACCAGCATCGCCAACGTCGCTCTTCCATACATGGCGGGAAGTTTAGGTGCGAGCAATGACCAAAGCACCTGGGTTCTAACGTCTTATCTGGTGTCGAACGCAATCATTCTTCCAATGACCGGCTGGCTCGCAGGTGCCGTGGGTCGCAAACGCTTTTTCATGGTCTGCCTGGGTGTATTCACCGTCAGTTCGTTGCTCTGTGGTTTTGCGCCTAGTCTAGGTTTTCTTCTTCTCTTTCGAGTTCTGCAAGGTGCAGGCGGCGGCGGATTGCAGCCGATGGCTCAAGCTATTTTGGCCGACACTTTCCCTCCAGAAAAACGCGGGATTGCATTTGCCCTGTACGGAATAACCGCGGTCACGGCGCCGACGATTGGTCCGACTCTGGGGGGATGGATCACATTCAACTATTCCTGGCGCTGGATCTTCTTTATCAATCTTCCCGTTGGCATCATCACCTGGTTCCTGGTGCGCCGCTTTGTCGAGGATCCTCCGTATCTGCAGCGGCTGAAGGCAGCAGGCGTCAAATTGGACTACGTTGGTATCGCTCTTCTGACCATTGGGATTGGCGCTTTGCAAGTCCTGCTCGACAAGGGTCAGGAAGACGATTGGTTCGGATCACGATTCATTACCACCCTGGTTGTCACGTCGGCGGTATGTTTGATCGCGCTGGTGATCTGGGAGTGGTTTCAGAAGGCACCTATTATCGACGTCCGAATGTTCAAGGACTTCAACTTTGCCGGATCGAGCTTGATGATGTTCATGCTCGGCATCCTGCTCTTCAGCAGCCTGGTTCTGATGCCTCAGTTCCTGCAAACGCTATTGGGTTACACGTCAGAGCTTGCGGGACTGGCTCTTTCAGCAGGCGGTTTGGTTCTGCTGTTCGAAATGCCCCTGGTTGGTCAGCTGACAACCAAAATTCAGGCTCGCCGCCTGATCGCCTTTGGATGGATCGCGTTGTCCGTTGCCATGTACTACTCCACCAAGCGTATTGACCTGCAAATTAGTTTTAGTGCCGCAACCTTGCTCCGCATTGCTCAGGTCATCGGCTTGGGTTTTCTGTTTGTGCCCATTTCGCTTGCGGCATACATCGGCATTGCTCCTGAAAAGAATAACGCCGTAGCCGGCATCATCAACTTCATGCGGAATATGGGAAGTAGCGTGGGAACGTCGCTGGTCACCACCCTGATCGCTCGCCGTTCACAATTCCATCAGCTACGACTGGTAGAGAAAGCCAGGGTCGATAATCCGAATTTTGCCCAAGCAGCCCAAGGCTTAAGCCACTACTTTGGCAAGGGCGGACTTGGAAAACACGAAGCGATGGCGACCGCCTATGCGCGGATTTATCAAGGACTGCAGGCACAGGCGGGGGCGCTGGCGTACATTGATACCTTCATGGTCCTTTCCATAGCTGCAGGGATTATGTTCTTTTTGAGCTTCATGTTGAAGGGGAATGATCCGGCTAGCGGTGGTGGGCACATCGCTGAATAACCGAAGATATGATCAACGTTATTACCATTGAGCGCGAATATGGATGTGGTGGTGGAGACATCGCGCTGGAAGTCTCCAAACGCCTGGGCTGGAAACTCTGGGACCAGCGACTGACCGAGGAGATCGCGAGGCTGGCACACTGCCCCAAGTCCGTCGTCGAAGCGCGAGAGGAACGAAATGATCCCCTTTACTACAGGCTTCTCAAATCGTTTATGCGAGGAAGTTATGAGGGCAGCATCAATGCCCCCAAACTGAATCTCGTAGATAGCGAGACCATAGCCCGGATAACCAAGCGCGTCGTCGAGCACGCGGCGGAACGCGGGAATTGTGTAATTGTGGGCAGAGGTTCACAGCAATTTCTCAAAGATCGGGCAGACGCCTTACGGATATTTCTCTTCGCTCCGCGGGAAGACAAAGTACGACGGCTCTTGGCTCGCGGAAAGAGCGAACGGGAAGCTGACGAGCTTGTGGACACAGTTGATCGCGAACGCGCAGATTTTATTCAGAAATATTTCAATGTCGAATGGCCCGATCGCGGGATTTACCATTCCATGGTGAACACCACAATCGGCGACGAGGCCGTCGTCCATATGATCCTGGAGCTTAAGGAAATCTACCAGGCGAGGGCCACCGCGTGACGATCTCGTCGTGGAAGCTATTGATGTCGTCGGCGAAAGAAGTCAAGCCCCTAGAACAAGAGCTCGTAACCTGTTGAAAGAATGGCTCCTCAGGTAGGACTCGAACCGACAACCCTCCGGTTAACAGCCGGAGGATACGTGGGGGAGCCCTTGTACATTCAATGACTTAGCAGGCGCGGAATGACGTTTTTGGAGCATGTAAGGCGCACAATGCAATCCAAAACGCAATCCAATTTCTGCTGCAACCAAAACCTCAGTAACCGGCTCCGCGTTGGTCGTAGCACACTGATTGTTGGACGTCGAGGAAGCGAAGTGCAGAAATCGTTTTTTAAATTTATTTTCTCCTGAATTGGCCCCAGTTCTGCCACGATTAAGCGGACGACATCGGGGTCTCTCCATATTTCGTAAGAATGCTCGCGTATGTGCGCTGGAACGTACTTCCCCGAACAATTCACGCAAAATTCGCTCGGCGCCCCACCGTATGCAGTACCTGCGTCAGCGCCTATTCCCGCTCCGCCTGCAGTTGCAGCAGCATCGCCAGCTCCTGTTGTGCCGCCCGCCGCACCTCAACCCTAACGCCATTATCCAGCTGACCGCTCATTCATTTGTCGGTGGTGAGAATTTTAGAGTACCGCGCGCCGGGCAGACGGAAAACTAATCACAGAGAAAAGGCTTCGTAGGCTGAGCCACAAAGCGTGGGTCCTATAGTCCATAACTCTTTATCAGATTCGCACAACCTATCGCTGCATTCTTATTAAACCAACCAGCTGCCTGCCGTAGACAGCGCCGTAAAAAGCCAAACACCAATCGAAAAAAGGTGATGACAGGGTGTGCACACGGCAATAGAAGCGCGTGAACAGGGCAAAACGTAAACACCGTGTAGATATGGAAAAGTTGCGCGAGGCGTCGGAAAGAGGCACCAAGGCCCGCGTGAGAGATCGTCCACGGGAACGCTGAGACACGAGCGGCTGAATCCCGCGCCAAAGCCTACGGGTGTATAGGGGACGGCTGGCGGCTGATTGCAGGACAACCTAAGAGTACTCGACACAATAACCTAAAGATGGTACAACATAATAACCTAATAAACGTACAGCACGAAAACCTAATATTCGCCCAACGCAATAACCTAAGGAGTGTACAGGATATCTGGCATGGCTTCACCATCCGAAAAACTCGCGCAGTCGCTTCAACAGCTCCACAAGCCCCAGAACGTCAATGGCGCGGCGGCCATAAGGGCGAAGGACATGCCGCGCACTCACAGGGAGCGCCTCCAGGCCAATGG
>Ga0126381_100001854_pt1 | contig 22714 bp, 11 predicted proteins | sample PanSoiMetPlot_28_FD_96465 | JGI IMG/M metagenome (GOLD analysis project Ga0126381, IMG submission 96465) | Tropical forest soil microbial communities from Panama - MetaG Plot_28 | ecosystem: Environmental > Terrestrial > Soil > Tropical forest > Bulk soil | place: Panama | collected 2016-02-17 | reverse complement strand
GGTGCTGCTGTCTGCCCGACGGCGAGGGGGGCCCCGCAATCGCCGGAGCCCCTATGTCAGCACCCCAGCGCGATCTAACCCTTGCCGAAGTCGCCGAGCTGCGCCGCTTCACGCCCCGTTACCTGCGCGAGCTTATCCGCCGGCATCAAATTCCCGTCTTGCGCAGCTATGGATAGGTGCGCGAGTTTGCCTTAAGTATCTGTTATCCTTGGAGGTTGTAGCGTGCTGCCGGGGGCTATCTTTGTCAGAGGGGTAAACCCGTGGACGCCCCCGTCGCAATGTCCATTCGGGCGTTTTGCCAAACCTATAGCATTGGCCGGTCGCTCGCTTATCGGCTCATTGCTGATGGCAGCCTCGTCGCCCGGAAAGCCGGTGCGAAGACGTTGATCGATCGGGCGTCAGCGGAACGCTGGTACAACTCCCTACCCGGCTACGAACCGGCGCCGCGCATTGTCAAGATGCGAGCCCGTCTCAACGGGTTAACCCGCGCAAAAGGCCGCCCAGGCTTCCGCTAATTGGCGCCGCTTCGCGAACAGATCGCCGCGGCGGTAGGCGGCCTCGACCTTATCGCCGACCGCGTGTGCCAGCGCCATCTCGCGAACCTCGCTCGGGAAATCAGTTCGCTCAGCGCACCAGTCGGCGAACGTTGACCGAAAGCCGTGCGCGGTCACCCCTGGGCTGACCCGCTGTATCGCCTTCAGGATCGAGTGCTGCCCCAATCCGGGAAAGACGCGATCACCCTCCATAGCCAAAGGGCTCAGCAGGGCGATTGCGGGGCCGCTAAGTGGGATGCGATGGTCGCGGGTTGCTTTCATGCGTTCGGCCGGAATGACCCACATACGGGCGCCCAAATCGATTTCATGCCACATTGCGAACCTAACTTCTCCGGTTCGGGTGGCGGTGAGGATCAATAACTGGGCTGCCTTCGCGCCCTGCTCTCTTTGTTCGCGCAACGCCCGCATGAACGCGGGCATCTCCTGATACGGCAACGCGGCGTGATTGGCGACCGGCTGCACTCGGGAGCGTTTCGGCAACGCCGCTTCTAGGTGGCCTTTCCATCGCGCCGGATTGTCGCCCGTCCGGAGCTTCCGTGCCGCGGCCCAATCCAGCACAAGCCTTATGCGATCAAGCACACGGGTTGCAGTCTCGGTCTTTTCCAGCCAGAGGGGCTCGACAACCGAAAGAACGTCGTGCGTGTCGATGGCATCGATTGGTCGGTCACCAATCAGCGGAAGCACATAGCGGCTGAGGGAATTCCGCCATTGCCGCGCATGATCTCTCGATTTCCAACTTCGCTCGTGACCGTCAAGGTATTGCTTCGCGGCGGTCTCAAACGTAACCGGATCGCGCATCGGCTTCTTGTTGTCGCGCGCGCTAATCGGGTCAACGCCTTCGAGGAGTAGCCGGCGCTGAGCGGTCGCCTTGTCTCGTGCTTCGCTCAGCGGCACGAGCGGCCATGGGCCAAGCCCCATCTCACGAGTGCAACCGGCGATCGTGTAGCGGAAGAACCACGCCTTCGAACCATGCGGACCGACCCGGAGCCACAAGTTGGCACCGTCCGGATATTTTCCGGGCTCGGCCGAGCGAACTTTCGCGACCGTCAGCCTGCCGCTGACATGAGCTGCCATAGATCCCCGCCCCTTCACACCCCTTCTTGATCCACATTTTGATCCACCTTTCATCGGCGCACAAGGGTGGATTTTGAGGGATGTTAAGAGACGGTCAGCTAGCCATCGAGGTAACTTTTTGTTAAGAGTTTCACCGAGTTGTCTTCCCTCCGCTCACAAACCGCATACGGAGCGGGCGGGGAGGCACGGGCCCCGCCTCCCCAGCCGACCCCTTGGGTAGGCCGCCAGGGTAACCCGGGATCCTGCGGCTCTTACCCAAGCTCGTTCGAGAGAAAATTATAGCCTGCTTGCAGCGGCGTGTTGATGGTCCCGAGCGTCGCCGAGAGATCACATGTTGCGGTTGACAGCCCCGTTTTCGCTGCTCAGAACGCAGACTGGGAAATCTGCCAGCAGTTCGGAAACGCGAACGCGATCTCGCCCCGCCCATCTGCTGCCTGTGAAAATGTTTCGCCATCGCCCCTGCGGCAAGGCCATTTCCGTACAACCCCAATGCGCGGTCGAGCCGCCCCGGTATAGCCGGTACGCAAGGCGCGGGACGGCTACCAGCAGCGCCCCATCACCGGCCTGTCGCGCGAACGCACAGAGATGCTCTCTCGCTCCGCCCTCGGGCTCCAGCGGCTGATAGTCACCTGCCGCGAAGAGCTCCGGCTGTCTCCGCCGGAACTCCAGCAATTTCCCGGCGACAAATATCTTCTCTCTGCCGTCCTGCCATTTTGGCGCCAGATTGGCCGGGGAGGCGCCGGTGACCTCCGCCAGCAAGGCGCGCCGCACTCCCCAGTCGACCGGCTGGCGATTGTCGGGATCGACGAGGCTGAAGTCCCACAACTCACCACCCTGATAAATATCGGGCACGCCGGGCACCGTCAGCTTCAGCACGATCTGCGAGAGCGAAGAAATCGCACTCAGCCGCAACAATGATTCGAGGAAGGCATGAAACTCCACAAGGAACGGGTTCGGCCGCGTCGCGTCGAGCACTGTCTGTACAAAGCGCTGAAGCGCGGCCTCGTGAGCAACGTTCGGGTTGCTCCAGCTAGAATGCTGCTTGCCTTCCCGGACAGCCTTGATCATGAAGGCTCCCAGGCGTTCGCCGAGGTTCTTCATGCCCGCGACATCGTCGGGAGCGAGAGCAGGCGGCCAGGCGCCGAGCAAGCTTTGATAGAAGAGGTACTCGACATTGCGGTCGGGGACGATTTCGTCATCGACCTCGGAGCGCCGGGAGCGGTTGAGCCGGAACCATTGGGTCACCCGCCGGCCCCATTCTCGCGGGATCTCGGAGATGAGCGCGAGGCGCACGCGACCGTCCTCACCGCGCTTGGTGTCGTGCGTCGCGGTCGTAACCATCGCACGCGGCCAGGCGCGCAGACGCTCCTGCGCGAGATGATGAAAGGCGGCGACCGAGATGCCGAAACGGCGCGGATCGCCCCCGACTTCGTTCAGCGCCAGCAGCCGGAAATAGCGATAGAATGCCGTATCCTCGGCCGCCTTGGCCATGACGGGGCCCGTCGCCTGCTGAAAATGCATCGCGGTGTGCAGTGTCTCAGCAGGGTCGAGACAAAGCTCCGGCTCGGTCGGCGTGGCGGTAAGCACGCCAAGCAGAAAATCGAAGATGCTCAGCTCCTGCTGGGTCCGCCCGCGCTTCTTCGCCTGCGCCAGCGCCCATTCGATGAAGCGATGATCTTCCGCTCCTGCTCCTTCTGCCGATACGTATGTGCGGTACACCGGAAATGCTGCGATCACCTCTTCAAGCGCCGCCAGCATCCCGTTTAACGTAAAGTCTCGAGTGCGCCAGTCGCGCATCGAGAGCGCGTGAAATTCGTGCGCCAGAACATTCACTTCGCTGGCGAAATTTACTTGAGTGATGCGATTTTTCGACGCGTAGAGAACATCATCGTAATTGTCGTTGCCATTGGCGAACCGCCGATAAAGCCGTGTCATTGCCGCCTCACCGGCGGGCTCGACAAAGATGCCGAAAACCTGATTGAGGAAATCGTAGCCCGTGGTGCCGGCTACTGGCCATTGCGGAAGCACTTCGTAGCGCGCGAGTATCTTTTCGATCAGTACGTAAAGCGACGCCGCGCAGTGCTGCTGCAGCTGCTCGCAGTAGGCTTTTGGGTCGAACAGCCCGTCGATGTGGTCGATCCGGAGAGCCTGCACATCGCCACGTTCGATCAGCTCGAAAACCAGCCGGTGCGTTCGCTCGAACAGCTCGGGCAATTCCATGCGCAAACCGGCAAGATCATTAATGTTGAAGAACCGTCGGTAGTTGATCTCTTCGGCAGCGACACGCCAATAGGCGATGCGGTAGGCCTGCATCTCCAATAGTCGGTGCAGCGGCTCAAAACTCGCCCGCTCACCTGGCTGGCCGGTGAATTCGTCCAATGCCGCGGCGATCGCATTAGCGAAGTCCGGTTCGCGCGCGCCGTCGGCGAGGCGTTGCTTCAGCGCAGCAGCACGCGTGCGGGCGGTGAGCGCCCCGCACCCGCTCAGCGCCGCGAATCGCTCGGCAAGACCGCCCAGCTGCTTGCCGCCGGCTTTGAGGATCGTCGCGTAACTGAGCGGCGAAATCGGGAAGCGGTGCTCATAATACCATGCGCTGAAGCTGCCCTCTTGGGGATCGAAGCGGAGCCCTATCTCGCCCTTTTCCAGGATTATTCCATAGTGATCGCCGAGCACCGGAAGGAGCACTCGGCCGCGCATATCCGGGCGCAGCGGTTCCCAGTTGATGTCGAAATAGGCCGCAAACGGGGAATCCCGGCCCCATTCAAGAACATCGAGCCACCAGGCATTGTCACTGCCAATCCCCATGTGATTGGGAACGAAGTCAAGGATCAACCCCATGCCATGCGCGTGCAGCGTATCCACGAGTGCGCGGAAATCCGCTTCGGTGCCAATCTCCGGGTTGAGCCGGTTGTGGTCGGTAATATCATAGCCGTGCGTCGAACCCGGCCGCGCCTCCATGATTGGCGACGCATAAATATGGCTGACGCCGAGAGCCGCGAGGTAAGGCACCAGCTCGGCGGCATCGAGAAACGTGAACTGGCGCTGAAATTGCAGTCGATAGGCAGCTCGGATCTCACTAAAGTTGTTCAGTGATCCGCTCATAATTTGGCCGCACGACGCCGCGCCTCCTCAACCAAACCCGCGATCCGGCGCAGCCTGCCGCCGTTAGCGATCTCCTCCAGGCTGCGCGACGAATGGCGACGCCAATTGGGGTGTGCATCTGTGGTCCCAGGCAGATTGGCCTGCTCAGTCTCGACAAGGACATCCTCGAGCTGAACCAGCATCAGCCGCGCGTGCGACACACCGAGATACGTGAGAATGGCGTCCCCCAACTCTAGCGAATAGATCGGCTCGCCATCTTCTTGCAGGAATTCGCCAACCCGAACCGGTGAGAGCAAGCCTTCTCGGACGAGCGCGCCGAGCAACAGGCGGCGATCGCGGTCACGCTCGTCGGCTTCGGCCGCCTGCAGACGCCGATCGGAATAGAGGCCAAGGCGCCGGCGCCACGCGATGTCGGTGCCAAGCCAGAACCCTTTTAGCGTCGCGATGTCATGGGTTGCCGCCGAGGCACACGCCAATGCTGGGTATTCGGAGGGACGCGCGAACTCGCCATTCGGACGTCGCTCGAAAACAAAAACCCGATACGACAATATGTTGGCTGACTGCATCTTGTCGCGAAAGCCCGGCGGCACCGTTCCGAGATCCTCGCCGACAATCGCGCAGCCGTTACGGCAGCTCTCGAGCGCAAGTATTCGGACTAAATCACCAAACGGATAGTTCACATAAGCGCCGTCTTTTGGCGGCAATCCGCTCGGGATCCAATACAGCCGGTCAAGTGACATGACGTGGTCGATGCGCAAGACTCCCGCATGGCGCATATTGGCCCGCAGTGAGGTAATGAAAGAAGCATAACCCAGACGCTGCAACACCAATGGATTCACCGGCGCCAGGCCCCAGTCCTGGCCGCTGCGGTTGAGAGCGTCGGGCGGCGCCCCGATCGACGCGCCCGGCGCAACCAATTCCTGATCCGCCCAAGCTTCTGCGCCGTTTGGATCGGCACCGACCGCGAGATCGCGGTAGAGGCCGATCGCAAGCCCGGCTCCCCGGCCCGCCGACGCGGCCGCAGAGAGCTGCCGGTCCGCTTCCCATTGCAGAAACTGGTAGAATTCGACGCGATCGCGATGCGCGGCGGCAAATGCGGCCACCTCCGGCGACCGCGGGTTGCGCATTGCCGCCGGCCAATCATGCCATGAGAAGAGTTTTTCCTGGATGTAGTGCTCTTGGAGCGCCTCGAAGACGGCGAAACGGGCAAGCGATTGGCCGCCACTAAACTGAAAATCCCGGAAAGCACCCCCGAGAGCGCTCTTCGCGCTGCCGCCTGCGCCGATCTCGTGCGCCAGGAAGCGGCGAAACAGGACCTCGAGCAGCGGCCGCTTGCACGCTGCGACGGCGCCGTAATCGATCAGATCGGCTGAGCGGGCGGCCCAATGGGTTGCGCCGAACGGTTGCTCCTGCATCAACGCGCACACCGTCTCGTCTTCGGTGAAGCCGGGCACGGCAGTTACGTCGACGTAGAGGTAATTGAGCTGGCTGCGGCTCGAGGGCGAATAAGGGCTCACATGCAGAGGCTCGGCGGCGAACAGCGCATGCAGCGGGTTTATGCCGAGAACCGAGGCTCCGCACGAACCAGCAGCACGGGCGAGGACTGCAAGATCGGTGAAGTCCCCGATACCCCAATTCTGCCCGCTCCGCAGGCCGTAGAGCTGACAGCTGAGGCCCCAGCGATGCTCCCGAGGCCCGAGCTCGGGAGGCAGATAGCAGCGATCGGGGGCGACGATTAGGCCGGTCTCCGCCACGACCCCACCGGCCTCGATCTCGAGCCGATGATATCCGAGAGGTAGATGCTTCGGTAGCGATAGCGCAACTCGCTCGCGCACGCCGGCAATTGTTGCTCGACCCGACCGCTCATCGCCATCCTCCAAATGACATGTCCAGGCGATCTCACTAGCAGCCGCCGGCGGGCGCAACGAAACCGTCGGTCGTATATCCTCCGCGGGAATGATGTGGACCGGCGGCAACCCCAGCGGCAGACCGTGCCGCTGCTCTTGCACCTCTCGTTCTGCTCGGAGCGCATCGCAGGGCAGGCCAAAAGCGGCGATCAACTTCAAAAGCGTATTGTTGGAGGCCTCGCGCGTTTCACCCAGCGCGTCGGTATAGCGCGGCTCGAGACCGATCCGCCTGGCCAATCGCAGCAGGGCGGCGCGTTGGCCCATTGGCTAGCCTTGCTCCCGCGGAAAATGGGATGAATTAGCTTCGGATCCCATTCCGGGCGGCTTCGATGAGCGAGAATGCGGCGCTAAAAGGCTGCCCCGGATCAGCAGATGAAAAAATCATCCGCCCGTTTCGGAACTTGCCGGATACCTGGACAGGCTGGCCGGAGAAATTGGCGAGAAGCAGCAGCTGCGACCCATCGCCCAACCGCCATTCGACATTGGCTGCTTGCGGCCCCAGAACCTGAAATGCTCCGGCGAATGGCCCGATGCCGGCGAGCCGCGGCACGATCTCGCGGTTTCTGATCTCGATAAGTCGGCGGGATCTGGCGAGCCAGCGTGAATGCGGCTCGGCGCGCGGCTCGGTCCAGTCGAGCCGAGACATTTCGAAAGTCGATAAGGCGGCCGGATCCGGAATCCGCTGGCGGGCGGCTTCATCTTGGAATTCCGCGAAATGCGCGAACTCGCGGCGGCGGCCCTCGCGCACCGCGTCGCGCAAGCCCGGCTCGAAATCGCAAAAGAATGCAAAGGGCGTGAGGCCGGCCCACTCCTCGCCCATGAACAGCAGCGGGATCTGCGGCGACAGCAAGACAATGGCAGTGGCCGCAGAAAGGGCACCTCCTTCGGCACGCGCTGCCAGCCGCGTGCCAAAGGGATGATTGCCCACCTGGTCATGGTTTTGCAAAAAACTGACAAAAGCCGTGGGCGGCAGTTCGCCGGAGGACTCCCCGCGCGGCCTTCCGCCGCGGAACGGCGAAGCCTCCCCCTGATAGGCCAGCCCCTCGGCGAGCGCGCGGCCGAGATGTTTGACTGGCTCGTCAGCGTAATCGCCATAGTAGCCCGTGGTGTCGCCCGTCACCAGCACGTGCAGGACATGGTGGAGATCATCGTTCCATTGCGCAGTATAACCAGTTGGACGGCAATTTATCCGCCGCAGATAGCTGGTTTGATTGCGATCGTTCTCGAGCACGAGATGAACTTCACGGCCATTTATCCGCTGCCTTATGGCCACCGCAATGGCGCTGATGATATCGGGCTCGCTGTCATCGAAAACCGCATGCACGGCATCAACGCGCAGCCCGTCCAAATGGAATTCCTCAAGCCAATAGAGTGCATTGTTGATGAAAAACTCACGCACCGGCTGGCTGTTGGGCCCCGAAAAATCGATTGCGGCGCCCCACCGCGTCTCGTGGCGGTCGGTGAAGAAATCCGGGGCAATCGCAGAGAGATAATTGCCTTCCGGGCCAAAGTGGTTGTAGACGACATCGAGAAAGATCGCGAGACCGCGCCGGTGGCACGCCTCGACCAGCCGTTTCAAATCATCCGGCCGGCCATATGCGAAAGCAGGGGCGTAAAGAAAAGCGCCGTCATAGCCCCAGTCTCGGCCTCCCGGGAACGCCGCAATCGGCATCAGCTCTACGGCCGTGACGCCGAGATCAGCGATATGATCGAGATGCCGGACCGCGCCGGCAAAGTCACCGGTATCGGAGAACGTGCCGAGATGCAGTTCGTAAATCACGACCTCCTCCCAGCGGCGGCCTCGCCAGTCTACATCGCTCCACTCATAGGCTTCCGCGTCAATGACTTCGCTTGGGCCATGGACGCCGTCGGGCTGATACCGTGAGGCTGGATCGGGGAATGCTCTACCGTCGATAAGGTAGCGGTAAAGGGCCCCCGGTCTCGCGAGCGCCGTCGACAGCGTGAACCAGCCGTCGGGTCCGCAGACCATCGGCAAAACAGCCGTGTCGCCAGCTTCGATTTGCAAGGACACGGTACCGGCGCGCGGCGCCCACAGCCGAAACCAGACCCCATCGGATCTTACCTCGGCCCCGAAAGGGAGCTCACGGTGACGGCGCATTGGACCCCCTCATCGTGGAAGCTCAGGGACCGCAAACGGAGCGCGCAGGCTTTCAGGGCGCGGCGCCCTGTTGATAAATAGCGCGAAGGAATACGCGGCCAGCCGAAAGACCTCGCCGGGCGCATAAAGTCTTTCCTCCGCGGCAATCCCTGTCGGCTGCGCGGTGTCGACGAGCGGCTCCCAGGACATTGGCGCAGCAAGCAACGGGAACCGAAAATCCAGGCTCTCATGATAGGCGTTCATCATCACGAAAAAGCTTTCGTCAATGTCGCGCTGTCCGCCCGGCGTGAAGAACTCTCCTGCCGCCCCGCTCAAAACATAGCCCAAAGACAGCGCGACCGGGTTCTTCCAGTCCTCCGCGGTAGCCTCTTTACCCGACGGGGTGACCCAAGTGATGTCTTTGGCGCCTGCTTCCGAGAGCACCTCTCCACGAAAAAAGCGCGGACGCGAGAACACACGATGGTGACGTCTGAGGTGCACGACGTAGCGCACGAATGCCGCGAGGTTCTCATCGTCCCGTCTAATGTTCTCCCAGTCGAACCACGAGATCTCGTTGTCCTGGCAATAAGCATTGTTGTTGCCCCGCTGGCTCCGCCCGATCTCATCGCCCGCGAGCAGCATCGGTACGCCGAGCGATAACAGCAAGGTCGCCAGGAGATTGCGCTTCTGGCGATCGCGCAGAGCTACAATCTGCGAATCATCGGACGGGCCCTCGACGCCATAGTTGTGGCTGTAATTGGCATCTGTTCCATCGCGGTTGCGCTCGCCATTGGGCTCATTGTGTTTCGTGCTGTAGCTGACGAGATCCTGCAATGTGAAACCGTCGTGGACGGTAATGAAGTTAATGCTCGCCCATGGCCGTCGGCCGCGATATCCAAAAATATCGGAGGAACCGGCCACACGTGAGGCGACATCGGCTACGAGACCCTGATCGCCCTTCCAGAAGCGCCTTATGGTATCCCTGTATTGGCCATTCCACTCGGCCCAGCCGGGCGGGAAATTACCCAGCTGATAGCCGTAGGGGCCGACATCCCAAGGTTCGGCGATCAATTTGAGTCCCGCCAATACCGGGTCCTGGCGGATCGCGTCAAAAAACGCGCTGCCCTGATGGTAGTCGCCGTTTTCCCGGCCGAGTGCCGTGCACAGATCGAAGCGGAAGCCGTCGACGTGCATTTCCAATGCCCAGTAACGCAGCGAGTCCATAACCAGCTGCAAGACCCGCGGGTGATCGAGGTTCAGCGTATTGCCCGTCCCGGTCACGTCGTAATAAAAGCGCCGATCGGCGGCCTGCAATCGATAATAGGAGGCATTGTCGATCCCGCGGAACGACAGAGTTGGACCGAGGTGGTTGCCCTCGCCGCTGTGATTGTAAACGACGTCGAGAATGACTTCGATCCCGGCGTCGTGTAGCCGCTTCACGGCGGTCTTGAACCCGGCCACCGACGGCGTCGCCAGGAAACGCGGATCGGGTGCAAAGAAGCCGATCGTATTGTAGCCCCAATAGTTGACGAGGCCGTGATCGATCAGATGCCGGTCGTCTATCGGTGCCTGGATCGGCAGCAGCTCGACGGCAGTGACGCCGAGGCACACCAAGTAGTCGATCATCGCTGGGGAGGCGAGGCCATTAAATGTGCCGCGGTGCGCAGGCTCGACTTCGGGATGCTTCATCGTTATCCCGCGCACATGCAGTTCGAGAATGATTGTCTCCTCCCAGGAGGTCTGCGGACGGCGGTCATCGCCCCATGTGAAGGCCGGCTCGACGACGCGGCATTTCGGGACATTGCGCGCATTGTCGCGCCGGTCGAACGACAAGTCATCGCGCGGGCTTCCGACGCGATAGCCAAACACGGCATCGCTCCAGCGCACTCGCCCTTGAAGAGCCTTGGCGTAGGGATCGATCAATAATTTGTACGGATTGAAGCGGTGGCCCTTGGCGGGTTCGTACGGCCCGTAGACCCGGTATCCATAGAGTAGGTTGGGACGGGCGTCCGGCAAATAAGCGTGCCAAACCTCGTCGGTATATTCCGGCAGCACGATGCGCGCTTCCTCGTGCCCGCCAGAGCGGTCGAACAGGCACAATTCGACCCTCTCTGCATGAGCTGAAAATATCGCGAAGTTGACGCCTTCGCCATCCCAGGTAGCGCCGAGCGGATAGGCCCGCCCCGGCCATACTTTCCAGGACGCCGCCATCAGCGCTCACGCAAACACAAATTCATGCGGAGCGGCATCATACGCGCGGCTATCAGGCAGTATCTAATCGGCAGTAAAAATCAGCGTGCCGAGCGGCGGCAATTTCAAGCACAGTGAATGCGGGTGACCGTGCATCGGATAAACTTCGCTATGCACCTCTCCGGCATTGCCGACCCCGCTGCCCCCGTATTCCATCGCGTCCGTATTGATCCGCTCTCTGTACCTCCCGGGCCGCGGTACGCCGATCCGATAATCCTCGCGCGGCACCGGCGTGAAGTTGCAGACGACCACGGCAAGCTCGTGCGGATCTCGGCCGCGACGCGCGTAAGAAAGGACACTCTCGGGCGCATTCGCAGCATCGATCCAGGAGAAACCGTCGGCATCGCAGTCGAGCTCATAGAGCGCCGGCGTGCTGCGGTAGAGATCGTTCAAATCCCGCACCAGCTTTCGGACGCCGTCGTGAAATCGATCGGCGAGCAGCTGCCAGTCGAGCCCCATGTCGTGGTTCCATTCCCGCTCCTGCGCGAATTCGCTGCCCATGAACAAAAGCTTTTTCCCGGGATGGGTCCACATGAAACCGAAATAGGCGCGCAGATTGGCGAAGCGCTGCCAGCGATCGCCCGGCATCTTACCGATCAACGACCGCTTGCCGTACACGACCTCGTCATGGCTGAGCGGCAGGATGAAATTCTCGTGAAACGCATAGAGAAGACCAAACGTGAGATCGTTGTGATGGTATTTTCGGTGGACTGGATCGTGCGACATATAGCTCAGCGTGTCGTGCATCCAGCCCATGTTCCATTTGAACCCGAAGCCGAGCCCACCGACATAAGTCGGGCGTGATACCATCGGCCAAGCCGTCGATTCTTCAGCCACCGAAGTCGCTCCGGTCTCGCCAAAAATCAGTTCGTTCATTCGCCGCAGAAACGCGATCGCTTCGAGGTTTTCGCGTCCACCAAACGCGTTGGAGATCCACTGACCTTCCGAGCGGCTGTAGTCGAGATAAAGCATCGACGCGACCGCATCGACCCGAATGCCGTCGACATGGAACTCACGCAGCCAATAAAGTGCGCTCGACAGCAGAAAGTTGGCTACCTCCCGCCGGCCATAATTGTAAATGAGCGTGTTCCACTCAGGGTGAAATCCTTGCCGCGGATCGGCATGCTCATAAAGCGCGGTCCCATCGAACCGCCCCAGCCCGTGCGCGTCAGTCGGAAAGTGCCCGGGAACCCAATCCAGCAAAAGGCCGAGACCGGCCCGATGACAGGCATCCACGAAGGCGCGGAATTCGTCGGGCGTGCCGTACCGGCTGGTCGGCGCGAACAGCGAGATCGGCTGGTAGCCCCACGATCCGTCGAACGGATATTCGGTGACCGGCATGATTTCGAGATGGGTGAATCCCATCTCCGCCGCATACGGCACGAGTTGTTCGGCGAGCTCGCGGTAGCTCAGGTATCGCCCATCCTCGGCGAGATTGCGACGCCACGAGCCGAGATGAACTTCATAGATGGAGATTGCCGTTTCGCGGTGATTATGCCGCCAGCGCTCTGCCATCCACTCTCCGTCCCGCCATAGATGACGCGACGGATTGGCGATCACGGACGCGGTTTTTGGCGGCCTCTCCGCCCGCTCGGCGTAAGGATCGGCCTTTAGCGGCAGGAGCTGTCCCTGCGCCCCGATCAGCTCGTATTTGTAGAGCCGACCGGGACGAAGGCCAGGCACAAAGATCTCCCAGAACCCGCCGACATTCCGCATCTGCATGCGCCGGCCGTCCCAGGCGTTGAAATCGCCGACCAGGCTGACCCGTCGCGCATTCGGCGCCCAAACGGCGAACGCGATGCCTTCGACGCCCTCATGCACGAGCGGATGCGCCCCCAACTTCTGGTAGGCGGCGAGGTGGTTGCCCTCCCTCAAAAGATAGATGTCCAGTTCACCAAGAACTCGCGGGAAACCATAGATGTCGTAGAATTCGTGTTCGACGCCGCTGTACGCGACCCGCAATCGGTATCGAAACGGCTCGCGGCGATCGGCCATCGTCGCTTCAAAGAAACCGTCTGTATGAATGAGCACGCCTTTTCCCGCGACCTGGCCCGTCGCCGAATCGATGACCAACATTTCGCGGGCGCCGGGTAACATCGCCCGCACGCTGAGCCCGGACCCAGTTCGGTGCAGACCAAGGAATGAGAATGGGTCCCCGCACCGTGCCGCGACGACGGCCTCGACCTGCGGGTCACGCTGCCGCAGCACGCTCGGCCGCCGCCACTTTAGCCAAAACGCTGAGGACGCCGTTCAGCGGAATGTCCACCCAGCTGGGACGATTAGCCAATTCGTAAGAGACTTCATAGACCGCCTTTTCGAGCGTGAAGAACGCCAACATCATCCGGGCTTGCGTCTTGCTCGCAGGATAGGCCGCACAGCCGCGCATCGCCTTGCGGTAGGCGGCGCGGAAACCATCCACCGCCCGTACCCGCCAGGCGTCGGCCAATTGCGCCATCCTGGGCGCCGCTGCAGGCCGCGCTTCCGCGAGTTGCCGCACCGCGGTGAAACTGGCGTAGTCAAAAGATCGGATCATTCCGGCGACGTCGCGCAATGGCGAGCTCTTGCGCCTGCGGTCAGTCAGCGGGCGCGCCGGCTCTCCCTCAAAATCGATGATGAAGAAATCGTTCTTCACCGCCAACACTTGGCCGAGATGGAAATCTCCGTGAAATCGCGTTTTTTGCGCCTGTACCCGATCCGGGATCAGCACGCGGATCTGACGGAAAAGCCTATCACGCTGCGCGAACAGGCGCTCGACGAGCTCTTGGCTCGCGGCCGGCAACTGGGCGCGCTCGCGATCCAATTTAGAAAACATATCGGCGGCCGAGGTTTCGAGCTCACGCCGCCACTCGGCGACATCCTTGGCGGTTATGGGTTCAGGCGCGAAATCAGGATCGTCATGTCCTTGCTCGGAGAACGCGCGATGCATTTCGGCTGTGCGCAGTCCCAGTTGACGCGCGAGCGACAGGAAGAAGACGTCGGGATCTGGCAAGTCGGATGGCTGACCGCCGCTCGACACCAGTGCATCGTCGAGATAACGGCTGAGGTAGTCCAGCGCCTGCGTCCAGCCATCCCCCTGATTGCGGACAAAGCCGAACAGAACCCCGAGCGCGTGGGTTGCCGGTCCATCTGCACCGGCGAGATCGACCTCGATAAACGCAAGCAGGGGCGGCGTGTTGGCAAATCCGGCGCGCTCCACGAGAAAGCGGGACATTTCGATCTCGGGATGTCGTCCGGGTTGCAGACGTCTGTAGGTCTTGAGAATCCCGTAATCGTCGAAGATCATAGAGCTGTTCGACTGTTCGGCACCGCTGCGCCGAACCACAAGGCGCTCGGGCGCGGCGACTTGATCAAAGAGGGGCGTCTTGCGGCAACGGATCTCGCCGCCTTGTAAGGGAATTGTCGCTTCCCGCCGGATTGCGTCGAGCAGCGCCAGTGGAAAGCCGTCTTGCGAGAGGGCGTCGACGAGCGCACCTTCGCGGCGGAACTGCCGCAACTCGGCCAGGGTGACCGGAATGAGGCTCTGGCGAAGCTCAGTGTCGGAACCCGACCAGATCGCCGCGAGCGGCAGGAAATAGCGTTGCCGGTGGCCGCGCGCGAGCTCAGCCTCGACAACCCCGGCCAGGAATTTGTCTGATGCCGCACCTTCATCTGCCGGTCGGGTAATCTCGCCGCGCGCCAGGACGGAGGCCACCTTAACGCGCTGATCCTTTGCCCCAAACCATCGCTGGCGCGGCAGAAACTTCGGTAGCACATCGCCGTCAAGCTGCGCCAGATTCGGCTGGCGGAATAAATCCGCCCAGCCATGGGGCATCACCAACGTGAAAAATTCGGGCGGCGCGGTGAGCAGGCTCGCCGTCTCGGCGGCAGTCGGCAGCAGCTCGAACCAAAAGAAGCTGTACCCTTGCAGCGTCAGCAGATACGGCAGTTCACCGATCGGCGGAAATGCGCTGCGTCCCAGCAGTTCCACCGGCTGCCGTCCGCGCCAGTCCGACAGATCGAGCTCAACCGCTTGCGGAGAGCGCGACAAATTGGCAACGCAGAGCAGGATCTCGTCACCATAGCTGCGTGTGTAGGCAATTACCTTGCGGTTCGACGGATAAAGGAACCGCAGCGCGCCGCGCCCGAAGGCGCGCCGCGAACGGCGCGCTGCGATGAGCCGTTTCAGCCAATTGAGCAGTGATGACGGAGAGCGGCTCTGCGCCTCGACATTGACAGCCTCGAACCCGTAAACCGAGTCCATAATGGGCGGGAGATACAGCCGTTCGGGGTCGGCGCGGGAGAAGCCGCCATTGCGGTCGAACGACCACTGCATCGGCGTGCGCACGCCATCGCGGTCGCCAAGAAACACATTGTCTCCCATGCCGATCTCGTCGCCGTAATAGAACACCGGCGTACCGGGCATTGAGATCAAGAGCGCGTTCAGCAGTTCGATTTTGCGCCGGTCGTTCTCCATCAGCGGGGCGAGGCGGCGACGAATGCCGAGATTAAGCCGGGCGCGCCGATCCGCAGCATAGTAATTCCACAGGTAATCACGCTCCCGATCGGTCACCATCTCCAGCGTCAGCTCGTCGTGATTGCGCAAGAACACTGCCCACTGGCAGGTCTCCGGAATATCCGGCGTTTGCCGCATAATGTCGGCAATCGGGTGACGGTCCTCGGTAGCAATCGCCATGTAGATGCGCGGCATCAACGGAAAATGGAATGCCATGTGGCATTCATCGCCCGCACCGAAATACTGCAGGACGTCCTCCGGCCATTGATTGGCCTCTGCCAGCAGCATGCGATCCCGGTAGCGCATGTCGAGCTCACGCCGCAATCGCCGCAGCACTTCATGGGTCTCGCGGAGATTCTCGTTGCTCGTGCCCTCGCGTTCGATCAGATACGGCACGGCATCGAGGCGCATCCCGTCCACCCCGATATCCAGCCAGAACCGCATGACATCGATGACCGCTTTGAGCACTCGCGGATTGTCGAAGTTGAGATCCGGTTGGTGTGCATAGAAACGATGCCAATAATAGGCTTGAGCTGCGGGATCCCACGCCCAGTTCGACTTTTCCGTGTCGACGAAAATGATGCGGGTCTGGGGGAATTTCTGGTCCGTGGCGCTCCATACGTAGAAATCACGCAGCCTTGAGCCGGGCTTCGCGCGACGGGCGCGCTGGAACCAAGGATGCTGGTCCGAGGTGTGGTTGATGACGAGCTCGGTAATCACCCGGATGTTGCGCCGGTGGGCCTCCCGCACAAACATCCGAAAATCGTGCATCCCCCCGTATGAGGGGTTGATCGCTCTGTAGTCGGAGATGTCGTACCCGTCATCTCGCAATGGCGAGGGATAAAATGGCAATAGCCATAAGGCGGTCACCCCGAGGTCCTGCAAATAATCGAGTTTGTGGCGCAGTCCCTCGAAATCGCCAATCCCGTCTTCGTTGGCGTCGAAGAAGGCTTTGACGTGCAGCTGGTAGATGATCGCGTCCTTGTACCACAGCGAATCCGAGGACTCGGCGTGCGCGATCACGCCGCTGTCGGCGAGCGGGGCGGCAACATCGTTGGGCGGCGTCATGCTGGGTCGGCCGGCAGAAAACGAAGAACCATAGCGGGGTTGGTTTCGGGATCGAGATAGAAGCGCTGATATGCACCGCGACAGGCGACGGCGCGGCCGGTGAACGCTTCCTCGAGCGTGAATTGCGCGTCGTCTCTCAACCCGAGTTCTGCCAGGGGAAATTCAACAGTATCCTCGTGCTCCCCATGCGGGTCAAGATTAACGACGACGATCACAATATTGGCCCGATTAGATGAGACTTTCATGTACGCGATGATATTCGGATCGCCGCAGTTTAGAAAGCGCAGGTTGAGAAACTCCCTCAGCGCTGGGTTGTTGCGGCGGAAGCGATTGAGCGCCGCGATGTCCTCTTTGATGTTACCTGGCCGATCCCAATCCCACACTTTGTATTCGTATTTTTCGGAATTGAGATATTCTTCCCGCCTGACTACCGGTGTAGCTCCGTAAAGCTCGACAAATTCGGGGTCGCTTGCATCAATTGTTGCGGCCTGACCGGGAACCGCGGTGTTCTCGCACAGCTCGAACCCGTTGTAGATCCCGTAAACACCGGACAGGGTTGCCGCGAGCGCGAGGCGGATCCGAAAGGCGGGGCGGCCGCCATCCTGTAAGAAGATAGGCAGAATGTCCGGTGTATTGGTAAAGAAATTCGGCCGAAAGTACTCCTTGGCAGGGCCTTGGGTCAGCTCCGTCAGGTACTCTGTCAGCTCAGCCTTCGTATTGCGCCACGTGAAATAGGTATAGGACTGCGTGAACCCAGCCTTGGCCAGCGCCCGCATCATCTTCGGCCGGGTGAACGCCTCGGAAAGGAAGATCGCTTCGGGGCAGCCCGCCTTGACCTCGCGGATCAGCCACTCCCAAAACGGCAATGGCTTAGTGTGAGGATTGTCGACGCGAAACGTCCGTACCCCTTCCTCGATCCAAAAGAGGACGATATCGCGCAGTTCCCTCCACAATCTTTCATGATCCGAGTTGTCGAAATCGACATTGACGATGTCTTCGTACTTCTTTGGCGGGTTCTCGGCGTATTTGAGCGTCCCGTCCGGCCGGAAGCGGAACCATTCGGGGTGCTCGCGCACCCATGGGTGGTCGGGCGCGCACTGGACCGCGAAATCGAGCGCCACCTCCATCCCGAGCTCCGCGGCAGCGCGCACGAATCGACGGAAATCGTCCAATGTGCCGAGTTCAGGATTGACCGCCTGGTGCCCGCCCTCTACAGAGCCGATCGCATAGGGACTGCCCGGATCGCCGGGCTCCGCCCGAGTACTGTTGTTCCTGCCTTTGCGATTGACGCGGCCGATCGGATGGATCGGTGCGAGATAGACGACGTCGAAGCCGAGATGAGCGATCTCGGGGAGCCGCGCTACGCAATCGTCGAAGCTCGCGCTCTTGCCGGGCTGCCGCCCTTGGCTGCGCGGGAACATCTCATACCAGGCGGCAAAGCGCGCCGCCTCGCGATCGGCGACCACCTCCAATTCGCGGACATACCGCGTGGCATCGCTGCGCACCGAACAGCGCGCCATCGACTCGCGTACTTCGGATGACAGAAGCAATTCGGCGCGGCGGGGCACATCGCGATCGTCGAAATCGCGGAGAACCTCACGGAGGCAAGCGGCTTTGCCGCTTCGCGCTTCCGGCAGCGCCGCCTCGATAATCGCCCGTCCCTCAAGCAGCTCCAGCTCGACGCTTTGGCCAGCCGCGAGTTTTTTTTCGACCTCGTCGCGCCAGCTTTCGAACTGATCGGTCCAGGCTTCGATCGTGTAGCGCCACAAGCCGACCGCATCGAGCCGGAAGCGGCCGACCCAGCGGTCATTGTCATAAAAGACGAAAGCCGTCTCGCGCCAATCTCGATCGTCCTGGTGTCGGTACAATACGACTGCATGCAACTTGTCATGCCCGTCACGGAAGAGATCGCCCCAAACCTCGAACAGGTCGCCGACAAAGCGCTTGACCGGATAACGCCCGCCATCGAGCTCGGGGTAGACCTCCTCGATATGGATCCGCACCTCCGGCCGCCACAGCGGATGGTGCGCGACCGGGCGTGAGGCAGGAGCGCCGCCCGCGTGCACGACGCGAATGCCGAGTGGCTCGACCTCGATCCGAGATCCTTCGAGCTCGACCTCTCGAGCCTCGCTCTCATGCGTATTGACGAGGATAAAAGCGCGCTCCTCCCTGCTCTCACTGCGTCGCTGCAGCACCACCAGCGGGTCGTCCTTGCTGCTCAACAGCCGCTGCGGCCCCTCCTCGTTCAAAGAGGGGATTGCCTGCTTCACTGCATTGATCTCGGCAATAAACTGGCTGAGATCGAAGCGCTTTTCCTCGGGGGCTGCATTGCTGGCGCCGACGACATCGAGGCGCCGCGACCAACCGTACTCGAACCCCATCGGCATCATCACGCCCGTCGAAAAAGCCGCCGCGAAACTGTAGGCCTGCCGGTAGCGAGGCTCGATTTCGTGTTCCGGGATCCCTGCCGCCCGGAGTTCGTTGATCAACCGATCGGTATCGTGACTTTCGGGGAAGCCGATCGAGGGCGCAATGTGACGAAATTCCTCATATTGCTCGAGCAGCCATGGGCTCTCGAAATCCCACCACTTAACGCTGTTGAAGAGGTAGTCGAACCCTGCGGGGGCGAGCGCCAGGACGGCCTCCTTCGGCGCTCCGAGGTTCTCGGCGCAAAACACGACATCGGGCGCAGCGTCCTTGGCGTCGTTGATCAACCCGCGCCACACTTCGGCGGGCACTTTATAAGCCGCATCACAGCGGAACCCGCCGAAACCGAGGCCGACGTAGTGCCGCACCAGCTCCTGGAAATAAGCCAGGATCTCGTGCTGTTGCGGTGGGTGGTAGTCGAGTTCGGCTAGGTCACCCCATACGATCTTCCGCGTCGGATCGGCGGGGTCGGTCGCATAAGGAGAGACGACGTCGCCGCGGGCGTCGCGGGTAAACCAATGCGGCCGGCTGGCCACGAGTTCACTGTCTTTTGAGGTATGGTTGACGACAAGGTCCATGATCACCCGCAAGCCGTAGTCGCGCGCGGCGCATGTAAACTCGCGCAGCAATGAGTCGTCGTCACTCTGCTCGTTGCCGCGAAAACGGGGATTGAGCCGATAATAATCCCTGACTGCGTAGAGGCTGCCGGAAAACCCCGGGTCGTGAAACGGGTTGATGTAGACCGCATTGAACCGCATCGCCGCGATCCGCGGCAGATGCGCCGCCCACTCTTTGGTCGTGCCCGCCGATGTCGGAAACAGGTTATAGATGCGGGGCCCTTCGCTCATTGCGTTGCCCCGGGCTCGTGAAGACTTTCCCCCATTAGCGCCCCGCTAAGCCGATCTGCCTAAAGTTCCGTCAGCCGAGGCGCCGATCACTCGCCCGGCAAGACCAGGATTTCAGCCGCCTCCGCCAGTTGCGGCCGAGAGAAAACGGCGGTGCGGCTCGGCGCGTTCCGCACGGTGTAAAGACTACCTATTCTCGACAAAAATTTGTCCAAGGTGGCTTGCGTAAAGATGTGCATCGGAATGGCGATCTTGGGTCTGATCTGCTGCAGGACCTCGATCATGTCCTCCTGGTTCAAGGTCCACACGCCGTCGACAGGCACCATGACGATATCGATGGCGCCGAGCTCGGCGAGATGGGTTGGTGTCAAAGTATGATGCAGATGCCCGAGATGGGCGATGCACAAATCGGCGATCTCGAACACGAAAATCGAATTACCGTTATACCTGGTGCCGCCCAACTCCCGGACATTGGTGGGCACATTGTGAATGCGAACGTCGCGGTATTCCAGCCGGTGGGTCGCGACTCCGCCGCCTGGGTCCCAGCCGCGTAGGATGTATTTCACCCCGGGCTCGACCGCGTCGCTGTAATGCGTGGGATGAGCGTTATTCATCGTCACGATGTCGGGCGTTACCGGCGATCTTATCACATCATTGTAGTCGGTAACGATGCGAACGCCGCCGGAGCTCTCTAGCAGAAAGCTCGCATGCCCAAGAAACGTGACCGAGACGGCGCCCGCTGGGACGGCGGCGGCGGGCCGCACGGCGCCGAGCCCGCCGGCGACAACCCCGGTGCACGCCGCCTGCGCCGCGAAGACGGCGACTAAGGCAACGACAGCCAACATAAGCGCTAGCCGAACGCTACCCCTCAGCCTCCCGCTGAGCGGGCTTCCCCCTCGCCCCGCTTGCGGGCGGCGGGGCATTACTGCCACTTAAAGCACCACCTCGACGAGATACGGCCCGGGAGCAGCAATCCCGTCTGCAAAGCGATCGTTGAAAGCTTCCATTGTGGTGACCCGCGCGCCGGGCACGCCCATCGCGCGCGCCAGCCCCACCCAGTCGAGGTCGGGATGGCCGAGATCGAGCATGTCGAGCGCCTTGCGGCCGGGATTGCCCGCGCCGACACTGGCGAGCTCGCCCTTGAGTATCGCGTAGCTGCGATTGGAGAACAGGACCGTCGTCACATCGAGCCCCTCGCGCGCTTGCGTCCACAGCGCCTGCAACGTGTACATACCGCTGCCATCGCCTTCGAGGCAGATCACCTTGCGCTCGGGACACGCAACCGCGGCGCCGGTTGCGACCGGCATGCCCATTCCGATCGAGCCGCCCATGTTCGACAGCCAGTCATGCGGCGCCGCCGCACGGGTCGGCGCAAAGAACCCGCGCCCGGTCGTCACCGCTTCGTCGACGACGATCGCGTTCTCGGGGAGCAGCGCGGCGAGCGAGCGGCCGAGCGCTTCCGAAGTGATGGCTCCCGCCGCAGGCGGGGAAGGCGGATCATTGATGGCCGGCGCCGGTGTCGAATGCGCGTCGAGCTCGTCGGCCAGCGCCGCCAGAGCGCCAATCAGATCCTCTTCCGGGCGGGCGAGCACATGGCCCTGAGCGTCTGGGGGTGAGAGCAGGCCCGGCTTGTCGGGATAGGCAAAGAACGCGACCGGCATCTTCGAGCCGACGAGGATGATGTGCTTGAGGCCAGCCAGGACCTTGACTGCCTGATCGACGACATAAGGGATGCGCTCGACAAATACCCGCCCACGGCCGCGTTGCGTACGCGCGTTGGAGCCTTGCGCCATCAGCCTCGCGCCGGTCTTGGCGGCGATGCGCCCGGCGAGGTCGAGCCCCTCCTCGCGCAAGGCGTGCCCAGTGACAAGCAGCAGGCTCGGCTCCCCTGAACGCAACACCCGCGCGGCCTCGGCAACCGCTTCGGGCGAGACCGCCGCCGGGGCCGCGGCGGGCGCCACCTCTGCCGGGCCGGACCCTTCGTTCCATGCCGTGTCCGCCGGCAGGATCAAGGTCGCGATCTGACCCGGCGGCACGCGCGCGGCGGCAATCGCCGCCGCCCCGTCGGCGGCCACCGAGCGCGCGTCTGGCGAGGTCTTGACCCAACGCGAGAACGGCCTCGCCGCGGTCTCGATATCGGTGGTGAGCGGCGCGTCGTAGCGGCGATGATAGGTCGCGTGATCGCCGACGATATTGACCATCGGTGTCGAGGCCTTGTTGGCGTTGTGAATATTGGCGAGGCCGTTGGCCATGCCGGGGCCGAGATGCAGCAGCGTCGCCGCCGGTCCTCCCGTCATCCGGGCATAGCCGTCGGCGGCGCCGGTGACGACGCCCTCGAAGAGGCACAGCACGCAGCGCATGCCGTCGACCCGGTCGAGCGCCGCGACAAAATGCATCTCCGAAGTCCCGGGATTGGCGAAACACACGTTGACGCCGCCGCCGACCAAGGTGCGCACCAGGCTTTCCGCGCCGTTCATGGACCTCCTCCAATCGCCGTGTCGGCACGAAAGCATGCCCACCACGCGGCTCGGCCGCAAGCCGAATGCCCCTAGCCTCGTGCTGTAGGCACTCCCGGCTATTCCCGTAGAACCGGGAATCTTTTCGATTTTGCCCCGAAAGTACGGTTTCGGCACTCAAAACGGCGAACCAGATCAAGCCTTTGCGGACCAATTCCCGTAGCGGGCTAAACGGGAACTTTTGCCGGCCTAATCGGGAATTAGTTTTCAGCAATATATGATGTGACATTAGCAATTATTAGCTCATCTACACGCACCTAAACACGACTGCGGGTCTTCGCTTAGCGCTTGTTTACGCGCCTTAACTCGCTTATATCTTACTTCGCAAATCGATCCGTCACTGTAGCTAAAATGGTAACTAGAGCGGCCGATTTGCGAAAG
>Ga0126381_100001853_pt1 | contig 22714 bp, 17 predicted proteins | sample PanSoiMetPlot_28_FD_96465 | JGI IMG/M metagenome (GOLD analysis project Ga0126381, IMG submission 96465) | Tropical forest soil microbial communities from Panama - MetaG Plot_28 | ecosystem: Environmental > Terrestrial > Soil > Tropical forest > Bulk soil | place: Panama | collected 2016-02-17 | reverse complement strand
TTCGTTTCAATCATTGGGAAAGCAGGTATTCGACGCACAGGTCGCGTTCACCATGCTGGATCGCTTTGGAGATGCCAGCGGCCACCGGCTAGATTCTTCGCTGGAAGTTTTCCGGAGGGAAGTGCATGCCGCCGTGCCGCAGGACCTGCCCGCTCCAGCATTACAGTTGCTGCATGCGCCGGTCTATTACGGTTCGACGGTGACCCTCTGTGCGTTTTTGGACCCTGCTGTGGGCGCCGCGGCCATCGCGAAAGGCTGCGCGGCGGCTGGATTCAATATCACCACAGACGACCATGCTCCCAGCAACCTCAGTTCTGCTGGAGAGACGGAGCTGCAACTCGCAAAGCCTTTTGCGGATGCCGCCAGCCCAGGTGCCTGGTGGTTCTGGGCGTCGGCGGACAATCTTCGCGTGCCCGCCGCGAACGCGGTAAAATTGGCGGAGAAACTGCTCGAATGAACTGTCGCTGGCACAGCTCCTTACTATTTATCGGGTCTATCCCAGCCGCCTTTGGTGGTTGCGGCTATCACCTTGCGGGACGTTCCGACGCTTTGCCCAAATCCATTCACGTGATTGCCGTACCCGCCATTGAAAACAAAACCTCCAGTTACCGCATCGAACAGCGCCTGACCGCCGCAACCATCCATGAATTTCTCGCCGCCACGAACTACAAAATAGTCTCGACTCCGGAGAACGGCGACGCCGTGCTGCGTGGCACGGTACTCACCTTAGAGGCCGTGCCGCTGCTTTTCACCACCACCAATCCCACCGGCACTACCCCGACGACCACCCGGGCTACCACCATGTTGGTCACCATGAAGTGCGACGTTACTCTCACCGATGCCACCACCCAAAAAGTTCTGTATCACACCGACAATTTCGTCTTTCGCAATGAATACGAAATCTCTACTGACGTGAAAAGCTTCTTCGAAGAGCAAGACCCGGCGCTCGATCGCATGGCGCAGGACTTCGCTAAGCGTCTGGTGGCCGCGGTGACGGAGAACTACTGATGCCGTCAGTCAATCCGGATGAACTGCTGGCCCGTCTCAAAAAAGGCAAGCCCGTCCCGGCGATTGTGTTGCTCGGGGAAGAGGCATATTTACGCGACAGTTGCCGCGCTTTGCTGATCGACCAGTACGTCACCGAAGCAGCGCGCACCTGGGCGGTGTCCAGATTTTCCGCCGAACGCGGCGACGTCCAAACCGCACTCGACCAGGCACAAACCTTGCCCATGCTCTCCCCGCAACAGGTAGTCTTCCTGGAAGATGCGCAGGCCATCGAGGAATTCCCAGATAAAAAGCGCGATGACGCAGTCAAGCAGCTCGAAGCATACTTCTCGGACCCCGCTCCTTTTACCGTACTGGTCGTTGAAGCCTCGCATCTCGATCAGCGCATGAGGCTCGCCAAGTTGCTCGCTGAGAAATCGCTGGTGGTGCAAGTTGGTCTCGGCGACGACCCGGAAGAGCGCCACGCGGCCGCAGTGGTTCTCGCAAATTCGCTCGCAAGAGAACAGGGCCTGGACTTCGAAGCTGGCGCAGCCGAAGATCTTGCCGAATGCGTGGCCGCTGACTTGCAACGTCTGAAAACCGAAATTGAGAAACTCGGCACCTTCGCAGGAGCGCGAAAAATCATCCGCCGCCAGGACGTCGCTCTGATGGTCATCTCGGAACGCGCAGCTACCGTCTGGGAAATGGCCGACCTGATCGCCGCCCGGCAGGGAAATCGCGCACTTGATTTTCTGGATCGTCTGTTGCGCGACGGCGAAGAGCCGCTGCAGATGCTCGGCGCCATGGCTTGGATGTATCGCAAGCTGGTGGAAGCTAGTGAAATGAAGGGTGCAGTAAACGGTTGGCAGGCCGCTCGGGTGCTTCAGATGCGGCCCGAGCAAGCAGAGCTTGCGGTTCGCCACGCTCGGAGGATTTCCAAGCCGCGTTTACTGGCCGGGATGCGCGCTTTTCAGCGCGCCGACGATCACCTGAAGGGTGGCAGCGACGACCCTCGGGCGGTCATGGAATTTCTGATCGCCGAACTCACCGCTCCCGAGACCAGCGCGGCTGGAGGGTAGTTGGAAAGCGGACCTTCCTCAGCCCGCCATCATTCCGAGCGGAGCGAGGAATCTCTCTCGGATTTCTCAAGCGGCTGCGACCGGACCGCGATGGTGGCCGCAAACAAAAAAGGCTGGACCTGACGCCCAGCCTTGCTCGAAACAATTTCTCGAATTCTTACCTACTTCGCGGCCCTGGCCTTCAATCCGTTGAATGCCAGCGTCAGACGCGACTTATAGCGGTTGGCGGTATTTTCATGCAGCACATTCTTCGTAATGGCCTGATCAATCGCGGAAAGCGTTGGATTCAACAAATTGCCGGCCGCCGTCACATCACCCGCGGAGATCGCTCCGCGTAGTTTCTTAATCGCCGTCCGCACCCTGGTCCGGTTCGCCCGGTTCACTTCCGCACGTTGACGAGATTGCGCCGCCCGCTTCAAAACTGACTTTTTCTTCTTCTTTATTTTGGTAGCCTGTCCTTGCGCCATCTAGCTGATGCTCCTTTTGCTTACCGCTCGAGCGTATAAGTTTAGGGGACGCTCGCCGGTCTGTCAAACTGGGCCGCGCGGGCTGAAATCAAATTGAATCCGACCTGGAACGAAGACAAAATCTCCGCGCCTCGCGCCACACCCAAGCCGGGCAAACGCGAGGAATTGCTGCTGCTCATCAATTCGCGCCATCCGATTCTCACCATCGAAAGCTCGGAGGAAGAACGCGCCGAAAAGCTGCTGTTTGAAGTCGCGACCCAGCTATCGGTGCCTCTTTTCACCTGGAGCGTGACCACCGGTCTCGCGCGGTTCCACGGCTCTCCGATTTACAACTCGGAGGCTCCGGAGGCAGCGCTTTCCAACATGGCTCTGGTCGAAGGCGATGGTGTTTTTCTCCTGAAGGATTTCGCTCGTTACATCGAAAACGACAAGGTCTGCCGTCGTCTGCGCGAGTTGGCCGAGAAATTCCGTTCCGCGCGCCGTTCGATCGTAATCACCGCCGGTTCGATCCATTTGCCACCTGAACTCAATGGCGATGCCGCGCCATTCGATCTGGGCCTCCCCTCGGTAGAGGAGCTTCTGGCGGGTGTGAAGCAATGCCTCTCGGATCTCAATCGCGAGAGTCGCGCTACCGTGGCTCTGGATGTCGCCAGCACGCAGCAGCTTGCCAGGAACCTCTCGGGGCTGCCGTTCGCGGAAGCAATGCGCACGTTGCGCCTGTGCGTCCTCGAACAGGGCAAAGCCGACGCGGCTTTGCTGGATGCCGTGCTTGATGCCAAGCGGGAAGTGCTCCGTGGTGATGGTTTGCTGGAAACCGTGCGGCGCGACGCCTCGTTCACTGACATTGCCGGATTGCAGCGGCTTCGCGACTGGCTCGCCAAACGAAAAAGTGCTCTGACTGCTGAGGGCCAGAAATTCGGCTTGGTGCCACCAAAAGGAATTTTGATTACCGGCGTGCAGGGCTGCGGAAAGAGTTTGGCCGCCAAATCGATTGCCGGCGAATGGGGATTCGAACTCGCGCGACTTGATGCGGGCGCTCTCTACGATAAATTTATCGGGGAAAGCGAAAAGCGCCTCTCGAAGGCCTTGGACCTGGCGCAAAAGATGGCACCGCTGGTTCTGTGGATCGATGAAGTGGAAAAAGCCTTTGCTTCCGCGGGCTCCAGCGGCGATGCTGACGCCGGACTTTCGCAGCGATTGCTGGCAACGCTGTTGACGTGGATGCAGGATCGCGAAAGTGGCGTGTTTTTGGCGGCTACCTCGAATAACATTTCCGCGCTGCCCCCCGAAATGCTGCGCAAAGGCCGCTTCGACGAAATCTTCTTCGTCGATTTGCCGAGCCCGGCTACGCGGGGAGCACTCTTCGCGCTGCATCTGAAAAAGTGTGGCCGTGACGCCAAGGTCTTCGATTTGCAAGCTCTGGCTGCAGCCAGCGACGGTTTCTCCGGCGCGGAAATCGAACAGGCCATTACCTCGGGCCTGTACACGGCGTTCGCCGCCAAACAGCAACTGAGCACGCAGATCCTTTTGGCCGAACTCAAATCCACTCAGCCCCTGAGCGTAACTCGCTCGGAAGATATTGCCGCCATCCGCGATTGGGCCCGCACCCGCGCCGTGCCCGCCGACTGAATGACCTTCGTTTCTAGTGATTTTCCCTTCCAGGGTGAAGCATCGCTGCGCCTTGAACGCCCGTGCCTGCCTCGCTGCGTGGCGATCTGCAACGCTACTCTGGGTTAGTTACCTGGGGCCGGCAACTTCTAGTGCCGCCCGATCCCAGTGCGCGCGATTGGCCGCCGCCTCATAGGTACTCTGCAGAAACTCGAGCAGCGTAGCATCTGGGTCCGGCGAACTGCGCATGGCCTCGTAGGGCAGCACGAACTCGCCCAGGTTCGAATCGAATGAAGCGATGGCCGGCGCAATCAAACTCTCAGCGTAGCCTGGCGGCTCGGGGTACGCATAACTGTAAAAAAGTGGTTCGATTCCAGGTGCCCCCGGCCAGAAGCCGCAACTGCTGACTTCGTGCGAATAGGCGTCGCGCGTGACCTGGTCGGGCAGTCCTGCCATGCTAGGGTGCTCCGGAGCCGAGCGGCCGGAAAAACGTGTGCAAGCCAGATCAAGCGCTCCCCAGAATAGATGGACGGGACTCACCTTTCCGGCAAAGCGCGCGCGAAAGGTTGTAAAGACTCGCGTCGTTTGCAACAGAATCCGCCAGAAACGCTGCACGTATTCTGGATCGTACGCTCGATGTGTCTGGTCCTGTTCAAATGGAATGGGTTCGGAAATTTCCACCGGCATGTGCCAGATGCGTACCGGCGTTCTGAGTGCATCGAGCGCCGCCATCGCCTGCTGATAAAACGCCGCCACGGTCATCGGCTTGAGGGGGATGGCTCTGCGGCCGCCATCGCTGGTTTGCAGTGACAAAACATGCTCAACAAAATCAAAGTCGATCTGCAGCATGCGCGTGCCGTGCGGCATCGGCGCAGTCGTCACACCCCGAATGGTGGGATACAGCGTGACGTTCCACGTGTGATTGATCGCCGGCATCAGCGCCAACCGCACTTTGCCCACAATCTGCATCCACAACTGTAGCGTCGCGCAGCTGTCACTCCACTTCGCCTGCGGCAGAGCAGGCCAGACTTCATCCGATCGCGCCAGCATTTCGCGTTCCGCCGCCGGCATACATCCTCTCGTCTGTGCGAATTGGCTGACGCCGGCCTGAACGACGTCGGTTGCGGCGTAGCAAGCTGCCAAATTCGATCGCGTTTTACCAAAACCCGATGCGATGCCATTATAGACAAGTTTTCGCCGGTCAACTTCGCGAAAGTTTCCTGCCCCTGTACAACCCGCGACACATCTGCTTCTGCGGACGTCAGATTTTCGTTCGTTGGCCTGGACTTTTCAGGAAACCGAAAAATGTCATTGAGGGGACTCCTGGCCACCCAAGTCATCCGGTAACGGAGGTCGGTAGGGAGCGCCAGTAGTCATCGAATTCTGTCGTGGCCTGGCGATTTGGCAACACACAACAAGAGCACTACCCAAAGCAAGCACCGCATGGCTTGACCGCTGCGGAGGGCTGAGTTAGGGTGAAAAGGTGGTGGAGCGAACTGCGCGAAAGCGGTTTGCGGCCGCAGCGGAGCGCAGTGGAGGTTGGACCGGAGGCACACCAAATCTATGGGCGACCGCGAAGCGGTCAATCGGCTTGCAGCACACGGAACAGTTCCAGCCATAGGAAAGCCACCGGTTGGCTCGTCACAGCACTCCTCGACGTGGATGAAACGCACCATACATATCGCCGGAAAACTTGAGCCTTTTTTTGGAACCCTGGACGAGAACGTGCGTCTATTGGAAGATTCATTACACGTTCGCACCCACTTGCAAGACTCGAAATTGACAATCGAAGGCGAGCAGCATGCCGTCACGCAAGCGGCAAAAATTGTCGAAGAGTACAACCACGCCACCCACCGCGGCAAGGAACTGACCAGCGAGGAAGTGAAATCGCTGATCTGCGTAGCGCTGGATGCGCCCACCGAGTCTCCCCGCGGAATGTTTGAGCCCGGCAAGCTGCGCGCTTTTGGCAAGAAGAGTGTCGCGCCGCGCAACGCCACCCAGCGCCATTACATGGAAGAGATTGAGAAGCACGACATGATGTTCGGCATCGGTCCGGCGGGAACCGGCAAGACCTACATTGCTGTTGCCATGGCCGTCAGCGCGTTGCTGACCAAACAAGTCAGCCGCATTATTCTTGCGCGGCCTGCGGTGGAAGCAGGCGAACGCCTTGGCTTTTTGCCAGGCACGTTGCAAGAAAAAGTCGATCCGTACATGCGGCCGTTGTATGACGCGCTGTACGACATGCTCGATCCCGACAAACTGGAGAGCTTTTTGGAAAAGGGAATCATCGAAATCGCGCCACTGGCTTTCATGCGCGGACGCACGCTGAATGATTCCTTCGTGATTCTGGACGAAGCCCAGAACACCACCAGCGAGCAGATGAAGATGTTTTTGACGAGGCTGGGTTTCAACTCCAAAGCGGTGGTGACTGGAGATATAACTCAAATCGACTTGCCCATCGGCAAGAAGAGTGGCCTGATCGAGGCTCTGGAAATCTGCGGCAAAATCGAAGGAATTGGCGTGCTTCATTTTACCGATAAGGATGTAGTGCGCCACAACCTGGTGCAGCGCATCATTCGCGCCTACGAGGACTACGAGGTAGATCATCCGCAGCGCGGCAATGGCAAGAGCGAGCACCGGCCAGTCGAACATAACTCGGTCATTCGCGACAAGCAGCCGTAGTGTCGGTTTCAAGGTTTGCACTGGCAAGCCCTGAGAGAATTAAGTTTTGGTTGTAACCCCCGAGTAAGAATGATCCTGAATCGGCAGAAAAAAGTTCGCTTGTCGTCATATGCACTGGAAATGTTTCTTCGCGAGATTCAGCGCGAACTGAAACTCGAACCCCTGGAAGTGTCGATCGCATTTGTGAGCGATGCCGAGATTGCGCGGTGGAATGAAGGTTACCGGCGCAAAAAGGGTCCGACCGACGTTTTGGCTTTTCCCGCGGGCACGCGGGGAAGGACTGGGACGCGCGATCGTGTCGGCGGTTCGCGCGCGAGGAGTGTTTATCGGGACAGTCGTTTTCTCGGTGACATTGCCATTGCCCCGGATACCGCGCGCCGTTATGCAAAGAAAAATGGCCGAACTTTGCAAAGCGAGCTGCGGGTGCTGATGCTGCACGGCGTTTTGCACCTGATGGGGTATGATCACGAGAGCGATAATGGGCAAATGAACCGGATCGAGCAAAAGCTGCGGCGGAGGCTCGGACTCGCGTGAACGGATATTCCTGGCTCTTTGCGCTCGGTGTTGTGCTGCTGGCATTATTTTTGCCGGTCTATTCCTATCTTGCTTTGATTTACCGGGAGCTCGGCCGAATGACCACCGGGCCGGTGCATGAACATCTCGATATTTTCGAAGCGGAAATCGAACCCAAAATAGGATTGAACCGGCGCAGCGCCGGTCGCGCTTTCCGCATTCTCGGGCATTTCTGGCTGGCCTTCCTGGTTTTGGAAACCACGCGCGGAGTGTGGACCTTTGTTCCCGGAACCTGGGAATCGTTGGTGCAACTTGCCGCGTTCATCGGACTCGAGGTGGTTGTGGCGATGCATTTTGTGCCGGATATTTTGTTGTACCGCACTTCCGGCCGGTGGCTGCTTCCGCTGCTACCGCTGATTCGCGCCAGTCTGGTTTTGGTTTGGCCGGTTCGGGTGTTTCTGGAAGGCGCGGAGTCGTTGGCGCGCATTTCGGAATCGGACACGGAGAAAAGCGAAGAGCAGCGCACGGAAGAAGGAATTGAAGCGTTGGTGGAAGCTGCGGAGGAAGAGGGGATCATTGAACCGGAGCAAGCTGATCTGATCGAGCAGGTGGTGGAGTTCAGCGACAAACGGGTGCGCGAAGTGATGACCGCGCGTCCGGACATCGTGGCTATTTCCGCCGAGGCTACGCTGGAAGAGTTGCACGCCAAGCTGCTGGAGTCCGGTTTCACCAAACTGCCGGTGTATGAGCATTCGCTGGACGATATTCTGGGCGTTGTGTACTCGCAGGACTTGCTACAGGTTGCCGACACCGATTTGCCAAACAGGCGCGTCAGCGAGCTGATGAAGCCGGCACTGTTTATGCCGGAAACGAAAATCGGTTCGGAATTGTTGCGCGAGATGCGGCAACGCGACCAATCACTGGCGGTGATTATCGACGAGCATGGAAGCGTGGCGGGCATCGCCACCATGGAAGATCTGGTGGAAGAGATCGTCGGAGAGAGCGGCGTGGACGGCACGCACCCGAAATTGGAAGCAGTGCGCGAAGGCACGAGTTCGCTGGTGATGCGCGGGAGTACGGCGATTGCGGACGTAGAAGAAATGTTGGGCGTGCACTTCGGCGACTCAGCGGACGAAACGGTGACCACCATCGCGGGTTTGCTGAGCCACATGAGCGGAAAAGTTCCTGCGCCGGGAGAGAACTGCGATCTGGAAGGATTCCGTTTTGAGGTGCTGGAAGCGAACCAACGGAAAGTGTTGCGCGTAAAAATCCAGAAATTATCTGGAACCGCCATGCATGCGAGCTGAGGAGAAGCAGTCGTAAGAGTTGAGTGATAAGCTTTCAGTCCCCGGAACAGACCAGAGGAAAGAATAACGCAGAGGCGCAGGGGCGACGAGTTTTCCGGAGGGCAAGAAGCGGTTCGGGAAGATGAGGCCTAACCAACCAGACAAAAAGAGCGGAGGGCACCGGTCGGGATTCGCGGCGATTGTGGGCCGGCCGAATGCAGGGAAGTCCACGCTGGTGAATCGCCTGGCGGGGCAGAAGATTGCCATCGTGGCCTCCAAGCCGCAGACCACACGCAACCGAATTCAGGGAATCGTGACGCGAGAGAACGCTCAAGTGGTGTTGATCGATACTCCGGGATTACATGATGCGAAAACCGCGCTGAACAAACAGATGATGCGGGAAATTGCTGCGGCGCTGGAAGGCATCGATGTGCTGGTGTTGATGGTTGACGCGACCACCCATCTTCATCAAGACAGCCTGCTGATGGACAAGACCAAACGGTTTGACGGGAAAACGATTCTCGTTTTGAACAAGGTTGATAAATTGCCGCGGCCGAAGCTTGCGCCTATGCTGGACGCGTTTGCCAAGGCGCATGAGTTTGCGGCGATCGTTCCGATTTCGGCGATGAAAGGTGAAGGCTGCGACGATTTGCTGGAAGAAGTGATCAAGCTGTTGCCGGAAGGCCCGGCATACTTTCCGGAGGACCAGGTTACGGATCAGCCGGAACGCTTTCTGGCCAGTGAAATCGTTCGTGAGAAGGCCATTGCGTTGACCTATCACGAAGTGCCGCATGCCACTGCGGTGTCGGTGGACAAGTGGGAGGAGACGCCGAAGTTGCTGCGGATTGAGATGACGCTAACGGTGGAGCGCGCTTCGCAGAAAAAGATTCTGATTGGCCGCAAGGGCGACATGCTCAAAAAAATAGGCACGCAGGCGCGCAAGGAACTGGAACAGACTCTCGGCAGCAAGATTTTTCTGGGCCTGTTCGTGAAGGTGGCGGAAAACTGGCGGGAGAATCCGATGGCAGTCCGGGAGTTGGACTGGCATACGCAGATCGAAGCGTTGGGAGAACAGGAAAAGTAGAAGGGTACAAAAGTATAAAAGTAAAAGAGTTAGAGGCGCCCAGCACGGCGATAGGCCCGCTCTGCGCGGCTCTGCCCGCGGGAAGATCCAACAACCCACACGCACCCGCGGCGTGTTGATTGGATAGAAAAGAAAACTCTCAGGCGGACCGTATTAAGCCTTTGGATGCAGAGCAGAAACGCCGAATCCTCGCTGGAAAAAAAGACAGCACGACGCCTGGGCGGTTCGGATGCGTTTCGGGCGCATTTGGTGAAGGCGGGAACGCGTGCAAAGGGGACCGCTTCCATGTTTCTGTCAATTTGCTGGCTGTCTCTAGGGTAAATCATGTATTGACCAGAAAATGACAATCTCCTAAAACTAATGGCCCCCGGCTCGGAATTAAGCTCGAAGAGGCTCGCCATGCCCTCACTTTCAATCGAAATCCGACCCGGCAATGTATCTAATTTCACGCACGGCAGTAGCACCCTACAGCGGCGCGTTCGTGCCTTGGTTGTCACCCCGTTGATGGAAATCCGGCGGCCGCTGCTTCGGACCCTGGAGGCGCTGTCGGCGGACGTGATCGTGTGCTCGACTCGCATGCAAGTCGAGGAAGTGTGTTCCAGGCAGACAGTGGACGTGATTTTTTGCGATGAGCACCTACCTGACGGATCGTATTGCGATCTGCTCGAAACCTGGCACAACGAGCCTAAAGCTCCGCGCGTGGTGGTCGCGACGAGAACCGGAGAATGGGATCTCTATTTTGAAGCTGTGGGAAAGGGCGCTTTTGATGTGATCCGGTCTCCCTGGCACGCCACGGACGTAGAAATGGCCTTGATTCGCGCGATGCGAGAAGAGAATCAAGTGGACGCTTCGCGCAGGATCGCGTGAGTCGCTGACATTTATGGAATCAATGCCATCCAGACGAAAGGCCTGCCCCAGTTGCCGCAGCGAGGAAGTGTCGCGGTCCCATCGGCGAGGACTGGCAGAGCGGTACCTGTTGCGACTTCTGCAAATCCGGCCTTATCGCTGCGCTGCTTGCGACAACCGATTTTACGGGCGCGAAATATCGGTGCAGCAAGTGGCGGACAGCAAAGCCTGAGACTCGACGGGCAGAGCAACGCTCTGGAGTGACTCTCGGTTTCCCGTGCACACGGCGCGAGGAAAATTTGCTAACCGGCAAGCTGGACTGTTCGAAAAGCGCGGCGCGGAGGCCGTGCTTTTTTTTGGAAACTCAATACCGACTACGGGTAATAAGAATCGGAAAAACCTGAGGGGACAACGTGCGCTCCGGCGAACCACACCTTTAGAGCCGGCTGAGCACCGGTAGATCAGGGTCTATGGCGGAGGTGTGGCGAGGGAAGCTGAGGCCGGAGGGCGCCAGCCAGAGCCGCAGCTCGACTCATTTCCGGTGGCGTGTCGTTCGGGGAAAACCCGAACGGGGGCTCCCGCACTGTAAATGTTGAGACAAAGCTAGTCTGGGGCGGCGATGCCCAGAGTTTTCATTTTGCGGTAGAGGTGGGAGCGCTCGAGGCCGATAGCAGCGGCGGTTTGGGTCATGTTCCAGCGGTTTTCCTGCAGTTTGCGGAGAATGAATTCGCGTTCATAGGCGCTGCGGGCTTCGTGCAGTGTGCCGTAGGGTTGCTGTGCGCTTTCGACGACGCCCCGGAAAAGTTCGGGCGGGAGATGGTGAGGCTCGATGCGCACCTGCGGGCAAACGATGACCAAGCGTTCGACGAGATTGCGGAGTTCGCGCACGTTGCCCGGCCACGGGTAGCGGAGAAGAATTTCCAGAGCGCCGTCGCTGAGTTCGCGGGTCTTCTTTCCGTACTCGGAACTAAATTCGTTCAAGAAGTGCCGCGCCAGCGTTGGAATATCCGCGGTGCGATCGCGGAGCGGCGCGACGAAGAATGGAATGACGTTAAGCCGATAGAAAAGATCCTGGCGAAAACGGCCGTGCAGGATTTCCTGTTCTAAATCTTTGTTGGTGGCGGCGATGACGCGGACATCGACGCGAATGGTCTGATTAGAGCCAACGGGTTCGAAGCGCTGCTCTTCGAGGACGCGGAGCACCTTGGATTGAGTGCGAAGGCTCATGTCGCCGATTTCGTCGAGAAAGAGGGTCCCGCCGTCGGCTTGCTGGAATTTGCCTACTTTGTCGTCACTGGCTCCGGTGAAGCTGCCTTTGATGTGTCCGAAAAGTTCGGACTCGATGAGTTCTTCGGGGATGGCAGCGCAGTTGACTTCTACGAAGGGGCCTTTGTTGCGCAGGCTGGCGGCGTGGAGTGAGCGGGCGACGAGTTCTTTGCCGGTGCCGCTTTCGCCGTAAATCAATACACGGCCATTGGTGGGAGCGGTCACGCCGATCTGCTGACGAAGCGCCTTCATCGGAATGCTTTCGCCGATGACCTGGTAGCGGTGGCCGAGTTCGGAGCGCAGTGTCTGGTTTTCCTCTTCCAGACGACGCTGCTGCACGGCATTGCGGACCAGGACAATAATTTTTTCTAGACTGAGCGGTTTTTCGATGAAGTCGAATGCGCCGAGCTTGGTGGCGCGAACGGCAGTGTCAATGGTGGCGTGGCCTGAGATCATAATGACGGCAGGAGGGTGAGGCATGGCCTGGATGCGGCTGAGGGCTTCGAGGCCGTCGATGCCGGGGAGCCAGACGTCGAGAAGGATGACGTCTAGGCCACCGTGGGCGGTGCGTTCGATGGCGCGTTCGGCGGAGTCGGCGGTTTCGGCGAGGTACCCCTCGTCGGTCAGAATGGACAAGAGGGACTCGCGGATCCCGGCTTCGTCATCGACGATGAGGACGTGCGGTTTGAGCGCCATGTGCAAATTACAAGGTAGCGCAGGTGGGGAAGAGACGCAAAGAACGGGAGCAATGAAGTGACGGTGCGGACTCGGCGAGAGGAATCAACAGGAAAAGCGAACCGTGATTCTCGAAGCGGAAATCGATTCTGTTTTCTGAAGTGGGTGAAGAACCCGACGTGCAAGATGCGTCAAGCATCGTGACTTCTCCTTGTATCAAGGAGGCGACCCCAGGATATTTCTTGCGTCGGAAGTAAGGTGGGTTTTTGCCCCCACACTCGGCGGTATTTTGTTTGGAGGCTTGCGATTTGCGCAGGTATTGGAGAAGACGTTTTTTGCTCCGACCTGTTCTGCGTGTTTCGTGAAGTGATAGCCGATATTCTTGGCGACTGTTTCCATCGTACCTGAACGCCGCGAGGTCGGTTTCATTGAGGGTTGGCTACTCGTGCCGGGGCTGGGCACGACGACGTGTTGCGAAATGTTGACGCTGAAAAGCGGCAGCAGAGCGGCCGCACTGCAAAGGAAAATCGCTCGTTTGCCTTGAGCGGGCAGGTAATGCAGGCTGGCGTTATGAAGAAGGGCGGTCGGAGTGGGTGAGAACGTCGGCGGCGGGGAGTTCGAGAATGAAACGAGAGCCGGTGGGGAAGTTGTCTTCGACGCGGATGCCACCACCGTGTTCGGATACGATGCGGGCGGCGATGGCCAGGCCGAGGCCGGTGCCGCGATCCTTGGTGGAGAAATGCGGGAGGAAGATGTTGTCTTTGTCGCGCGGGGAGATGCCTGGACCGGTGTCGGCGACGATGATTTCGACCGAGTCCTGGTCGGTTCTGCAATGCGTTTCGACGATGATGTTTTTGACCGCAGAGGATTCGAGAGCCTCGGCGGCGTTGTCGATTAGGTTGACGACGACGCTGCGCAAAAGCGGGGCATCGGCGCGAATGGTGGGGGGCTGCGCCGCAAAAGAAGCGCTGAGCCTAATGCCATCAAGGCGACCGGCGAAAACTTCGATGGCTTCGCGAACGATGCTGTTGATGTCCGCGGAATCGAGTTTGGCGGAAGGGAAACGGACGAATTGCGAGAATTCGTTGACCAGGGCGGCGAGAGTGCCGACTTCGCGTTCGATAAGGCGCGAGGATTCGTCCACGAGTCGGTTGAGTTCCGGGTCGCGAAGCGCAGAGTCGCCGTTCTCGTTGCGCTTTTCAAGATAGCGAGAGAGGCGCTGGGCGGAGAGCTGAATCGGGGTGAGAGGGTTTTTGATTTCGTGGGCGATGCGGCGAGCGACTTCCTGCCAGGCCGCGGCCTTCTGCGCGCGGAGAAGTTCGGTGAGATCGTCGAGCACGAGAACGAATCCGGAATTGGCACGGCGCGGACCGAGCGAGCTGACGGTCACAGCTGCGTGCAGGAGGCGCCCGGCGGCGACGATTTCCAGTTCGCGGGAAACGACGCCGGTGCGAAGAGCGCGGCGGAATAGATAACGAATGGCGCGCGCGTCTTCGGCGCCGACCAGTTCTTCGATGTTGCCAGCGTCTTTAGCATGGGGACCGAAAATTTCAAGAACGGCGGGATTGCAGCGAAGGACATTGCCGTCGGGATCGAGAGAGAGCACGCCGGTGGGGATATTTTCGAGTACCGTTTCGATGAGCTGGCGGCGGCGTTCGAGTTCCTGGACCGCTTGCTGAAGGTTGCGAGTGAACTGATCGATTTGCGAGCGGGAGTCGCGGAGCTGGGTGGTCATGGTGTTGAAGGAGCGGACGAGAATGCCGAGCTCGTCGTGGCTCTGTTCCGGGACCTGGTAATCGAAATTGCCGGAGGAGACTTCGCGGGTGCCTTCGGCAAGAGCTTGAATGGGGACGGTGACTTGCTTGGCGAGGTATAGGGCAAGCCAGAGCACCGATGAGAGCAGCAGTACAGTGAAGAAAGAAAGGATCAGCAGGAGTTGGCGTTTCAGTGCGCGGAGGTGCTGTTTTTCGTGATCGTAGGCGAGGGATTGTTTCTGAATTTCGTTGAGGCGGTCGAGGAAATCCGAGGGCACCATTCGTGCTGCATACAGGAGTGCTCCGCTGCGCGCGGACGAGTGGCCTGCTAAATACAGCGCCGATGCGCCGCGCCAAACGTCGGCGCCGCTAGAAAGCTTTTGTATCAGTACTGGAGGCGGCCGGGAGGCGACAGTCTTGGGTGAAGCGCCGTCCAGCGCATGGGAGCAGTAAGAAAAGTCTTCGACCGAACCGGCAGCATTCAGTTGCCAATAGGCATCGACCACGGAACAGCGTTCGCTTGCCGTGATTGCAGGGGAAGAGATATTTGACGAAGCGAGGGCGCTCCACGTGTTTGCAATGACGCTGAGGCGCTGGTATTCGTCGTGAGCCATCTCGCCTTGCAGCGCGGCGCTTTGTTCGGCGGCGATTTCGATGGGGCGCGGGAACCAGCGTGCGAGAGTGCGGTTGAGGAGCGAGTAACTGACGAAAAACATGAAGAGCACGGGGAGCAGAGAGATGGCCACGGCGCCGACGACCATTTTCGTCTTGAAGCGAGCGCCGAGTTGTTCGCGGCTGCGCTCAGCCCACAAACGAAAGACCGTCCGGGAGATGATCAGCGCGAAGACGATCAGGGCTGCGGTGATGAAAGAAGAGACCGCGTAGAGCGTGAGATTCTCCCGCCAGTTGCGTGGATCAAAAGGTGTGTCAAGCGAGCCCAGCGTGAAGACCGCCGCAAGCAAAAACGTCAGAATGACTCCCGCGATAAGGAGCTGGCGGCGCTGACTGGGGGTGGTAGAGGTCATGGTATGGCTGCAGAGGATTGTGGCAGAAAGCGGGACAGGCAGCACTGCGAACAGCGAGGATTATTGGGGCGGCAGTAGTTTTTGCCGACGTAGACGATCAGAGCGTGGAATTCGTTGAACAGTTGATGATTTCGCGGGAGCGAGGATTCTAACATTTCGCGTATCTCGTCGTAGCCGGGCTTGCCATGCAAGAGCGCATGGCGCTCGAGAATGCGGCGGGCGTAGGCGTCGACTACAAAGACCGGATGCTGGCCGGCGTAAAGAAGAATAGAGTCGGCGGTTTCAGGGCCGATTCCATGTACGGCGAGAAGCTGCGCACGCAGGACATCTGTGGGAGCGGCGAACATGCGCGAGAGCGAGCCTTGGTACTCTTCGTGCAGGAAGCGGACAAACGACTTGAGTGTCCTGGTCTTTTGGCGAAAGTAACCGGAGGGGCGAAGGAGACGGGCGAGCCTATCAGCGCGAATACGCCGGATGGCATCTGCAGTAAGCAGACGAGCGTGGCGAAGGTTGCGAATGGCGCGTGCGACATTTTTCCAGGCGGTGTTCTGTGTGAGAATCGCGCCTACGATGATTTCGAAACGGGTGCGGCCGGGCCACCAGTGCTGCGGCCCATGGGCGAGGAAAAGAGCATCGAAGTAAACCGACAGCGCCCCAGGCGGAAATCGTTTGGGGCGATCCATTTGTGACCGGATTGTCGTTGTCGCTAATGGCTCCGATGACGAAAAATAGCAGGCGCTCGCAGGGATTGGGGAGGTGCAATTGCCCGCCGCGGGGCTGACGTTTTGTGGCAAAGAGCGTAATTGGGCCATCTTAGGGGCACGATAACGGTCGACACCGGGCAAGTCAAGATGGCCCGTTTTTGCAGGTTAGCGGAGACTGTCCAACTGGACAGGGGTTGGCAAGTTTAGAACCGCCAGCGAAAATCGCGCCCACGCGGTGTGACAGCTTTTGTTACTTTTAGCCGTGAGTGAACCCACGGTTGGAGCACCACGGATGTCCGTCCGTCTAGGCGAAATCCTAGTTAAAGAGAGTCTGATTTCGCAAGACCAGCTGCAAAAGGCGCTCGAGTATCAACGAGCGAATGGCGGTAAGCTGGGAACCTGCCTGACCAAGATGGGCTATATCACCGACGACGATATTACCGGCGTGCTGTCGCGGCAGTATGGAGTTCCGTCGATCAACCTGAAGTATTACGAAATCGATCCCAATGTCATTCGGCTGATTCCGCAAGATACGGCGCTGCGGTATCAAGTGGTTCCGCTGTCGCGAGTTGGTTCGGTATTGACCATTGCGATGACCGATCCAACCAACGTGTTTGCGATGGATGACGTGAAGTTCATGACCGGTTTTAATGTGGAGCCGGTGGTGGCATCGGAGTCCGCGATTGCCGACGCGATTTCCCGCTTTTATGGCGGAGCACATGCGAACGGCGAAGAGCTCAGCAACCTGATGCGGGATTTGGTGGACGAGGAGCTGGAGCTGGCGTCGGATGACGCAGAGCTGGACGCGGCTTCGCTGGAAAAGGCGGCCGAAGAAGCGCCGATCATCAAGCTGGTGAACCTGATCTTGACGGACTCGGTAAAGCGCGGCGCCAGTGATATTCACATGGAGCCCTATGAGACGGAATTGCGGGTGCGGTTCCGCATTGACGGAATGCTGCAGACGGTGATGACGCCGCCGTTGAAGGTGAAGGATGCCATCACCAGCCGCATGAAGATCATGGCCAAGCTGGACATCGCGGAAAAGCGATTGCCGCAAGACGGCCGCATCATGATCAAGTACCGCGCGGACGGCAAGAAAAAGGAACTGGACTTCCGTGTATCTACGGTGCCAACCCTGTATGGCGAAAAGATCGTGCTGCGGTTGCTGGACAAGGAAAACCTGCGGCTGGACATGACCAAGCTCGGATTTGAGCCGGAGTCGCTGGTAAAGTTCGAACGCAGCATCTTGAAGCCTTATGGAATGGTGCTGGTGACGGGGCCGACGGGCTCCGGTAAGACCAACACCTTGTATTCCTCAGTGGCTCGCTTGAATCAGGTTGATACCAACATCATGACCGCGGAGGATCCGGTCGAGTTTCAGTTAGGCGGCATCAACCAGGTACAGATGAAAGAGCAGATTGGGCTGAACTTCGCCGCAGCCCTGCGCGCTTTCTTGCGGCAAGACCCCAACATCATTCTAGTGGGAGAAATTCGCGACTTTGAAACGGCAGAAATCGCCGTGAAGGCCGCGCTTACCGGACACTTGGTGCTGTCCACGCTGCATACCAACGACGCTCCTTCAACCATTAGCCGCTTGATGAACATGGGCATCGAGCCATTTCTCGTAGCCACTTCCGTGAACCTGATCTGCGCACAGCGACTGGTGCGCCGGATTTGTACCAACTGCAAGGAAGAGCTGGAAGTGCCGCCACAAGTGTTGCTGGATGCCGGTTACGCGCAGGAAGAGCTCAAGACGACCAAGATCTATCACGGGAAAGGCTGCAGCATCTGCAACAAGGGCGGCTACAAGGGCCGAACCGGTTTGTACGAAGTGATGGAAATCAACGACGAGCTACGGGAACTGATTTTGGTGGGTGCCTCGGCATTGGAGTTAAAGAAAAAGGCTGTGGAGCAAGGGATGTTGACACTCCGGCAAAGCGGATTGGTGAAGATGGCCGCGGGGCTGACCACCATGGAAGAAGTGCTGCGCGAAACAATTTTGTAGAGATTTCGGAAAGCTGATTTAAAGAAGGTGCGACGATGTCTGGAATTACGCTCAGCGAACTGTTGAAAAAGATGATTGAGATGGGCGGCAGCGACTTGCACATCACGACCAACAGCCCGCCGCGAGTACGCGTCCACGGCCGTCTGCGCCCGCTGGAGATGCCTCCGCTGACCGCCGCGGATACCAAATCGCTGGCGTACAGCGTGCTTACGGACGCCCAGAAGCATCGTTTTGAAGAAAATCTGGAGCTGGACTTTTCGTTCGGGTTGAAGAATCTGGCACGTTTCCGCGGCAACGTGTTCAATCAGCGCGGAGCGGTGGGCGCGGTCTTCCGTACCATTCCCTGGGAAATCAAGGGCTTCGACGCATTGGGATTGCCTCCGGTGGTGAAAGCGTTGTGCGACAAGCCGCGCGGGCTGATTCTGGTCACCGGGCCAACCGGGTCTGGTAAATCGACCACGCTGGCGGCCATGCTGGACAAGATCAACAGCGAACGCGAAGAGCACATGATCACGATCGAAGATCCGATCGAGTTCTTGCACAACCACAAGAAGTGTCTGGTCAATCAGCGTGAAGTCCATGCCGACACGCACTCCTTTTCGAATTCGTTGCGCGCCGCGTTGCGCGAAGATCCGGACATTGTGCTGATCGGCGAAATGCGCGACCTGGAAACCATCGAAGCGGCGCTGCGCATCGCCGAGACCGGCCATTTGACATTCGCCACGTTGCATACGAATTCGGCGGCATCGACCATTAACCGTATTATTGACGTTTTCCCAGCTCACCAGCAGCCGCAGATCCGCGCGCAGCTTTCCATGGTGCTCGAAGGCGTGCTTTGTCAGGCTTTGCTGCCACGAGTGGACGGTCGGGGGCGCGCCATGGTGATGGAGATTCTGGTGCCGAATCCGGCCATTCGGAACCTGATTCGCGAAGACAAGATTCACCAGATTTATTCCGCGATGCAAACCGGCACCGGCCAGTCCGGCATGCAGACGTTCAACCAGAGTCTTGCGAACACCTATTTTGCCAAACAGATCACGTTGGAAGTGGCGTTGGCGCGTTCCTCGAACCCGGATGAATTGCAGGACATGATCAACCGCGGAGTGGCGAGTGCGCCGGCGGGTTCGGCAAGAGTGCCGGTGGGAACGAAGCGATAAAGAGTGTTGCGCGGAAACTGAAATGGCAAGGAAAAAGTTTTAGCGACCGAGGAGGAGATCATGCCGGTCTATACGTACCGAGGAACCAACCGTGCCGGGGGCAATGTCACCGGGGAGATGACTGCGACGAACAAGGGTGAATTACAAAACCTTCTAAAGCGCCAGCAGATCACGGCCACGAAGATGAGCGAGAAAGGGCGGGAGATTAATCTCCCGACGTTCGGCTCCGGCGTAAGCGCCAAGGAGTTGGCCATCTTCACGCGGCAATTCTCGGTGATGATCGACGCCGGTTTGCCGCTGGTGCAGTGCCTGGAGATTCTTGCCTCACAACAGGAAAACAAGACCTTTCAGAAAGTGCTGATCAATACACGTTCGGCCGTCGAAGGCGGCACCACGCTGTCCGCGGCGATGAAGCAATCGCCGAAGGTTTTTGATCCGCTGTACACCAACATGGTGGAAGCGGGCGAGACGGGCGGTATTCTCGACACCATTTTGCAGAGACTCTCGACGTACATCGAAAAGAACGTGAAGTTGCAGCGAGCCGTGAAGTCCGCGTTGGTGTACCCGGTCGGCGTGTTGACGGTCGCGGGCGGCGTTATCATTTTGCTGTTGTGGAAAGTGGTCCCGATTTTCGCGACGTTGTTTGCCGGCCTGGGAGTTTCCTTGCCCTTGCCGACTCGAATTGTGATGGGCTTGAGCAATCTGATTGGCAGCTGGTTTGGGTTGTTGTTTTTGGCCGCGTTCGCGGGAATCATCTTTGCGCTGAAAACCTGGTACGGCACGCCGGGAGGGAGATTGGCGTTGGACACCATAATCCTTAAGCTTCCCGTGCTGGGCATTTTGATGCGGAAAATCGCGGTGGCTCGCTTTACCCGTACATTGGGTACGCTGATCTCGAGCGGTGTCCCGATTCTTGAAGGATTAGACATTACCGCGAAAACCGCCGGCAACGCAGTGGTGGAACAAGCGCTGATCAAAGTTCGCCGTTCTTTGGAAGAAGGCAAGTCGCTGACCGAGCCACTGAAGGATTCCCAAGTGTTTCCGGGCATGGTCACGCAAATGATCGCGGTTGGGGAACAAACCGGCGCCATGGACGCCATGCTGCAAAAAATTGCCGACTTCTACGAAGAGGAAGTGGATGCCGCGGTGAAAGACTTGCTGACCGCCCTCGAACCGGTGATGATCGTGTTCCTCGGCTTGGTGGTCGGCGGCGTGGTTATTTCGATGTATTTGCCGTTGTTCTCGCTGATCGGCAAGCTCGCCGATATGCACTAGTCCGGACGCCGTACCCGGAGCAAGCAAGCTGCTGGACGAGGGAAGAGCGGCCGGTCACGGCAATCTTCCCTCGTTTCTTTTTTGCGACCTGGTAGAGTCGAATAGCGATGGAATCGCAGCGAACAAAACGGGAGTGGTTGCAGTGGCTGGCCAGAGTGCGGCTACTGATGATCGTGTTGATCCTTGCTGTGGGAGTGTTCTGGCCGCAGTATGCGAACGGCCAGCCCGCCAGCAAGTTTTTTCTGCCCATCATTGTGTTCTGGCTGACTCTGGGATTCCTGGAACTGATTCTGGTGAAATGGATGCCCGACGCCCCGTGGCATGGCGGGTTGCAGTTGGGGTGCGACCTGACGGTGGTCACAGCAGTCGTGTACGTCACCGGTCTGCAAGACAGCTACTTCATTTCGCTGTACCTGCTGGCGATCATCGTGGCCAGCATTCTGTTCTCGCGGCGCGGGACGTTCCTGACAGCCGCCATCAGCTTGATGCTGTTGTGGTCGCTGGAGATCCTGGCGTACGCGGGAAAAATCCCGACGCTGACTGGCACATTTGCTTCAAAGGGCGCCATCGCGGTTTGGTGCGTGAGCCACGGACTGGGCTTTTTTGCCGTCGCCTACCTGGCCAGTCTGCTTTCGCACTTGCTACAGAGCAAGGGGCAAGAACTGGAACAAAAACGGGAAGAGTTGCTGGAGTTGCAAGACTTTACCCAGGACATTATCCACTCGATGCGTGGCGGATTGCTGACCACCGACGGCGAGGGGCGAATCGTGGTACTCAATCGCACGGGCGAGGAAATTCTGGAAAGGACGTTTAGCGAACTACGCGGCCTCTCGTTGCGAGACTGGAATAGCGACTTCTGGTTGCCCGGCCAGATGACCGGAACGGAAAAGGCCGGATTGCGAAAGGAAATCGATTACAAGACCCCTTCTGGAAAAGCACGCTTTTTGGGCATCAGCGTATCGTTGCTGCGTTCGCGGGATTCGGGACGCAGCGGGTACGTCTTTAATTTTCAGGATCTGACGGACCTGCGCCGGTTGGAGCAGGAAGTTGCCACCAAAGAGCGCATGGCGGCGTTGGGCCGCCTTTCCGCGGCGATCGCACACGACATCCGGCAGCCGCTCACGGCGATGGCCGGAGCGGTGACGGAATTGGGCCGCATGGTGCCGCTCGAAGAAGATGAGCAGCACTTGGTGCACATCGTCAGTCGGGAATCTGAACGTTTAAACCGCATCATTACCGATTTCCTAAATTATTCCCGCGAAAAAAGTTACGAATTCCAGGAAGAAGACGTTCGCGCGTTGCTGGATGACGCCTTGATGCTGATGGAGAAGAAGCCCGAAGTGGGCACTAAGTATCGGATTGAGCGAGCGTACAACGGCAAAGCGTTGAAGGCCCGCGTGGATGCCAGCAAAATGAAGCAAGTCTTTTGGAATCTCTGCGACAACGCAATGCGCGCCATGCCGGAAGGCGGAAAGCTCACTGTGAAGCTGGAAGAGCGGCCGCTGTGGCTCCGAATCGCGTTTCGCGATACGGGCGTCGGCCTAGACGCCAAACAAAAGCTCAAGATTTTTGAGCCGTTGCAATCGGGATTCGAGGGCGGCACGGGCTTGGGACTGTCCATCGTGTATCAGATCGTGCAAGCCCATAGTGGACGAATCAGCGTCGTTTCCGAACGCGAAAAAGGAGCGGAGTTCATCGTTGAGCTTCCGCGAACGGTCTGAGGGATTATGCAAGCCGCCAAAACCGCCGCCAAAGACCCGGTCCGCGAGATGGCCCATATTCTAGTCGTGGACGACGAGCGCTCCATCTGTGAGCTGCTGGAAATCACTTTTCGCAAGGAAGGGCACCGCGTTGAAGTGGCCAACAACGTGGAGTCCGCCAAACGAAAATTGGAATCGCAGATTTTCGATATCGTGATTTCCGACGTTCGCATGCCAGGTGAAAACGGCGTTGATCTTCTGAAATTTGCAAAAGAGATTGCTCCCGACAGTTTCTTTCTGCTGGTGACAGGGGTTCCCACGCTGGATACCGCGATTGCCGCCATTAACGCGGGCGCCGACCACTACGTCATCAAGGATCACGATCTGGTGGACCAGTTGCGGCGCGCGGTGCGCAGCGTTACGGAGAGTCTGAAATGGAAAAAAGAAGCCGGCTATCTGAGAAGGGAACTCCGCCGCCTTACCGGTCTGGACAACATTATCGGGCAGAGCCCGAAGATGCGGGCAATTTTCGATCTGATTCAGACGGTGGCGCCGCAGACCAGCCGTGTGCTGATCACCGGTGAGAGCGGAACAGGTAAAGAAC
>Ga0126381_100001852_pt1 | contig 22715 bp, 23 predicted proteins | sample PanSoiMetPlot_28_FD_96465 | JGI IMG/M metagenome (GOLD analysis project Ga0126381, IMG submission 96465) | Tropical forest soil microbial communities from Panama - MetaG Plot_28 | ecosystem: Environmental > Terrestrial > Soil > Tropical forest > Bulk soil | place: Panama | collected 2016-02-17 | reverse complement strand
CTCAGGCATGTTCCGCCTCCGTGATGCGCCGCATGGCCTCGACGAACGCCGCCCAGGCGCTCTGCTGCAGGCGGAGCCTCTTCCGGCCGGAGGCGGTCAGCCGGTAGTACCGGCGCCGGCGCTGCGAGGCCTTTTCGACCCACCGGCCTTCGATCAGCCCGCGGGCCTCGAGGCGATAAAGGAGGGGATAGAGCGAGGCGACGTTGAACGTGAGCGCGCCGTGGGAGCGCGTCTCGATGAGCTTGCCGATCTCGTATCCGTGACGCGCCCGCCGTTCGACCAGGGAGAGGACGAGGAGCTCCGTCGACCCCTTCTTGAGCTCCCGGTCCAGGCCGCGCATATGTTTCATTACGACATATTGGACTCAAAGTTACGCCCGAACGTCAAGGACCGCGTCAACCTCAGGCGTTTTTCAGTGCCGCGATGTCGATCTTGGTCATCTGGAGCATCGCCTTCATCGCCCGGGCGGCCTTGGCGGGGTCCTTGGGCGCCATCAGCTCGCCCATGTTCTCGGGAACGATCTGCCAGGAAAGGCCGAACTGGTCCTTGAGCCAGCCGCATTGGACCTTCTGGCCGCCCGCCGAGAGGGCCTCCCAGTAGTGGTCGATCTCCTTCTGATCCTTGCAGCTGACGAGGAGCGAGATCGCTTCGGTGAACGTGAACTGAGGTCCTCCATTCAAGGCGAGGAATTCCTGGCCGTCGAGCTCGAACTTCACGACCATGGCCGTCCCCTTGGGCCCGGGCCCGGCGTCGCCGTAGCGGCTGACCTCCTTGATCTTCGAGTGCTTGAAGATCGAGGTGTAGAAGTTGGCCGCTTCTTCGGCGTTGTCGGTAAACCACAGGAACGTCGTGATCCTCTGCATGACGATGGCTCCCTTCGCGTCGTTCTGACTTCCTCGGTTTCGGCTGCCAGAGCCCAATGATCGCGCCCGTGGGGTCGTCCGGGTGCGAGCAAGGTTCTCCCGGGCGTCGCGCCGGTTTGCCTGCAGGACTCGGGCCAGCCGTCCCCGGCGGCGGGCTCGTAAGTTTCCTAGCCGGCGGCCTTCCGGCGTGGAGCGCTCGCGCGCTCGGCGGCGGCCCGCCAGAGATGCACCGCGGCGTAGGCGCGCCAGGGCCGCCAGCGCTCGGCCAGCGCGGTCAGAGCGGCGGCGCTCCGCGCGCCTTCGGGAGCCGCCGCGAGCAGCGCGGGATCGTTCGAGGGAAACGCATCGGGCTCGCGCGAGGCGCGCCACAGGGCGTAGCCGACAGCGGCGTTGCCGAGGCCGGCCGAGTGAGCGAGCCGCGCGGCGGCCTTTTCGTCCGATTCGGCGGCGGTCAGAAGGCCCGCGGCGGCGGCCTCGCACAGGGCGGAGAGCGCCGCGCCGCACCCGGAACCGCGTCCGTCGCCGCTCTCCGCCGACAGCGCTTCCGCCGACGGGAAGACCATCGTCAGCGCTCCCTCGCGGCGGGGCAGCGTTTCGCCGAAGCGCTCGGTCAGGGCCCCGGCCGAGGACGCGCTCCCGGACAGGCCCTCGCCGAGCGCGGCGCGCACCCAGGCCTCGAAGGGATCCCAGGTCCCGGGGACGCGGAGGCCCGGTCGCCGCGCGACGAGCGGCCCGAGAATCGGGTCGGCGCGAAACTGCCGTACGAGCGTCGAGGGATCCGCGGCGAGATCGAACAGGGCCCGGAGCCGCGAGACGATCGCGAGGAGCGCGGCCGGCTCGGCGGAGCGAACGTGCGCGACGAGAGATCGCGTCCTCTCGTCGTGGGCGACTTCGACGATACCGGTCCTTCCCCCCTCGCGAAACGTGCGGCGGTACGCGTTCGCGGTCACCTCCTCGACCCCCGGAATCGCCCGCGCCTCGAGGAATGCCACCATCGACGGCCAGTCGTACGGCGGCCGGTACGGGAGGTGCAGGACGTGCTCGTCGCGAGCCGTGCGCGCGGGAACGGCGCTCCTCCGCCGGATCTCCGAGGGCGTCCGTCCGTAAACGGTTCGGATCGCATCGTTGAAGCGCCGGACGGTCCGGAAGCCGGACGCCAGCGCGACCGCCGACATCGGGAGGTCGGTGTCGTGGAGGAGCTGTCGGGCGAAGTTGCACCGCCACGTGTTCGCGACCGCCATCGCCGAGGCGCCGAGATGGGAAGTGAAGAGGCGGTGTAGCTGGCGTGCGCTGACGCCGAGGCGTCGGGCGAGGGAGGTCACGCCCTCCTCGGCGAGCGCGCCTTCCTCGATCAGGCGGAGCGCGCGCCGCACGGTGCTCGCCGTTCCGTTCCACCGCGGCGTGCCGGGCACGGCCTCCGGCCGGCACCGGAGACAGGCGCGAAATCCGGCCGCCGCGGCCTCGGCGGCCGAACGGAAGTAGCGGACGTTCTCGTTGCGCGCGGTGGGCGAGGGGCAGATGGGGCGGCAGTAGATCCCGGTCGAGAGCACGGCGATGAAGAAAGTGCCGTCGAACCTCGGGTCGCGCGCCCGGCGGGCCCGGTCGCAGATTCGCGCGTCGAGCTGCATGCTCTTCGAGCCTACTCCCGGACCCGCATAGTGGCTCGCCATTTTCGGACGTCCACGTCGGCTCGCGCTTGACGGTCTCGCGCGGAGGTCCGAATACTTGAACTGGAGAACGATGAACGTCCGGTTCGCCACTGTCGCCTTCGGACTCGCGGCCGCCGCCCTCGGCGCCCCCGTCGCCCCCGCGCCCCCGGATCCGCCGCGCTGCGCCGGTCCGGAGCATCGGCAGTTCGATTTCTGGCTCGGGGACTGGGACGCCTACGACGCCGATGCCCTACAAGAGCCGGCGGCGCGCGTCCGCGTGGACGCAATCTTGGATGGCTGCGCCGTCCACGAGACGTACTCGGGCGTCCACGGCGCGGTCGGCGAGAGCTTCAGCATCTACGACGCCTCCCGGCGCGTCTGGCACCAGACCTGGGTAACCAATCGGGGACAACTCCTCGTGCTCGAGGGCGAGTATCGCGACGGGAAGATGACGCTCCGGGCGACCGAGACGACGGCCGCCGGACCGGTCCTGTGGCGCGGCGTCTGGACCCCGCAGGACGGCGGCGTCCGCGAGACCGCTGAGACTTCGTCCGACGGCGGCCAGACCTGGAAGCCGCGCTTCGACATGCTCTTCCTGCGCCACGGAAGCGCCCCGGGCCGGACGCCGCGGCCGTCGCCATGAGCCCCGGAGCCGCGGCCGCGATCCTCCCGATTCGCGACGGCGATCCCGAGCGTCCCACGGCGTTTCTTCCCAGCGAGGAGTCCGCGCCGTCCGAGATCCTGCGATGCGCCGAGACGCTCGAGATCCCGTGGCGGCGCCTCCTGCTCGACGAGATCCGCGCCGAGCAGAAGCTGCGCGCGTACCGGCCGGACGTCGCCTCGGAGTCCCTCGATGCGGCGCTGTCGATCCTGTCGCACACGGCGCTTCGATCCTTTCGCGTCCGCGACCGGATCGAGACCCTCGCCTGCCAGACGCGCGCCGGAGTCCGGGGAGCGCTGCGCCGTCTCCGAGGCGCGGTCCGCGGCCTCGCGGGCGGCTCGGGAGCCAACGACACCGCGCTCCTTCGTCACTGCCGTCTGGCCTACCATCGGATCCTTCTTCTCCAGAGAGTGCGCCGCGCGGCCGCGCGCAGCCGCGGCACGACCGCCGAGCGCCTCGCGTCCGTCTGCGTGTCGGCACGCTGCTCCTTCGAGGACGCCGCGTGGGCACTCGGCGAAGAGGAGTCGCCGCGCCGGGGCCGCCGCATGGAGGCGGCCGTGCGGAAAGTGCGCGGCGAGGGCTTCCTCGTTCCTCGGGCGCACTCGGAGGCGCAGTCGTTCGCCGAGCTGCGGCGCATCGTCGGCGCTCCGCCGACGGACACCCGACGCCGCCGCGATCCCCGTCCCGCCTGACGCCTTCCGGCTCGCGTTTTTTTCGGACGAATCTCCAAAGGCGCGTGCGCGTCCATGCGTCTTAATGCAAATCGTCCGCGCGAGGAACGGTCCGGTTTCCAGATCTTTCGCGCGGATTTCGGCCCGATGGCCGCCGCCTTGCTGTTCTGCCGCAGCCGGCGGCCCATGCCGGGCCGGCCACATCACGAGAGGAGCGTCTTATGCGACAGAGAGGCGGAATGGGAGTCGCGGCGATCGCCGCGGTGGCAGCGGTGGCGGTCGCGGCTCCGGCGCACGGAGCTTCGAAGAAGACCCCGGCTCACTATCGGGTCGTCCGGCTCGACACGCTCGGCGGCACGGCGGCCGGCGGCAACAGCATCAACAACCGCGGGTGGGTCACGGGAGTGTCGAACCTCTCCGGAGACCAGACCGCCCACGCGACGCTCTGGAACCAGGGAGCGACGGTCGATCTCGGCACGCTCGGCGGCCCGAACAGCGCGGTCGCCTGGCCGGTCAAGAGCGAGAACGGCCTGATCGTCGGTATCTCGGAGACCACGGACGACCAGCCGCTCGGCGAGATCTTTTCTTGCCCGGCGTTTTTTGGGACCCCGCTGACCGGGAAGGTCTGTCGCGGCTTCGCCTGGCGAGACGGTGCGATGGCCAGGATGCCGACGCTCGGCGGCGACAACAGCTACGGCGCCGGCGCGAACGACAGCGGCGAGGTCGTCGGGTGGGCCGAGAACGCGGTCCACGACGGGACGTGCGCGCCGCCGCAGGTGCTGCAGTTCCACGCCGTGATCTGGCGGCCGAAGAGCGGGGATCTCGTCGACCTTCCGCCGCTCGGCAACGACTCGTCGTCCGCTGCGACCGCGCTCAACGAGCGGAGCCAGGTCGTCGGCATCTCCGGCCGCTGTGACCGCGCGCGCGGTCGGTTCAGCGCCGCCCACGCGGTCCTCTGGCAGGACGGCGTGCCGCGCGAGCTTCCCAACCTCGGTGGCGTCGCGTGGAACACTCCGACCGCGATCAACCACCACGGAGATGCCGCCGGGTTCTCCGATTTCGCCGGCGATCAGGGCGGCGGCTTGAATGCGCACGCCGTGCTCTGGCCCCGCGACGGCGGCATCGTCGACCTCGGTGTGATCGGCGACGATCCACTCAGCCTCGCCTTCGGCATCAACGATTCCGGCCAGATCGTCGGCCAGTCGATCGGCGCCGCGGGCAGCCGGGCGTTCTTGTACGAAGACGGCGTGATGAGCAACCTCAACGACCTCGTCGACGCGGGCTCGCCGTTTCTGATCTACGCCAACGACATCAACGACGCCGGCGAGATCGCGGGTCAGGCGTGCACCGCGTGCGACACCACCGAGACGTTCGCCGTCGAGCTCATCCCGGTGCCCTGAGTCTGGCGACGCCGCGTTCCTCCGGATCGACCCCGGGGCGGTTTTCGCCGCCCCGGGGAGTGCGATAGGTTCAAAGCTTCATCGCGAAAGGGGGAGCCGATGAAGCTGAAGGAGATTTTCCTCGCCGATCTGGAGCGGGAGATTCCCGCGAGCCGCCGCGTCCTCGAGCAGGTGCCGGACGGACGCTTCGACTGGAAGCCGCACGAGAAATCGATGCCGATGGGGAGCCTGGCGATGATGGTCGCCCTGATGCCCGAGTGGCTCGGCATGATGATCCACATGGACGAGCTCGACATCGCCCCGAAGGGTGGCTCGTCCTACAACCCGACGCCGATGAAGACCGCCGGCGAGCTCGTGAAAGGACTCGAAGCCGCCGCCGAAAAGGGACGTGCCGCTCTCGCGGGAACGACCGACAAGCACCTCATGACGAACTGGAAGCTGCTGTCGGGCGGGAAGGTCATGCAGGAAGGACCGCGGCACGTTCAGATCCGGGACGGCGTCCTTAATCATTGGGTGCATCATCGCGGCCAGCTCTCCGTGTATCTGCGTCTGGCGGGAGCGAAGGTGCCGTGGATCTACGGGCCGTCCTCAGACGAGATGCCGCCGATGTCCTAGTTGCCCTCGCCGTGGCGGCTGGATGCAAGAAGTCTCCGCGGTGCGCGCTTTGCTATCCTGCGCGCGCCATGCACGACCAAACCGCCTCTGTTCCTCCGAGGTCGGAGCTGCTCCTCGCCCAGCTCTTGGCCGGAATGTGGGCCATGCAGTCGGTCGCCGCCGCGGCCCGGCTCGGATTCTTCGACGCTCTCGGCGAGGGGCCGCGAACTCCCGAGGACGTGGCCGCACGCGCGTTGGCCGACGTCGGTGCGACGGCGCGGCTTCTCCGCGGTCTCGCGAGCCTGGGGCTTCTCGAGCGCCAGGCAGACGGCCACTACGGTTTGACCGAGGCCGGACAGCGCCTCCGAACCGGCGTGCCGGGGACTTTCCGGGACGCTTTCGTCGCGGAAGCCGACCCGCTGCACTGGCAGTCCTGGGAGCATCTCGCCGACGCTGTGCGGACCGGCAAGCCGCGGCCGATCGAAGTTTTCGGCGTGCCGGCGTTCGAGTGGTATGCAAAGAACCCGGACCATGGCGAGCAATTCGGGCGAGCGATGCAGAACTTCTCCCGTTTCGCCGTGGGAGCCCTCCTCGAGGCGTATGACTTCTCGGACGCCCGGACGATCATGGACGTCGGCGGCGGCAACGGCAGCCTCGTCCTCGCGATCCTCGAGAACTATCCGGGTTTGAAGGGAAAGGTCGCGGATCTGCCCTACATCCAGGACGCGGCGAACGCCGCCATCCGGACCGCCGGCGCCGCCGACCGCTGCGTCTTCGAAGCGACCGACTTCTTTCGGAGTGTCCCCGGCGGCGCAGACCTGCACGTCCTCAAGTCGATCCTCCACGACTGGACGGACGAGGAATGCGTCGGCATCCTGACGAGCTGCCGCAAGGCGCTCGAGCCGGGTGGACGGCTGGTCATCGTCGAACTGCTCGTTCCCTCCGAGATCCGGCCGGACCTGGTGATGTTGATGGACCTGAACATGCTCGTCATGACCGGCGGTCGGGAGCGCACCGAAGAGGAGTTCGGCCGGCTGCTTTCCCGGGCGGGCTTCCGACTCTCGCGAGTCATTCCGACGAAGAGCCCCTTCTTCCTCCTCGAGGCCCGGCCCGCGTGAAGCGGCACCGGACGCCTTTCGCATTCACGGCGTTCGCCGCGGCGATCGTCGTGGCCGCAGCGGGTGCACGAGCCTCCTCACCCTCGAGCCTCCCGCTCGTTCAGCCGGAGGACCGCAAGGACGCTCCCGCCTTCGCGCTTCCGAACGCCTCGGGCCGCGAGGTTCGACTCGAGGACTATCGCGGCGAGGTCGTCGTGCTCAACTTCTGGGCGACGTGGTGCCACGGCTGCAAGCAGGAGCTTCCGTGGTTCGCACGGTTCGAGAAGGAGTACGGAAGCCGCGGGATGACGGTGATCGGCGCCTCCACGGACGCAGACGGATGGAAGTCGGTCGCGCCGTACCTCAAGAAGAAGCCGCTCAACTACCCGGTCGTGATCGCCGACGCCGCGCTCGCGTCCGCGTACGGCCTCGGCGCGATGCCGATGACGGTTTTGATCGACCGCCAGGGTCGGATCGCGGCGACCTATACCGGCGTCATCGACCGCGCCGCCTGCGACAGGGCCATCCAGTCCCTGCTGCGCGAACCGGCGGCCGGCCCGTGAGCCGGGCCGATCGGTTCGAGCTCTAGCCCCTCTCGATCCTCAAGTCGTAACACCCGGCGGGCGTGTCCCGGACGTGCAGGTAGTCGACGTCCGTGCGACCGAGCAGCGACGCAATCGCGGAGTCGACGTCGCGCCCCGAGATGCGCTGCTCGGCGAGGAGTCTGCGCCCCTTCGCGTAAGCGAGCAGAGTCAGATCGTGAGAGCGCAGGTCTTCGGGGAAACCCGCGTGCTCCGGATGGCGGTCGCACTCGTCCTCGTGGATGAAGACCGGCCCGGGCATCGGGAAAGGTTCCAGGCCGTGAAACGGATCGAGCGTGAAGAGGAGACGGCGGTCGACGCCGACCGCGAAGTCGCGAAGGCAGAGGCGGCACGGCCCGTATCCGGTCGCAACCTCGGAGTGCACCGGATGTCCGTAGCCGGGGGAGCGGCGCGTCGTGCGGACTCTCGTCGCGAGTCCCTCACTCACGGCTACGGTGCGATAGGGCGGCATGGCGGTATCCCTCCGGGAAGAGAACACGCTCTCGGCGAAAAAGGTTGCGCGACGTTTGACCGGCGTCGAATGCGCTCCTGCGTGCGATAATCAGGAGACTTCACCCTCTCGATGAGCACGAACGCCAAGGCACGGGAGTTCATGGGACCATCCGACCCCTTTCCCGAAGACGAGATCGAGACCTATCACTCCCCGGAGCCGTGGAAGCAGGACGGCCGTTACATCCGAGACGCAAAGGGGGCGATCGTCGTGCGGGGCCGCACGCTCGCGGATGCCCGCCGCATCACGGCGGCCGTCAATGCCACGCGGGACATTCCGACGGACGCCCTCGAGAACTGGCTCGTCCAGGACGTGTCGGACCCGGGTACGCGCCCGGACCTCGAGGTCACGCTGGCGGAGGCGGAGCCATCCCCCTTCGCCGTGAAGCCGCCCGACCAGGCGGACGTCCCCGTCGAGGCGACGGCGTCGCCGAAGCCCGAGGGCTGGCCCTACACGCTGACCCATCCGGAGCGACGCAGCGACGACCGCCGGCAGAGAGAGCGGCGCAACCCCGACTCGACTCCGGCGGCTGGTGACCTGCTCTTCGACCGCCGCGTCATGGAGCGACGCTTCGGAGACCGTCGACGAGAGTAGGTCGCCTCTAGCGGTTCCGATGCCTCGGAAATAAAGAGTCGTAGTTTGGGAAGTCGTCCACGAGGCGCAGGCCGAAGCCTCTCGAGGAGGGATCGCCGGCCTGGCGGACGACGCGCCCCGTCAGGACGAGCTGGCGTCCGCCGGGCAGGTGGACCGTCAGACGCACCTGCGGACCGGGCGTCGGGGTGCGCGCGGAACGGACGAACATTCCACGCCGCGTCACGTTCTCGGCGACGCCGGTTCCATGGAGCGCGTCCTGCGTGAACTCGACCGTCATCTCGGCGGGGCGCCGGCGGGCCGTGCGCTTTTCGACGTTCCCTCCCCGCTGCCGCGACTCCACGGGCCTCGCCGCGGGAGGCCGCTCGAGCGTCGCGGGCCCCGCGACGGAGTCGGCTTCGGAATCGCCGGGCAGCTCGCGAATGGCGACGGTGAGTTCGCGGGAGGACTCGACGCCGGCGATCCAGCCGCTGATCGTCCGGTGGTCGACGGGGACGCGGCAGCGAAACGCGACGGGGAAGACCTGACCCGTGCCTTTCCCGATGCTTTGCCAGCGATCGGCGAGCTCGTCCGGGTCCCCCGGCTCCTCGGTCCAGAAGTTGACGTGGCCCGAGGGCCCGAAGAGGGCCGGCTGCAGATAGTCGATGCCCGAGTCGTCCACGGGGAAGCAGTAGCCCGGATACCGGCTGCCGTCGAAGAGCTCGAAGTCGGTCGCCGCGAGGTAGACCTCGTCGTCTGCGCGCGACAGCTCGGAGCGATCGGTCGCCGACACCAGCGCCCGCGACCCGGTCCCTTCCTCGTATCTCCAGATCGGGCTCTCCGCGAGGTCCGCGATCGTCAGGTCCGAAATGCACTTCACGGGAGAAGCCTACTGCGGAAGGGCCGCGCGGCAGAAGAGGTCTCTGCCCGTCCCCGGCGCGAGTATGATCGGCGCCTTTCGAGGAGCCGTTCATGAAGACCGCCCGCCAGCTGTTCACCGACTCGTTCAAAGCCGAGAGACCCAAGTTTCAGCGCGTCTTCGACGCCGTGCCGGCGAAGGAGTCCGGCTACAAGCCGCACCCGCGGTCCTGCTCCGCGGCCGACCTCGTGTGGACGATCGCGAGCGAGTGGGGAGACGCCTGCGAGCTGATCGACCACGGCCGCGTGAACTTCGCGCCAAAGTCGGCGCCCGACGTGAAGACCTCCCTCTCGACCTTCGAGAAGAACGCCGCCGGCATCGAGAAGCGGCTCGAAACTCTCGACGACCGCGCCTGGGAGAAGAACGCGCAGTTCTTCATGGACGGCAAGGTCGTCTGGGAGGGACCGCTCGGCGACATGCTCCTGGGATTCCTCTTCGACGCGATCCACCACCGCGGCCAGCTGTCGACGTATCTGCGGCCGATGGGGGCGAAGGTGCCGTCCATCTACGGTCCCTCGGCGGACGACCCGGGCCAGTAGCGGAGCGGCGGTCTCAGCGCGGGCGCGGACGCTCGTACTTCCAGTTGCGCGACTTGCCTTCTGCGATCCATTCGACCGCCGTGGCGATGCGTCGGTCGCGCGTGGCGTCCGTCTTCGCGTCGCCGATCCACTCCGAGTAGTTGCGGCGCTGGCTCGGCGAGAGCGCCTCGAACCTCGCCAGGGCGCCGCGCTTTCTCTTCAGCGCCGCGGTCAGGGGCGCCGGAACCGGCAGGGGCTTCTTCGACTTTCGGACCGGCGCCAGACGGATGCCCTCGTCGGCCAGGCGTTTGGCTTCGCGCACGTAGCCCACGAAGACGGCGTCGGAGGGAAGGTCCCCGAGCGACGTGATCCGGCCGAACTGACCCGCGGCTCCCGGATCCCTCTCGATCTTCAGGGCGCGGTTCCAGAAGCCGACGATGCAGTGCTCCTTGAAGGTGGCCATCCCGCAGAACATGCCCCGGTAATTGAAGTGGGGTGCACCCCACTTGATCTCCTCGACGACCTCAGGGCAGCCGCGGTGGACGAGGGTCCGCAGGCGGCGCAGGATGGGCCGGGCGAACGGCTCCGCCTTCGCGATGTAGGCGTCAACGCGAGGGTCCTTCTTTCCCATGCGGGCATTATCATCTCGACGGTGGCCGGCGAGCACACGTCCGAGATCGTCGAACCCGAGCCGCGCTGGCCGGTCGTCGTGGCGGTCGTCGCCGTCGTCGGCATCCTGCTGGCGCTTCCTCATTCCCTCGTCCTCGGCCCGCAGTGGTTCCTGCCTCTGGTCGTCGCCGCGCTGCTCGTGACGACGAGCCTGGCGCACTGGTCCGGGCGGCACGACATGGACCGCGTCCTCGGCAACGCCATCAGCGCCGTCATCACGCTCGCACTGGTCGGATCGCTCGGGTTGCTGATCATCCGGCTGCCCGAAAAGTTCGAGTCGCCGGTCAAGCTGCTGCGCTCGGCGACGCTCCTCTGGTTCACGAACGTCCTCGTCTTCGCGATCTGGTACTGGCGGCTCGACGCCGGCGGGCCGCACCACCGCGAGAGACGCCGCAAACACTCCGCGGGAGCGTTCTTCTTTCCCCAGATGATGGACGGTGCCCCGGTCGAAAATCCCGCAAACTGGTCGCCGCGCTTCGTGGACTATCTCTTCCTGGCGTTCAACACGAGCACCGCGTTCTCGCCGACCGACACGGCCGTTCTCTCGCGCTGGGCGAAGGTCCTCTGCATGCTGCAGGCCCTGATCTCGCTGTCCATCGTGGCGATATTGGCTTCCAGAGCCGTCGGCATGTTGTAACGGGGACCGTCCCGAGAGAACCCACGCCGAAAAAGCAAGAAACCCTCTCCCCCCCAAGGGGGGAGGGCAAGGGTGAGGGGGGAGCCGAATCGCCTAGTTAATGGACTGTCCCGCCTCCAGCTTCTGGATCATCGCCTGCAAATTCTTCCGGTTCGCGTCGTCGGGCGCCTGGGCGAGCGCGAGCTTCGCCTCCTGGAGCGCCTTCTTCTGGTCTCCCGTCGCGGAGTAGCCGCGCATCAGCCCGACGTGAACGGGCCACTGATTCGGGTAGCGCTTCGCGTTGAACTGGAACACGTAGAGCGCCTTCTCCTTGTTGCCGTCGAGGAGCAGGCCTCGCGCATAAGATGGATCGCGACCGGCGTCGCCGTCGGGTGGTTCAGCGCCTTGTCGAGCGTTTTCGTCGCGTCCTGATCCTTGCCGTTCAGCGCCTGGAGCTCCGACAGGGTCGAGAGCGTCACGAAGTTCTCGTCGCCGCCGACGTACGGGTCGGCGACGGAGCGCTGCGCCCAGATCAGCGCCTCGGGGAGGTTGACCTTGTTCTGCGCGCAGAAAGCCGCCGCCTGCTGCCAGTTCTGCCATGAGAACCCGGACCACTGGCGCAGGTCGTTCCGCAGGCCGTCGACCCAGAGCGCGTTGACGTCGTCGACCGAGATCGTGAACGGAACCTGGAGATCCTCCCACTTCAAGGCGACCGTCGCCTTGTCGGGCTCGCGGTCGGTGAACTCATAGGTCAGCCACTCGTGGTAATCGCTCTTTCCGGATTTCGTCGTCACCCGGAGCGCGTCGTTCTTCGGGTCGTACCAGTAGCTTCCCCAGGAGCTCGCGTCCTTCGAAAAGATGATCGTCCACTCGTCCGTGCCGGGAATCATGTGGAGGCCGTACGTGCCCGCAGGAAGCGCCTGGCCCTGGACCTTGACGTCGTGGGTCACCGTGAAGGTCGTGTTCTCGTTGGCGCCGGCCCGCCAGGGGCAGCTCTTGCAGCCGTTCAGACCCAGGTCCGACATTCCCCACGGCACCAGCTCCCCCCAGATCTTGCCGCGCCGGTCGTTCGAGCCGCGGACGACGCGCGGGCTCGAGTAGTCGATCGTCACCCGCACCGGGCCGATCGCCTGCATGACGGCAGCCTGCGGGTTGTTGCCGTTGGGCGGGAACGTCAGCCCCTGCGCGCCGAAGGCGCGGGGGCTCGCGGGGCCGAGCAGTACGAACGAGACGAAAAGGGGGACGAAGCGGAACGATCTGCGTATCGTGCGCGCGCGCATGGCGACCTCCCGGCGCGCGCCGGAAGCGGCGGCGCCAGGAGAGCCATACGTCGGGCTCCCGAGACGGTTTTGGAGTCGTCCCGCCGCGTTTCTATTTCTTCTTCGGAGCCGCCAATCCCCGCTCCTCGAGCAACGGCTGGACGATCGGGTCGCGGCCTCGGAAATTGCGGTACATGGTCGCGAGGTCCTCGGAGTGGCCGCGCGAGAGGATCATGTCGCGGAAGCGCTGGCCATTCTTCCGCGTCATTCCGCCGTTCTCCTTGAACCAGGACCACGTGTCGTCATCGATGACCTCGGCCCACAGGTAGCCGTAGTAGCCCGCGGCATAGCCTCCGCCCCAGATGTGCGAGAAGTACGTCGAGTGGTAGCGGGGCGGAACGACGGCGAGAGCGACCTGGAAACGTTCGAGGGCGTCCTTCTCGAAAGCGCCGACGTCCTGCTTGGGCGCGTCGGGCGGCAGCGTGTGCCACGCGAGATCGAGGAGCGCCGCGGCGACGTACTCGGTGGTCATGTAGCCCTGGTTGAAGGTCTTCGCCTTCTTGATCTTCGCGACGAGGGCGTCCGGCATGGGCGCACCGGTCTGGTAGTGCTTCGCGTAATGCGCGAAGACGGCGGGCTCCAGGGCCCAGTGCTCGTTGAACTGCGACGGGAACTCGACGAAGTCCCGGGGCGTGCCGGCGAACGTCGGGTATTTCACGTTCTGGAACATGCCGTGGAGCGCGTGGCCGAACTCGTGAAAGAGGGTCGTGGCGTCCTCGAACGAGATCAGGGCGGGCGCGCCGGGGCCGGGCTTGGTGAAGTTGGTGTTGTTGACGATGACCGGTCGGGTCCCGAGCAAACGCGACTGGTCCACGAAGCTGTCGCACCACGCGCCGCCGCTCTTGTTGGAGCGCTGGTAGTAGTCGCCGTAGTAGAGAGCGAGCGACTTGCCGTCGGCGTCGAAGACCTCCCAGACGCGGACGTCGGACTGATAGACGGGCAGGTCGGGTCGCGGCTTGAACGTGATCCCGTAGAGCTGGTTCGCCGCGAAGAAGACGCCGTCCTGGAGGACGCGGTCGAGCTCGAGGTACGGCTTCAGCTCCGCCTGATCGAGGTCGTACTCGGCCTTCCGCACCTTCTCGGAGTAGAGCTCCCAGTCCGCCGCGGTCAGTGTGAAGCCGCCCTTCTCGGAGTCGATCTGCTTCTGGAGCCGCGCGGCCTCCCCGTTCGCCTTGTCCGTCGCGGCGGGAACGATGTCGGTCAAGAGCTTGAGCGCATTCTGCGGCGTCTTGGCCATCTCGTCGTCGAGCACGTACGCCGCGTAGGTCGGAAACCCGAGCAGCTTTCCTTTCTGCGCGCGCAGCTCCGCCAGGCGCGCGACGATCGGACGCGTGTCGTTCGCGCCGCCGTCGCCCCGCCTCACGGACGCCTCGAAGACGCGCTGGCGCAGAGCGCGGTCGGTCAGCGAGGCGAGCACTGGCTGCTGGGTGGTGTTCTGCAGCACGAGGACCCATTTGCCCTCGAGCTTGCGCTCCTTCGCGGCCTCGGCCGCGGCGGCCACGTCGTTCTCGGAGAGCCCGGCGAGCTGCTTGCGGTCGTCGACCACGACCGCGCCGGCGTTGGTCGCCGCGAGGACCTTGTCCACGAACTGGGTCGTCAGCGTGGACTCCTCTTCGTCGAGCTTCATCAGGATGGCCTTGTCGGCGTCCGAGAGCTCCGCGCCCGCGCGGACGAAGGCGAGATGGTCGCGCTCGATCAAGAACTTGCTCTCGGCGTCGAGGCCGAGCGTGTCCCGCTGGTCGTAGAGCGCCTTGACGCGGGCATAGATCTTCGGGTTGAGATTGATCGCATCGTTGTGAGCCGCGAGCTTCGGAGCGACTTCGCCCTTGATCTTCTGGATCGTGTCGTTGGTGTTCGACTGGTCCATGTTGAAGAAGACTTTGGCCACGCGCGTCAGCAGCTGTCCCGAGCGCTCGAAGGCGACGATCGTGTTCTCGAAAGTCGGCGGCTCCGGGTTGTCGGCGATCGCGTCGACCTCGGCCCGCTGCTGCTTCATGCCTTCCTCGAAGGCGGGCATGTAATCCGAGTCCTTGATGCGGTCGAACTGGGGCGCCTGGTACTGGAGGGGGCTCGGGGCCGCGAACGGGTTCGAGGCGGGAAGCTGCGCCGCGAGCGGCGCGGCCGAGACGGCGGCCGCCGCGACGGCGGCGAGCGAGAGACGAACGGAGATCCTCATCGATTCCTCATTTCTGGAATGGCCGCGCGGCGGTGCGCTACGGCTTTCCGGTCCGCGTCGTGGCCGGCGCCAGGGCGAGCAAGGCGATTTTCAGGGGCGCGAACGGGCTCATCGGGGGTATTCCTCTCCTTCGGTTCCGGGGCACGGTTTATATACGATGAAGCGAGCCCCGACATTCCCGTTCCGATACCTCGAACCGAAGGAGCCGCGATGCGCCGAACCATCCGAAATCTCGTCCCGCTGCTGACCGGTTTCGTCCTGGCCGCCCGCGCCGCGGCGGGAGCCGACGCTCCCCTCGACGCCACGCTCCGGGCCGCCATCGACGCGGCCGCCCGCGACGCCCTGGCGTCGACGGGAGCGCCGAGCGCCTCCGTGGCGGTCGTTCGCGGCGGCGCGATCGTCTACCTCCAGGCCTACGGCTCGGCGCGGCTGGATCCGCCGGAGGCGGCACGGCCGGCCATGCGCTACTCCATCGGCTCGGTGAGCAAGCAGTTCACCGCGACGGCGATCCTGATGCTCGCCGACGAAGGGAAGCTCTCCCTCGACGATCCGGTCGGAAAGTTCGTGCCGGACCTGACGCGCGGAAACGAGGTCACCATCCGTCAGATCCTGTCCCACACTTCGGGCTACCAGGACTACTGGCCGCAGGACTACGTTCCGCCCTTCATGCTGCAGCCGACGACGGCGCAGGGGATCCTCGACCGCTGGGCGAAGAAGCCGCTCGATTTCGAGCCGGGCACGCAGTACCAGTACTCGAACACCGGCTACGTCATCGCCGGCCTCATCGTCGAGAAGGCCAGTGGCCAGCCGCTGCTGCGGTTCCTCACCGAACGGATCTTCCGACCGCTGGCCATGGCGAGCGTCGCCAACATCGACCAGGAGAAACTCGGCGACACCGATCCGACCGCGTATCTCCGGTACGCCCTCGGTCCTCCGCGCATCGCGCCGAAAGAAGGAAAAGGGTGGCTCTTCGCGGCGGGAGAGCTCGCGATGACCGCCGAGGACCTCGCGCGCTGGAACATCGCCATGTTGCAGCAGAAGCTTCTGAAGCCCGAGTTGTACCGGCAGCAACAGCGCGAGGTCCTCCGCAAGGACGGCCTCGGCGTCTCCTACGGGCTCGGCGTCGAGGTCACGAAGCGCAACGGTCATCGTTTGCTCGCGCACGGAGGCGAAGTCTCGGGGTTCACGGCGTCGAACCTGGTGTTTCCCGACGACGGTGTGGCGGTCACCGTGCTCGTCAACCAGGACTCGATCGACACGGCGGGCGACCTCGCAGGCCGCATTGCCGATCTGCTCCTCGTCAAAGGCGGAGCGGAAGCGGCGGAGGCACGGGCCCGCCGGATTCTCCAGGGGTTGCAGGGCGGGAAGATCGACCGCTCGGAGCTGACGTCGAACGCGAGCGACTATTTCACGGATCCGGCCCTGGCTGACTTCGCCGCGAGCCTGGGGCCGCTCGGCGCACCGTCCAAGGTCGAGCAGACGCGCTCGAACGACCGCGGCGGAATGACCTTCCGGCTCTTCGATGTGAAGTTCCCGCAGAAACAGGTCGCGATCTGGGAGCGCGACTTGCCCGATGGGAAGATCGAGCAGTTCGAGGTGATGGCGAGGGAGTAGCGGCTAGCGGCCGAGGCGGTACGTGACCGTGACGGTGAGGTAGACGCGCACGGGACGGCCGTTCAGCCGCGCGGGGCGGTAGCGCCACTGCGCGACGGCCTCCATGCCCGTCATGTCGAGCTCCGGATAGGACGACTTGAGCAAACGAAGGTCCGTGACGCATCCGGTCGTCGTCACGATGGCTTCGTAGATGCTCACGCCTTGCTCGCGCCGCCGGCGAGCGTCCTCCGGGTACAAAGGCTCGACGCGGTGGTCGAGCTTCGGCGCCTCGACCTTTCCTCGAACGCGGACGACGTTCGAGTCCTCCGCGGCGGAACCGGCGGCGGTGCCCGCCGGAACCGCCGTGCAGACGACGACTGCGGCCCGGAGCGGCGCCAGATAGGCGGCGCCTTCGACGGTCGGATCGGCAACGTCAGCCGGTACGCGAGACATGAGAAAGAGGCCGTTGGCGACCCGGGCGCACGCGGCATTGCCGGCGACGAGCTTGAGCTGGACGCGTTTCGGGGCGCCGTCGCTCCGAAACTCCAGGACGGCCACGCTGAAGCGCTGCGTCGGCCAGTCGCACGGCTCGATGCGAAAGAGGTCCTCGGCGACGCCCTCGGGAAGACCCGTGACCATGCGCAAGAGCGTCTTGTCCGCCGGCGCGGGAAGAGGGGTCGGCTTCGGGCCGGTGCTCTTCTTGCTTTCGTTCCCGGTCTCGTCCCGCCGGCTGGCTTCGTTGCGGCGGGCGACGGCCTCTCGCTCTCGCTCGGTCAGATAGGCGAGCAGCGGGCTCCGGCCGAAGTCGGAATCCAGGTGACAGGTCGTGCTCGACTCGAGGCAGGCGATCCAGGCGCCGTCTTCGACCGGCGCCTGACCGAGCACGCGCCGAAGCAGCTCGGCCCCGAAGTGCAGCTCCGGATCGACCGGAGCCCCCGCGTCGGGCTCGCCCTGGTTCAGGGCCGCGAGCAGGTCGGACGATTCGGACGGAGGCTTGCCGCAGAGGTTCTTCGCGAGGTACCACGCGGCTTCCCCACGAAAGACGACCTGATCTGAGCTCAAGGCCGTCTGGAGGAGCGGCGAGTACATCGAGGCTCCGGTTTGGGTGGCCGCGTTCAGCACCGCCTGCCAGGCTTTGGCGTCCCGGTGGCCGAACGAGAGCGCGGCGGCCGCGATGAGCGCATCCGGCTGCCCGCGGGTGGCCTCCTTGAAGAAGAGAGTCCGCGTGTACTCCGAGATGCTGAGCTGGCGGAGCGACTCGAAATAGAGGGGGAGCGCAGCCGTGCCCTGGGCCCGCGCGAAGATCAAGGCGATAGAGGGGTCGAGTTGCGAAGAGAATCGGACGGCGGCATCCAGGATCGTCTTCGACGCTCCGATGGTTCCTGAATCGGCGAGCGCCTGCATCTCTTCGACAGCGGCCGCCGCGTCCGTTTCGGCGGCGAGCGTCTCGCTCAACGCCGGCGCTGCCTCGCGAAGGATCGCGACGTCGATCGCGCGCGCGGCGGCTCCTCGCGTGTTCGGGTCCGGGCTCTTCAGGCCCTCCCGCAGCCGCGCGACAACGCCGGGAGCCGTGCCGAAGCTCGTGAGCAGTGCCATCGAGCCGGGAGATGCCGGTAGCGCGAGGAGCGTCTCGAGATCGTCGCCGCGAATTGCGCTGCTCGCGAGCAGCGTCACGCAGGCCGCGAGAACCGAGGCCGTCGGTTGTGCAGAGCGCACGTTCTATGGAAATGATACGCCTCGGTCGGCACCCCGGAGACGCTTTTCGTCCGCCGCCGGACAGGGCCTCGTCCCCCGACCGGCCGCCATGCGCCGCCGCTGTGCTCTCGTTGGCGCGAGTTCGCCGGGAGATGAAGATCCGATCCCACCTGGGGCTCTTTCCGCTGACTTTCGTCGTTGCGATCGGCGTTGCGGACGCCGAGGTCCCCGCCGAGCGGATGTTCCGGACGGTCGAGGTCGGCGCGGGCGTCTACGCGTTCCTCTCGCCCGAGACCGATGGCCCGATCCCCAGCGGCAATGTGGTCGCGGTCGTCGGAGACGACGGCGTGCTCGTCGTCGACTCGGGCCGCTTCCCGTCGCTCGCGCGTCGGATGATCAACGAGATCCGCCGCCGGACGGACCGGCCCGTGCGTTTCCTGGTCCACACGCACTGGCACCTCGATCACATCGCGGCCGATGACGTTTTCCGCGAGGCCTTCCCCGACGTGGTCGTCGTCTCGACCGCGTTCACGCGGAGAAAAATCGTCGAGAAGCAGATTCCGTACCTCGCCGCGCTCGACCGGACCGACGCGGGCTACCTGGACGACCTCGCAGCGACCCTCGCGAAGGGAACGGGCCGCGACGGCGCGCCGCTGTCGGACGAGCGCCGGCGCTACCTGGAGCAACAGGCGCGCGACGTACGGCTCGAGAAAGCGGAGCTCTCGGGAGCGCGCCTGGTCCTGCCGGCGCTGACGTTCGAGAACGAGCTCCGCATTCACCTCGGGTCGCGCGAGGTGCGGGTCGCCTTCCTCGGACGCGGGAACACGGCGGGCGACGCGGTCGTGATCGTGCCGGACGCGAAGATCGTGGCGACCGGCGACCTTCTCGTGAGCCCGGTTCCCTACGGCTACGGCTGTCATCCGGCGGCCTGGATCCGCACTCTGGCGGCGCTGACCGCGATCGATGCCGTCGCGATCGTCCCGGGGCACGGACCGGTCCTTCGGGACTGGAGCTACGCCGCGAAGATCTCGGTCCTTCTCGAGGAGATCGAGCGGCAGGTCGGCGAGCAGGTGCGGCGCGGGGCCACGCTCGAACAGACGCTCGCGCGCGTGGACCTCGCAGCGCAGAGGAAGAGCTTCGCCGGGGAGAGCTACGAGCGCGGAGCCGCCTTCGACGACTTCTTCGCCCGGTCGGCGGTGGAGCGCGCGTACCAGGAGGCGCAGGGCACGATGGCGGAGGAGTGACGCGGGTCCATGGCCGGCGCGCACGTCCCTCCGTCCCGAAAGGAGAAAAAAAGTGCGGCCCGGGTCTCGGTTTCCCGGGCCGCGGAGGGGCTGCCGCCGTTAAGGCTGGGAAGAAGGAGTCGTCGGCGCGGAGCCGCCGCCCTTGCCGCCGCCGGGGGCGGCACAGGCGCGCAGCGTGTCCTGTTGTTCGGGCGAGAGCAGGGCGAACACCGAGTCGTGCATCGCCTTGCCGTCGGCCTTCATCTTCTTTTGCGCCGCGTCGACGTTGAGCGCGTCCTGGCCGAGCGTGGCCTTGTCCGCGCCGTTGTTCAAATCCGTCTGCATCTGTGAGTGCGCGGCCTCGAGAGCCTGACGGTCCGCTTTCATTGCGGTCCGGCCGTTGGCGAGCGCGTTGTCCACGTCGGCCTTCACCGATTCGGGAAGGTTCAGCTGGGCGAGGCACTGGTCCATGCGATGCATGCCATGACCCCAGGCGTGGGGTCCGGCGCCCTGGCCGGCGGTGGCGACCGCGGCGGCCGCGAAGGCGACCAGGGTGAAGGGAACGATGCGGGGGAACCGTTTCATGGGATTGAAGCTCCTTTCCATAGGCGCCTTCACCCGTTACAACGAGGGAGGACGGGTCCGGATTACAGCGGGATGTCCGGCCTCGAAACTTCTACCGGTCCCGCTCGTCTTCCGACAGAGGGGCCGCGAGGGCCCCGCGAAGGGAGTGCGCCATGGAGATCTTTCTTCAGGACGTGCGTTACGCGCTGCGAGGGCTGCGCCGGTCGCCCGGGTTCGCGGCGGCCGCCGTCGTCACGCTGGCGCTGGGAATGGGGGCCACGACGGCGATCTTTTCGGTGATCCGGACCGTCCTGCTCGCACCGCTTCCGTACGCGGAGCCCGAGCGCCGGGTCATGATCTGGAGCCGCTGGAAGGATTTCGACAAGACCTGGGTCGCCGACGGCGAGGTCATGGACTACCGCCGTTTCGTTCCGAGCCTCGAGAGCGTCGCGGCCTGGGACACCGAGGAGGCCAACCTGACGGGCGGCGGCGGCGAGCCGGTGCGCGTAGGAACGGCGGCGATCACGGCCAACACCTTCGAGACCCTGGGGGCGAAGCCGCTCCTGGGGCGTGGGTTCACCGAAGAGGAAGACCGGCCGGGCGGCGCGCCCGTCGCCGTACTCGCCTACGGTCTCTGGCAAAACCGATTCGGCGGCGACCCGTCCGTTCTGGGTGCGGCGATCGAGGTCGACGGCGTCGCACGGCGCGTGGTCGGGGTGATGCCGAGGGGCTTCGCGCTGCCGACGGATTTCACCGTCGCCGCGGCCGAGCCGTCGCAGATCTGGATCCCGGTGCAGTTCGACCCCGCGCAGCTATCGCACGGCAGCCACGGCTACTACGCGGCGGGCCTCCTTCGCCGCGGCGCGACGGCCCGACGCGCCACCGCGGAGCTCCAGGTCGTCACCGGGAACCTCACGCGCCAGGGCCTCTATCCGGCCGAGATGCACTTCTCGGCGTTCGCCGAGCCCGTGGACGAGGACATCCGGGGCGGAGCGCGCCGCGCGTTGCGGCTGGTCTTCGCCGCAGTTCTCTTCCTCCTCTTGATGGCGTGCGCCAACGTCGCGAACCTGCTGCTCGCGCGGGCCGAAGGACGGCAGCGGGAGATCTCGGTCCGTGCCGCGATCGGAGCGGGCAAGGCGCGGCTGACGCAACAGCTCCTGACGGAGAGCCTCGTTCTCGCAGTCGCGGGCGGCGTAGTCGGGCTCGCGCTCGCGTGGGCGGGCGTCCGGTGGATCGCCGCGCACGGGGCCGCGGGCCTCCCGGCCCTCTCGCCGCTCGGCGTCGAGCCCCGGATGCTCGCGTTCGCGGCGGTATTGTCCGTGCTGACGACGCTGGTCTTCGGGTTCGCGCCGGTGGTGCAGTCGCTGCGGCTCGATCTCGCGGGATCGCTCAAGGAGACCGCGTCGAGCACGTCCGGCGGACTGAGGCGCCAGGGTCTGCGCGGGGCGCTCGCCGCCGTCCAGATGGGTCTGGCCGTCGTGCTGCTCCTCGGCGCGGGATTGATGCTGCGAAGCCTCGCGGCTCTGCTGCGGGTGGACCTCGGCTTCGAGCCGCGCCACGTCCTCACCCTGCAGGTCCGTCCGCCCGAAGCGACCTACCCGAAGCCCGAGGCCGTCGTCGCGTTGTATCGGGCGCTGCTCGAGCGCGTCCGCGCGCTTCCGGGCGTGCGTGCCGCCGGGATCGTCCGGTCGCTTCCGCTCGCGGCCGAGATCGGCGACTGGGGCATCGTCGCGGAAGGCTACGATCCGCCGCCGGGCCTCCACGCGAAGGGCGACTGGCAGGTCGTCTCCGACGGAGCGCTCGAGGCGCTCGGCGAGCGGTTGCTGCGGGGGCGCCCGCTCGCCGCTTCCGACACCGCCGACGCGCTCCCGGTCGTCCTCGTCAACGAGACGCTCGCGCGCACCTACTGGCCCGGCCAGGATCCGATCGGCAAGCACCTGCGCATGGGCTTGCGAGAAAATGACCGTCCCTGGATGCAGGTCGTCGGCCTCCTGCGCGACGAGCGGCACAACGGCGTCACCGCCGTGATCAAGGAAAAGTTCTACGTCCCGTATGCCCAGTTTCCGAGGGCGCGGGGCGGCGACGCGGCGCGCGGGATGACGATCGTCGTCCGCGCCGACGGCGATCCGATGGCGCTCGTGGGCCCGGTCCGCGCGGAGGTGCGCCGCCTGGATCCGAGCCTCCCCGTCGCCAACACGCGCCTCATGACCGACGTGGTGGACGCATCGCTCGCGACCCCGCGGCTGACCGGAACGCTGCTGGCGATCTTCGCGGGCCTGGCGCTCCTCCTCGCCGGAGTGGGGGTGGCCGGAGTGCTGTCCTACCTCGTCAGCCGGCGCCGCCGCGAGATCGGGATCCGCCTCGCCCTCGGCTCTTCGCGCGCGGCCGTCCTGGGGCTCGTCGTGCGCCGGGGGGTGGCATACGCGAGCATGGGGATCGCGGCCGGGATGCTCGCCGCGTTCTTCCTCTCGGAAGCGCTCGCGGGACTGCTGTTCGGCGTCGCTCCCCGCGATCCGATCACCTTCGCTTCCGTCGCGGCGATCCTGCTGGCCATCGCCGCCGGGGCGAGCGCGATCCCGGCCTGGAGCGCCGCCCGCGTGGATCCGCTCGAGGCCCTGCGCGGCGAGTAGACGGGAGAGGTCCGACGGGTTGCGCCTTGACTCTATAGTTTAGTAGATACTAAAGTATTGCCGTGGACCTCTTCCAGGCCCTGGCGGAACCGAGGCGGCGCGCGATCCTGTCGCTCGTCTGGGAGCGGGAGCGCGAGGCGGGCGAGATCCATCGCGCGGCGGGAGACGTCACGTTCGGCGCGGTGTCGCAGCACCT
>Ga0126381_100001851_pt1 | contig 22715 bp, 14 predicted proteins | sample PanSoiMetPlot_28_FD_96465 | JGI IMG/M metagenome (GOLD analysis project Ga0126381, IMG submission 96465) | Tropical forest soil microbial communities from Panama - MetaG Plot_28 | ecosystem: Environmental > Terrestrial > Soil > Tropical forest > Bulk soil | place: Panama | collected 2016-02-17 | reverse complement strand
TCGGGAACGAACAATTCTTCCCGGAAGAGTGGAAATGGGCGAAAAAAGAAAGCATGATAGAGGCAGCGTGCGGCTTCCGGAATCAGCGAGGGAAACGTGAATTCTAGCTCGACGGTAAAAACAATTCTCTTCTGGATGTCCATTGTCTTGCTGGGCGTGATGCTCTGGAAACTGGTCTCGGCCAACGGCGGCCAGGCCCGCGAAGATCAGCCAAGCTACAGCGAGTTCATGGCAAAAGTGGAAGCGGGTGACGTCAAGGAAGTTACGATGTATCTCGGCCAGGTCAGCTACGACCTGCAGGGCGAGTACAAGAATCCCGCCAACCGCAAGTTCCAGGTGACCATCGCAAAGGAAGATGCCCCCAACGTTGAAAAAGAGATGCGCGACAAGCAGGTGTTGATCAAGGTCAAGGAAGTCCGCAGCGCTGACTGGGTTTTGCTCCTCCTCAATGGTCTCCCTCTTCTGCTTCTTGTCGGGTTCTGTCTGTTCCTGATGCGCCAGATGCAAGCCGGCGGAAACAAAGCTTTGAGCTTCGGCAAATCCCGCGCGCGTTTGCTTTCCGCACAGCAAAAGAAAGCTACTTTCAAGGATGTCGCCGGAACCGATGAAGCCAAAGAAGAACTTCAAGAGATCATCGAATTCCTGAAAGATCCGCAGAAATTCCAGAAGCTCGGCGGGCGCATTCCCAAGGGCGTTTTGCTGGTTGGCCCTCCAGGCACGGGCAAGACTCTTCTCGCGCGGGCGATCGCCGGTGAAGCCAACGTTCCGTTCTTCTCGATCTCCGGTTCGGACTTCGTGGAAATGTTTGTTGGCGTCGGCGCCAGCCGCGTGCGCGACCTTTTCGAGCAGGGCAAAAAGAATGCTCCGTGCATCATTTTCATCGATGAAATTGACGCCGTAGGGCGCCACCGTGGCGCAGGCTTGGGCGGCGGCCACGACGAGCGCGAGCAAACCCTCAACGCGCTGCTCGTTGAAATGGACGGCTTTGAATCCAATGAAGGCGTGATTTTAATCGCCGCAACAAACAGACCCGACGTGCTTGATCCGGCGCTGCTTCGTCCCGGCCGCTTTGACCGCCGCGTGGTGGTCGCGCGTCCCGACGTCAAAGGCCGCGAAGAAATTCTCCGTGTGCACACCCGCAAAGTGCCAATCGGTGATGATGTAGATCTTTCCATCATCGCGCGCGGCACTCCGGGCTTCTCCGGCGCAGACCTCGCGAATCTCGTGAATGAAGCTGCGTTGTGGGCCGCGCGCCAGAATCGGAAGTTCGTGACCATGGCGGATTTTGAGATGTCCAAGGACAAAGTCCTCATGGGCGTCGAGCGCAAGTCCATGATTCTTTCCGACGAGGAAAAGAAAAACACGGCGTACCACGAGGCCGGCCACGCGCTCGTTGCGGCCATGACTCCGGGCGCCGATCCTGTACACAAAGTCACCATCATTCCGCGCGGGATGGCGCTGGGCCTTACGATGCAGTTGCCCGAAGCCGACAAGCACACCTACACGCGTGAATATCTCGAAGCCATGCTGGCTGTGCTCATGGGCGGTCGCTCCGCGGAAGAAATCTTCCTAGGCCACATCACTACTGGCGCCGGCAACGACATCGAGCGCGCCACGGACATCGCACGCAACATGGTTTGCGAATGGGGCATGAGCGAACTTGGTCCACTGGCTTTTGGCAAGAAGGACGAAGCCATCTTCCTTGGCCGCGAAATCGCCCAGCACCGTGACTATTCCGAAGACACTGCCATTCAGATCGACAAGGAAGTGAAGCGCATCGTCAGCGCCTCATACGACCGGGCCCGCAACATTCTTTCGAGCAATAAGGATGTTTTGGAGCGTATCGCACAGGCTCTGCTTGAACGCGAAGTCATTGACGCTGCCGAAGTGAAGCTTCTCATGGAAGGCAAACCGCTTCCGGAAAAGCCTCGTACACCGCCTCCGCAAGCACCGCCTGCGCCAAGCGTGGATCCCAAAACCGTGCGGCCGGAGTTGCGGCCCGCACCCGGCTTCACCCGCGGCGAAAACCCCGCCAAAGCATAGTCGGACTTCCAAATGGTTCGGCGGCCCCGGTCGGCAGGCGGCGCGTTCGCTGAAATATGCAACAGTCAGGTACGGCCCCTTGACTGTCCGGCGAATCGATCTCTCTGAGAATTTCCCAACCCCAGTGCCGCCAAACGCCCGCAGGAGTCTTCGCAAAAGCCAGCCGCGCAGCCTCCCCCCTGTCCAAATCGCCGGTTCGCGAATTAAGGGCCCTCACGTATCCCCTTCCCTCCAGGTTTGAATCGCTCGAAGTCTTTTCCTGACGTCACCCCCGAACGCGGTGATTCGCAAAGGAATCCTGAGTTGCTCCATCCATTCCAAGAACTGTGCGCTCGTCTTGCTGCTCGCTAGCGACGCTGCTGTTCCCATTCCGGTTCCCGTCATTCCTTCGCCGACGAATTGACCATGCTGGTAGCCGCTATTTTTAGCCATTCCCTCACTCCATACTTCTTTTACCTGCCTTACCTCCTTTTCTCGGAAAGGCGTAAGATAGGCTCATGTCGAAACAAGGCGACAACCTGAGCGTGACTTGCCCCTGCTGCCAAGCCAAGCTGGTGATTGATCCGGTGTTTGGCGCGGTGCTTTCCCATGAAGCGCATGTAAGGCCTGGACCTGACGTGGACCTTACCAAGGCGTCGGACATCCTCGAAGAGCAGAAACGCCAGCGCGAGGACAAGTTCGCGGACTCCTTTTTCCAGGAAACGCACAAAGAAGACATCCTCGCCAAGAAATTCGAAGAAGCCATGAAAAAGGCCAAGGACGCCCCCGCCGGGAAGCCTATCCGCGACTTCGACCTGGATTAGCCAAGCCCTTATTTCGTTTTTCCGTTTCATCGAATGCACAGATTGGATTTGACGCGAGGCTCAGTCCGGTCTAGCCTGTCGTGGTTCATGAGCATCCAAGGAAGGTTGATGAGCTACCTGCGCCAACTTCGCTCGCCACGGGAAAATGCGCCCTCGCGTTGTCCTTCTTTCTGCGAACTGGCGCGTGGAGGGCTGAGGGCGTAGAACCTAGTTTCTAAGTTTTTAGGCGGCCACCGTCGGATTTGCACCAGCGGTGGCCGCTTTTCTTTTCTAAAGCAACTTCAGGAGAAATCGACATGAAGCCAAGGCTAAAGATAGCCGCTGTAATCGGCGTTGGCGCTTCGCTGATGGCGGCAGGCGCGCGAGCCAACGATCCCCAATGGGATGGCCCATGGTCTGTCCACCAGCAGGACATGAAAGCCGAATCTGCCCAGGAAACGCTTCATTCTCCGGCGGCCCAGACTCAAGCGCCTAAACACCAGGAGAAAAAACATCGCAGCCTGTGGGGTTCCTGGCTTCGCATGGCGGAGCAACTACAAGCCACTCAACCGGATTGGCTTTCGCCCTTGGCCACTACCTCAGGGCGGCTCAAGCAGGAATTTCGTTTCGACACTTTCGACCAGCCTTCCGCAAACGGAAATCGCACCTACCAGCTTGGCGGAAGCAAAGGCCTGGAGCTCATCACCAGCTCGCGGACACAACTCCTGGTCGGGGTACCGACGTATACGGTGGTTTCGCCCAACGGTCCGCCTGCCGGATTGGGCGATCTTCCGCTTCAGTTGAAGTTCCGCATTGCTTCAGCGGAACCGGGCGAAGGCAACTATCTGCTGACGTTTATCTTGGCTGCGACGGCGCCTACCGGGTCGCATCGATATGGAGCGGGCGACGCCGTGCTGACCCCAACGATCGCGGCGGGCAAGGGTTGGGGACGCTTCGAGGTGCAATCTACGCTTGGAGGTAACTTGCCTGCCGGCAGCACAGCAAAGCTTGGACGCCAGCTCTTGTGGAACACCGCTTTCCAATATCGGGCGTCGTGGAAGCTTTGGCCTGAACTCGAAGTGAACTCCACGTTCTACAAAACCGGACCGCACGCCGGTGACAAACAGACCTTTTTGACACCAGGCCTCGGGTTTGGACGCCTGCGCGTTGGGGGCAGGTTTCGTTTTTCGTCGGCGGCGGGCATGCAGATCGCGGCCACCACGTTTCATACTTACAATCATCGCTGGATCTTCTCGGAGCGGTTTTCGTTCTGAGCGCGCATAAGCAGCTTGCGCTAAACTGCTTCGCGCATGTTTCATCGAAAAACCTTCCGGCTAAAACTCCCTTCCCGCACGCTCGAACTTGGCGAGCGCACTCTTATCATGGGCGTTCTGAATGTCACGCCGGACAGCTTTTCCGACGGCGGCAAATTTCTTGACGCTGGGCGAGCCGCCGAACATGCAATGGCCATGCAATTTGCGGGCGCGGATTTGCTGGACATTGGCGGCGAATCGACGCGGCCCGGATCGCGCGAAGTAGAGGCATCCGAGGAACTCGAACGCATACTTCCCGTTCTCGAAGGCTTGCGCGGCCACCTCGCAATTCCCATCTCGGTGGACACTCGCAGAGCCGCGGTCGCCGAACTGGCTGTGCGCGCAGGCGCGGAGATTATCAACGATGTTTCCGGGCTGAAAAATGATCCGCGCATTGCCGACGTTGCCGCGCGGTGGCGCGTGCCGCTCATCCTGATGCATATGCGTGGCGAGCCTCGCACCATGCAAAAAGCAGGCTTCGCGCGAGACGCCTTGAAGGATGTCGTGGCCGGTTTGCGCAAGTCCGTTTCTATCGCGCGCAAAGCCGGCGTCGCAAAATTGCAAATCATCCTCGATCCAGGGATCGGCTTCGGCAAGAGTTTCGCCCAGAATTACGAATTACTCGAAAAACTTCCACGACTCGGGAAGCTCGGCTATCCGCTGCTGGTCGGCACTTCACGCAAAGGTTTCCTTGGAGCGACTTTGGCCCGCGATGGCAAGCCTGCTCCGCCCGAAGACCGCATCTGGGGTACGGCTGCCACGGTTACGGCTTCCATTCTCAACGGCGCGCACATCGTTCGCGTCCACGACGTCGCCGAAATGGTTCAGGTTGCCCGCATCGCCGACTGTTTCGCCAATCCCGGTCTCCGCCGCTCATTGTAGGAGCGACCCTTACTCATCTGTCGGGGCAATCGCACGCAAGAAAACCCTGCAAATCATCTTTGAAGCGCACTCGCTCAGGGGTTCAGCGCTAGCACGTCGGCCGTTACACGGTCCACAGCCCGCTTGCTGTAGCACATCGGGAAGTATTTCCCCTGCAGCCACAGCGGCAGCAGGTCATCATAGTGGACACTCCCCGGCTGTCCGCTCTGCCCCGACACGTTGATACCAACCGCATTGTCCCAGTCGCTCAGGTCGAAAATCTCCCGGTAACTCGCTCCTGCGACTTGATGAAACGAACCTCTTGGGAAGGAAGTCGCGTTCACAGTCGTACCATCGCCCGGCCGAGCCGCTGGCCCACGATCAAAGAGTTTCGCCATTGCATCCCCAACGTCCAGAGGGTGGTTGAACGACACCTGGTGCAACCTTCCCCAGTCCCAGTTCTTTGGATCCGGCCCCAACTTGGCCGAGATCTGTTTTTCGGCTTCCCGCAACGTCTCGAGCAGCAGTGCATTGCGGCGAGCCTCCGGATTTCCGCCGAACGGCTCGGCGCGAGGATTCCTCAGCTCACGCACGACCCGAGGTAGCCACAACCTACCGGCGGCTTTTTGCGCTTCCGCAGGGACAACCAGTTTCGTCACCACGTCGGTAAGCTCGCTGACCCAGAACTCATAGAGAGAAGTTGCAGCCGAATCCGCAGTCAAGGCGCAGTCCCACTCTAGCAGGAGCTTCGCGGCACCACTGTTCGCGTTGCCCGCCCCGCCGGCCACCGCCAGCTTCAGCAGCTCCTGCAACTCCCGAGCCGGCAAAGAAACAGTGTCGTTCTGGAGACTCTTCATATCCACAACGGTAAGCTTATGGCCTTGTTTGGTGGCGTCGTTGAGAACCTGTGAAATGCGCAAGAATCTGTCGGGAGGGGCCCACTGAAACCCCACTGCGTAACCGTAGTTCTCAGGAATCATTTTGTGATTGGCCGTGGCAATGAATCCCGCAGGTGGATTAAACGAATGCGGCAATTCGGTGTTGGGCACAAATCCGCTCCATTCGTAGCCGCCATTTTCCGGAACCGGCAGCAGCCCCGTCCAGTTCTTGCGCACAGGCGCCAGTCCCGTCGAGTACTCCCCGATGTTTCCCTCGCGATCCGCGTACACGATGTTTTCCGAAGGAACTTTCCAGCGTGCCATGGCCCCTTCAAACTCCTGCCAGTTCGACGCCCGGTCGAGCGACAGCGATCCCAAATATCCCGCCGTGCCCGGCTCAGCGCCTACCCAGCGCAACGTCAGCGCGCGTTTTCCGTCTTCCCACAAGACAGGCCCGTGCCTGGTGAATTTCAGCTTCACCGAAACCGGCTCACCTCCGCGCACGCCGATGGTCTCCGTCTTCAGCTCCATGCGAGCCCAACCCTGCTCGGTTTCATATTGCTCGGGATCCGCCGGGTTCAATTCCGCGAGATACAAATCCTGCTGGTCGATGCCGAAAATCGTGAAGCCCCACGCGATGTGCTCGTTGTGGCCCGCCGCGACCCCCGGCAAACCGGGCTCGCCCGCGCCAATCACATTCCATCCTGGCGCAACCAGGTGCACGATGTAGCGCAATGAAGGCTCGGCGATCACGCGATGCGGATCATTCGCCAGAAGCGGCTTTCCGCTCGCCGTCCGCGCGCCGGATACCGTCCAATTGTTGCTTCCTTCGAGCGCCAGCCCGTGAAAATCAATTCGCACATCACTGCCCACAAGGTTTTCGAGCAGAGCCGGAGAAAGCCCGGAAAAGTCGATTCCCGGGGCTGGGTCGAGCCCTACTCGCGGATCGAGTTCCGGGAGCTCCGTGGCCTTTGTCGCTCCCAGCAGCGTGACCAGTTGCGCGTTCTGCAACTCGCTCCCGGCATTGCCGGTCATCGAGTAAGCCGCCATACGGTTCAGGCAATCTTCCGGTTTCCAAGGTTCCGGCTTGAATCCGGCAATCTGAAATTCGACGGGAATCCCGGTGCCCCCTGGTCTTTGAATTTCTTCGATGTAGGCGTTGATTCCGGCCGTAAAGGCTTCCAGGATTTCCTTCGTGTCCGAAGCATAGCTCTGGTATTCGGCATTCATATCACCGCGAAAGCGCAGCAGACGCGCGCTGACATCTCTTTTCACAGCGCTGGGTCCCAGGATTTCGGCGAGTCTGCCTTGCCCCGAGCGCTTCCACAATTCCATTTGGAATAACCGGTCCTGCGACACCACAAAGCCCTGTGCGAAGAACAGGTCGTGTTCGTTTTGCGCGTAAATGTGTGCCACTCCCCAGCGGTCTCGCTGCACCCGCACGGCCTGCCGCAATCCACGTACGCGCAGCGACCCGCGAATTACTGCCAGCGCAGCTTTGGCCCGACCTTCGAGGGTCGCCGGGCCTTTCTGAGCCGGCGATCTCGCCGCGCTCACGGTCATGCCCGCCAAAATCAGTCCCGCGATTCCAAAACTTTTTTTCATCGCGAACTCTCTCCGCCGTTCCTGTCAAACAACTCGCGCTTTCCACAGCGCAATTGCCCTTTGGGCGGCCAGCAGCTTACTCCACTCCGCTCCAGCTTGCACGGATGCCAGCCATCCACCAAGAATCCGGAAGAAGAGTCCGAGCGTAATGGCCCGAGTTAGCCCGTGTCGAGCACCCAGAGTTACGTTTTCACGTTCGGCAGCACTCACCGCGCGCTGCTATAATCCGCCTGCCGTTGTCCCGCTTCTCTTCGCAGCGGCAAAGTCAATCATCCCGGAGCGCGGCATGCATCGTAAATTCCTTTTCATCGGTTCCTTCCTTCTATACTTCTTTACCTCCTGTCTGTCTTCTGATGCGCAACTCCCTCCGCTCAAAAATCCGCTAACCCCCGCGCAGAATCCTGCGGCTGGTTGCTCCACAACCGACGCCTCCAGTTGCGCGCAAGTCGCGGCAAAGCTTTTACCCATCGTCATGGGGCAATCGCCGATGGAAGAAAACCTGCGGCGCCTGACCGACGAAATCGGGGGCCGCGTGACCGGTTCGCCGGAAATGGCTAAAGCCGTGGAATGGGCCGTCGCCGCTTTCCGCGCCGCGAACGTTGACGTTCACACCGAGAAGTACACCCTGCCGACAACCTGGAGCGAAGGCGACACGCGGCTCGAATTGGTGGGGCCGGTGAAGTTTCCCATTCGACTGAAATCAACGGGCTGGTCGCCGGCAACTTTGCCCGGCGGTATCGACGCCAGCATGATGGATGTCGGATATGGCACGGAAGACGATTTTGCCAAGGCGGGGCCGCTCCAGGGCGCGGTCCTCCTTGTTTATACCGACATTAGTTCCACCTGGGCGGATCTCTTCCGGGAGTACCTGAGGGATCCTGGGATCCTTGAACGTGCTATTAAGGGCGGAGCGGCGGCGATTTTGTGGATGGGCGCAAGGGAGCGGCTGCTGCTCTATCGCGACACGAATGCGCTCAATGGGGAAATCGACAGAATTCCTCAGGCCGACGTGGCCAGAGAAGACGCCATGCGCCTGGCGCGAACGATCGCCGCATATCCGGGGAAGGTTCAGGTGCACCTGGCCATGCCCAACAAGATTAGCGGTCCCGTGCAGCAGGAGAATGTCATCGGCGAGATTCGCGGGTACGAAAAGCCGGACGAATCGGTCATCCTCGGTGCGCACCTCGATTCTTGGGAGCTGGGAACAGGCGCTCTGGACGACGGCTGCAACGCGGCGCTGGTCATCGAGGCGGCGCGCGCGATCAAGGCTACGGGACTGTTGCCGCGGCGCACCATACGCTTCGTGCTGTTCAGCGGCGAGGAGCAAGGCACGATCGGCTCCCGCGAATACGCAAGGGCTCATCGTGCGGAACTCGATAAAGTGCGCGCGATGATCACTTTCGATGAAGGCGTGGGTCGGGTCACCGGGTATTCGCTCGGCGGACGGCGTGACACGGAAGCGGGGGTGCGCGAAGTCCTAAAGCCGCTCGAATCCTGGGGAGCGAACCATCACACCTACGACGCATCTTTCGGCAGCGACAATTTCGACTTTCTCCTGGAAGGCGTGCCGACGCTAATGGCCAACCAGGAAGAAGCTAACTACCTGCCGAATTATCACGCCGCTTCGGACACGCTCGACAAGGTGGACATGCGCGAATTAAAGCTGCACACCGTGCTCGCGGCGCTCACGGCGTGGGGCGTCGCCGACCGGACCGAACCGCTCGGCAAGCGGTTGACGCGCTCGGAAATTGAAGCACAGATGAAAGCAACCGGCCTCGATCAGCAAATGAAAATGCTCGGCTACTGGGATGCCTGGCAATCCGGCGCCCGCGGCCGCAAACCTTAAATTCTGTTAGCGGAGTTCGCGGATGATTTCGCGGGCCGCGTTGGCGCCGCTTGCGCCCGTCAGCCCATTGCCGGGATGCGTGCCGGAACCGCAGAGGAAGAGTCCGCGAATCGGCGTTTTGTATCGAGCCCAATCCAGCACCGGCCGCATGGTGAAAAGCTGGTCGAGCGCCAGCTCGCCATGAAAAATGTGGCCGCCCGTGAATCCATAGCAAGTTTCTAAATCCTCCGGCGTGATGACTTGCATCCCTTCTACGAGGCTCGAAAGGTTCGGCGCGTAAGCACCAAGCGTGTTGATTACTCGAAGGCCGAGCTCTCGCCGGTGCGAGTCCCAATTCCCCTCCTTTAGCTTGTAGGGAGCGAACTGCACGTAGGCAGAGAGCACGTGCTTGCCTTCGGGCCCGAGCGCCGGGTCCAGAATCGTGGGAATCGTAACGTCCAGATAGGGAGCGCACGACAACTCGCCATACTTGGAATCGTCAAAGGCGCGCTCCAGGTAATCGATATCCGGTCCAATATGAATTCGTCCGGAGAGCACTCGCAACGCGCGCTCATTCGCCTCCAGGGCGGAAAAAGCAGGCAGGCCGCCCAGCGCGAGATTGACTTTCGCGACATGGCCCTTCGCGCGGAAATTCTTGATGCGATTAGCGAACACGGGATCGAGTTGCGACGGATCGATGAGCTGAAAGAAGGTGCGTTTCGGATCCACGCCCGAAACAACCGCTTCCGCGGCAACTTCTTCGCCATCCTTGAGCGCGACGCCCACGACCGCGCCACCTTGGACCCGAATCCGCTCGACTGCCGCATCTGTTCGGATTTCCGCGCCTGCTTCCTTGGCGGATTCCGCAAGCGCGCGAGCGAGCGAGCCGAGCCCGCCACGGGGAAAGGCCGCTGAACCAATCGGATGAGGATCGGCAGCCGCACGAAGAAGCAAAACCGCTGTCGATCCCGCGGACCATGGGCCCAACGCATTTCCAAAAATGCCGCGCGCCGCAATCGCCGCCCGCAACAATTCCGTCTCAAAAAACTCGGCGACGAAGTCCGCAACTGCCATTGGCGACCAACGGAAAAGATTGAAGATGCCTTCTTTGCCGAGTTGGCGGACTCCGCGCCCGGTCTTGAAAAGATTCCAGAAGTCTTCGGGGCTCGGCTTGTCGATTGCGGGGGGAGTCATCGAAACAATTTGCGCGAGAACATTGTTAATAGACTCGAGCGACTCCGCGAACTGTGCGTATTTTACAGCGTCCTTTTCCGAAAAGCTGGCGATGCTTTCCGCGGTTTTCGCGGTGTCGTTATGGAAAAACAGCGCTCTGCCTTCCGGTGTGGGGGCGAACATGCGCGGGTCGGGAGAGAGAATCTCGCAGCTAAACCGCCGCAGTTGCATATCGCGGACGATATCCGCCCGCAGCGGCCCCACCGTATGCGCGAGAGCGGAAGCGCGAAAACCCGGATAAAACTCCTCGGTGATGGCTCCGCCGCCAACCATTTCCCGCCGTTCGAGAACCAGCGGCTTGAATCCACCTTTGGCCAAATAAAATGCGGCGACCAATGCATTGTGGCCGCCGCCGACAAGCACGACGCGCTGTCCGAGCGGCATCTCAGTTCGCCGCCTTCGAACGAGATGCGCCAGATTTCCAGTTTTTCAGGATGACCTGGCTCGCGAGACGCCCGTTCGCACCCATGATTCCGCCGCCCGGATGCGTGGCTGAACCGCACATATAGAGGTTGTCGATTGGCGTGCGGTAATACGCCCAGCCCGCGACCGGGCGCAGGAAGAAAAGCTGTTCGAGAGAGAGCTCGCCCTGAAAAATATTCCCCTGCGTGAGCCCAAACTCGCGTTCCAAATCAAGCGGTGTCAGCACCTGCTTCCCGATGATGATGTCTTTGATGTTCGGTGCGTACGCAGAAATCGTTTCTATTACATTGTTGCCGAAAGCTTCGCGTTGCTCGTCCCACGTACCCGAGGCAAGTTTATACGGTGCATACTGAACGAAACAAGAAAGGACGTGCTTACCGGGAGGCGCTACGCTGGGATCGGTCAGGCTTGGAATGACCATGTCAATGTACGGGCGGCGCGAATAGTGCCCGTACTTGGCGTCATCATAGGCGCGCTCCATGTAATCCATGCCGGGAGAGATAGAAATGGCTCCGCGAAGATGTGCGCCGGGCCCGGGCAGACATTTGAAATTCGGAAGCGCGTCGAGCGCGAGATTCACTTTGCCGGAAGAGCCCCGGAATTTGTAGTGGCGCACGCTTTCCCGAAAATCGGACGGCAGCTCGCTAGGCTCGAGAAACTTTTCAAACGTGAGATGGGGATCGACGCTGGATGACACCACGTCGGCCGAAATTTCTTCGCCGGACTGCAGCACTACGCCGCAGGCACGCCCGTTTTTCGTCAGGACTTTCGCAACCGGCGCTTTCGTGCGGATTTCCGCCCCGAGTTCTCTCGCCGCGGAACCTATGGCGTTAGAAATCGCGCCTGTTCCACCTCGGCTGAAACCCCAGGAGCGAAACGCGCCGTCAATTTCCCCCATGTAATGATGCAGGAGGACATACGCGGTCCCCGGCGAGCGAATGCCCAAAAAAGTGCCAATAATTCCCGACGCCGACATCGTTGCCTTCAGCACGTCGGTTTCGAACCACTGGTCGAGAAAATCCGCGGAACTCATCGTCATGAGCTGGACCAAGGTGTAGCGCTCGTCAGAAGAAAGCTCGCGGAAGCGCTGCAGCAAAAAATGAAGCTGCTTCAGGTCGCGCGGATTGAGCGTTGTCGGGTCCGGCGGGATCATCGAGAGGATGGGCTTCACGAACCGGCACATCGGGACCATCATCTTCGAAAATTCTTCGTACGCTTCGGCGTCCAGGCGCGAATGCCTCCGAATTTCGCGAATCGTTTTGGCGTGATCATTTGCGCGCCAGAGGTAGTCTCCACTCGGCATGGGAGTGAACGTGCCGTCGAGCGGAAGGATTTCCAGTCCATGCCGGGGCAGATCCAGCTCACGGATAATTTCCGGCCGCAGCAACGAGACCACGTAAGAGCATTCCGAGAAAAAGAAGCCGGGAAAAATCTCCTCGGTCACCGCTGCCCCGCCCAGCACATGCCGGCGCTCCAGAACGACCACTTTCTTACCAGCTTTGGCGAGATAAGCCGCGTTGACTAGCCCGTTATGGCCGCCACCGATGACGATGGCGTCGTAGTGCTGCCCCATGCAGTCTGGCTCCGGTATGACCCAATAAGAAAAGTGCGGGAAGCAAAGACCCACTATTCTACTGGCGCCCGCAATTGCAAACAAGGCTAGCCAGATCGGCCGCAATACTTTTTCCCAAAATGTTCACTGCGCTTTCCATTTGCGTGCGAGCACGAGAGTTCCCCGCGCCTTGCGACCACGCTGTGCCGACACCTATAATTCCGTGTTCGGAACCGTCTATCTAAGGCGCCGTTAAGCCGCGGAGGAATCGTGCCAGTCGGAACTGCTTTTCATGAGCGCACCCTGGCGCTGTGCGAGAGCCTGAGCTATCGCGAATGGTCGGGCTACTACACCGTCAGCGTTTACGAGATGCACCACGAGCACGAGTACAACGCCATTCGCAATTCCGTTGCGCTCATTGATATTTCTCCGCTCTTCAAATACCGCGTCACGGGCCGCGATGCCACGAAGTTCGTCAACCGGGTCATTTGCCGCGACATCAACAAAGTCGCAGTCGATCAGGTCATCTACTGCTGCTGGTGCGATCCCGAAGGCAAAGTCATCGACGACGGAACCATCACGCGCCTCGGTGAAAACGAATACCGCTGGACGGCCGCCGATCCCAGCCTGCGCTGGTTTCAGCAAAACGCGCTGGCTCTCGACGTGGCCATTGAGGACATCTCGGAACAAACCGCCGCGCTGGCTATCCAAGGCCCCATGTCGGGAAGCGTCCTACGGCAAGTGACCGACGCCCCTATCGACAATCTGAAATATTTTCGCGTGACGCGCGGAAAAATCGCGGGCGTTCCCGTGGATATTTCCCGCACCGGCTACACCGGCGATTTGGGCTTTGAAATCTGGATGCCCTGGGTCGACGCCATCAAAGTTTGGGACGCGCTCATGGCCAAAGGCCAAGCCTTCGACATTCATCCTGCGGGCATGGTCGCACTGGATGTCGCGCGCATCGAGGCGGGCCTGATTCTGATTGAAGTTGACTACATCTCCAGCAAGAAAGCTCTGATTGAATCTCAACGATACTCCCCCTCCGAAATTGGCCTCGGCAAGCTCGTGGATCTGAAGAAAGAGAATTTCGTCGGGCGCGAAGCCCTGGGGCAAGAAGCAAGAAAAGGCGCAGAGCGAGCCCTGGTTGGACTTGAAATCAATTGGAACGAAGTTGAAGCGCTGTTCGACAAGCTGAAGATGGCGCCACAGGTTCCCAGCATGGCCTCGCGAGCTGCAGTGCCCGTCTACCGCGGCGGTCGCCAGGTCGGCAAGGCCACTTCAACCACCTGGTCGCCCACGCTGAAGAAAATGATCGCTCTCGCTTCCGTCAACCGAGAGAGTTCAAGGCCAGGAACCTCGCTCAGCATGGAAATGACTGTCGAAGCCGTACGTCACACCGTTTCGGCAAGGGTTGTTCCTCTCCCCTTCTTTAATCCCCTCCGCAAAACCGCCGTGCCGGTCTTATAGCTTGTATGCCAAACGGCAGCCACAGCTATTGCGCCAGACGATTATATTTCTTCAGCACTTCGCGCAGCTTGTCGTGCGGGAGTGCGATGACCTGGTGATTCTCGATTCCGGTCATCGTTTCGGCGGCCACCATGGCGTTAATGACGGCTTCTTCGGTTGCTTGAACGGTGGCCTCAAAGAGTGGATTCATTTGATCATTTGGCAACATCGTGAGTTGGGCAAGGCGATCAGGCTTCGCGGCGCCGGAGTTTGCCGTCGAAAACGCAATGAAAATATCGCCAGAGCCGTTGCCGGAGATGCTTCCGTTTCGCCCCAATCCAAGCGAAACGCGGTGCGCCAGCCGCTTCAGTTGATGCGCAACTAGCGGAGCATCCGTGGCCACAACCACAATGATCGAGCCGCGATCCTCTTGCGCAAACGAAGTATTTGCGTACGCTGCATCCTCGGGAATCTCCAGCCCCACGGGAACTCCCGCAATTCGCAAGTTCCGCCGCCAGCCGTAATTGCACTGCACCAGCACACCAACGCTGTAGCCGCCGAGCTTGGTATCCACTTTTCTCGAAGCTGTGCCGATGCCGCCTTTAAACCCGTTGCAAACCATTCCCGTACCGCCGCCGACGCTGCCTTCTTCAACCGGCCCGCCGTGCGCGGAATCAATTGCGTAAAACGCGTGTTCGGCCTTCACATGAAAACCGTTAATGTCGTTCAGCCATCCGTCCCAGGTTTCCGCCACCACCGGCAGCGACCACCAGTATCCAGTCGGATCGGGCTGCCCATGCTGCACGCGCCACTGAATCACCGCGTCGCGGACGACCCCCACGCTGTGCGTGTTTGTAATCATCACCGGGCCTTCGAGAAATCCGGACTCTTCCACCCAGGTGGTGCCGGTCATTTCACCGTTGCCGTTAAGCGACCACCATCCAGCAAAGACCGGGCTGTTCATCGAATCTTTCCCACGCGGCATCACTGCCGTGACTCCCGTACGCACCGGCCCTTTCCCGATTTGCAGTTTGCCTTCACCGGAAATCAGCGTCTTGTGACCAACGGTGACGCCCGCCACATCGGTAATCGCATTCAGCGGGCCGGGCGTCCCATCAAACGGAACGCCAAGATCGCGCGCCCGCGGCTTTGGATGCGATTCTTGCTGAGCGAACGCACCTGCCACAAAAATCAAACACAGAACGACGATTTCACAAGAAGTATGGAAACGAATCATCAGTTTTCTTTCTCCCAAGAGATCTTGGCTTTACGCAACAACTCGATGTTTTTCGCGAGCGCCCGCTCAATCAGTTCTGCCTGTTCGGAGGCCAGTTTCCAATCTCCCTTTTCCACGGCTTCCGTCAATCCGGGAAATTCCAGATGCGCGTACGTGTAGCGCGACGCATAAATGAGATGCTGGAACCACGGCCGCCCGGGAATCCCCTCGGGATAGAGCCAATTTGATTCCACCTGCAGGAGCTGTTTGTTAAGCCCCTCTTCCTTTTCCGCAGAATTCCCTCCGAAAGCCAGGCCGTGCTGCACGGCCCCTCGCAGTTCATCTCCTGCCTTCTGAAAATCCCCTATGCGTTCATGAAGCTTTTTCAGTTTCAGCTTGCGTGGATCCACCTTGTTTCTTAGTTCCAGCTCGGTCAGAAAATGGTCCAGCGCGATGGCGTTAAATCCAAAGTCATACGGCAGCACGTCCGCGTTGGCCAACCGCAGTGCCACCAGCCCCCAGACACGCGTCAGCGCCGCGTGATATTCGAACGAAGGATCGCCAATAGTCTCCATCCAGTCGTGATCGTCATACATCGAGTGATAGACGCCATAATCGCCGCTGAAGCCCAGGTTGATCACCGGCCGTCCCAGATGATTCAGAAACACCGTATGGTCCGAGCCGCTTCCAATGCGCGTTTCCACCAGCGCGCTGTCCAGAGGCGGAGCGCTGGCCTTGTCATCCCGCTTGCTTGTTGCTCGCCATGCTTCGTAAAGTGATTTTCCCGAGGGTGCGCGCACGTCTTTCGAAGCTTCTACGAGCATGGGCGCCAGCGAAGCCACCGCCGCGGGCGAAAAACTGAGCCCTTCCGGCCCTGCTGTCGTGGCCGCACCCGCTACCGACTCATCCACGTTCAGATAAGCAACGAGCTTTTTCTTCAGGTCGTCCGCGAACTGTTCGCCCCATTCCGTCGATCCCGTCAGCGCATACTCTTCTCCATCCCAACTGCAAACGACAAGTGTCCGTCGCGGACGAATCCCATGCTCCTTCATTTCACCAATCGCGCGCGTCAACTCCATCATCGAAGCCGTACCGCTCGAAGGATCCACGCCGCCAAAAACCCACGCATCGCGGTGATTCCCCAGCAGGACCCATTCATCCGGCCGTTCGCTTCCACGAATCCGCGCTTCCACCACGGTGTATGGCTGGAGACTGGTGTCCATGTCCACTTTTACGTGCGCGGTCACGGCACCCGTCAATCGATATTTGATGGGCAGCGCGCCTTGCCAATCCTTGGGAGCTTCGGGGCCGCTCATGTTTTCAAGCAAAGGCTTTGCGTCGTGCCACGACAGCGGCAGCGCCGGGATTTTCGGTAGCGAACGCGCTTCTTCCGGCGGAATGTGTTTTGCGCCCGGAACGGAGGCCCATCCTGGGGTCGTGGGATCGCCCGGTATGATGTAGTCGTAAGTAATCGCGCCGCGCTGAATGTGACTCTCCGGTCCCCACGGCCCGTCCGGAAAAACTTTGCCCCGCGCGTAGCCGTCCTCCGCGGGATCCGAATAAATCAATAGCGCCGCCGCGCCTTCGCGCTCCGCAGTCAGCGCTTTGAACCCGCGGTAGCTGTAGGGATTCGAATAACGCACCAGAACAACCTTGCCCCTGACACTGATGCCACGTGTTCTCAGCAAATCGTAGTCTTCCGGATTCCCGCTGTGCGCGTAGACGACTTCCGCAGTGACCTCGCCCGAGGCGGAATACCCAAAGTACGCGCCCGAAACCGCAGGGTTTTTGGCGTCCGGATCACCATCCACTGGATCTTCGCGCAACGAAGCCGTGTATGGCACCGGCGCAGTCATCTCTAGCGCTACGCTGCGCGGCCGCGAATGCAGCACTTCGTAGCGCCGCAACGTTACATCTTCCCAGCCTTGCTTGCGCCATTCGTCCGCCATAAAATCCGCAAGCTGATTGTTTCGCTCGGACGCTGCCGGATGCGGTTCCGCCGTGAACGTCCGATGCCACTCCCGCGCCCTTTCCGGCGAAGGAATGGCCTGAAATTCCGTTTCCAGCCTATGCTCCGCACCCGCGTGTGCTGCGGTAAAGCCCAGAATTGGCGTCGAAGCTGAAGGAGAAGAGGCTTCCTGGTGTTGCGCAACAAGTACCGCGGAAGGAATGAGGATCACAAAAAAGCTACCAGACAAAGCCAAAGAAATTTTTCGCATTCCTAGTTAGCTCTCTCCAATCTCGCGAAAGTGCGAGGGAATCAAGACGGGAACACTTTCGCAACGGCCGAGGCTAGGCCGTTTCCCACCAGCGCGCACTCTTCCTCAGAAATGGTGAAAGGCGGCGCAAGCAGGATGTGGTCACCACGGTGGCCATCCACACAGCCCTGCGTCGGATAGGTCAACACGCCTTCCGCCATTGCCGCCTGACGAATTTTCTCCGCAACGTTTTCGGACTTCGGAAAAGGCTCGCGCGCCGCTTTGTTTTTCACAAATTCAACGCCGAACAGCAACCCCATTCCTCGAATATCGCCAACGTGCGGATGCTCTGCCACTCGCGAAAGCGCCTCGCGCAAATTCTTTCCCGCCGCGTTTACTCGTTCGAAAAGCCCGTGCGCTTCGAGATAATCCAAAACTGCGTTCCCTGCCGTCGTGCATACCGGATGCGCTTGATACGTAAAGCCGTGCATGAATGCGCCCGACCCGCCTCCGATGGCCTCCACCACGCGAGCCGAAGCCAGAACCGCGCCCAGGGGCGCATATCCGCTGGCCACTCCCTTCCCAATCAAAATAATGTCCGGCTCGACCCCCCAATGTTGCATGGCAAAGGGTTTTCCGGTGCGGCCCATCCCGGTCATGACTTCGTCCGCAATCAGCAGAATGCCATGACTGCGGCAAGTCGCCGCGATATGCGTCACGTAGCCGTCTGGCGGGGCCGGTGCTCCGAGTGTCGCACCGACCACCGGCTCGAAAATAAATGCCGCGGCCGTTTCCGTCTGGTGCTCACGCACAAAAGTTTCCAGATCTTCCGCGCACGCCAGCTCGCATTCTGGAAAAGTCTTATTAAACGGGCAGTGATAGCAGAAGCACGGAGCAATATGCCCCCACTCGGGAATCAGCGGAGCGTAGGGGGCGCGCCGCGCCACGTTGCCGCTCACACTCATCGCTCCGAGAGTGCTTCCGTGATAGCTCTGCCGCCGCGACACCACGCGATAACGTTCCGGTTGACCCGTTTCCAGGTGATACTGGCGCACCAATTTGATGGCGGTTTCCGTCGCTTCAGAGCCGCCCGATGTAAAGTAGACCCGGCCGCCGTTGCGAAAACCCGGAGGAGCCAGTGCAAGAAGGCGCGCCGCCAGTCTTTCGGCAGGCTCGGTATGGAATTGCGAAGTGTGCGCGAACGCGATTTGCGCCGACTGTTCCGCCATGGCCTTCCCGATTTCCGCGACGCCGTGGCCAATGCTCACCACCGCGGCCTGTCCCGCTGCGTCCAGATAGCGACGTCCGCTGTCATCCACAATCCAGCAGCCTTCCCCACGCACGGCAATGGGAAAGGTCTTCTTGAGATTTCGGGAAAAAAGTCCGCTCGTCGGCATGTGAAGTCCGCCGCAAGATTGTAGCAGACCTATAAGCATCAACAGCCTCTTGTGCTAGGCTGACGCCGTTCCTATAACTCACTACAGAGCCTGCAAAAAAAAAGACAGATGCAATCGCCCCAAACCAACTCCAGCACAAGCCTCGTCCGCACCATCGGCCGCTGGAGCCTCGTCGCACTCATGGTCAACACGATGGTCGGCGCGAGCATCTTTGGTTTGCCAGCTCTCCTCGCTGCCCGCCTTGGCAAATGGAGTCCGCTTGGCTTCCTAATAGCCTTCGTCGTGATCGCCGTGATCGCCGCCTGCTTGGCGGAGGTGGCTTCGCAATTCCGGGACACCGGCGGTCCGTATTTGTATACGAAAGCCGCATTCGGCCGCTTTCTCGCAATTCAAAACGGCTGGCTGACCTGGCTCTCTCGCATCACCGCCGCATCCGCTGTGGCCAATCTTTTCATTATCTACTCAAGCGAATTCCTTCCTGGAATCTCCAAACCGCCTGCACGCGCAGCCGCTCTCGTGCTTCTCATCGGATTCCTTGCCGCGGTGAACTGTCGCGGCGTCGCTGGCGGAAATCGGCTAAGCAACATCTTTACGGTAACGAAAGTGAGCCTGCTCGTGTTCTTCGTTGTTGCGGGTCTTGCCGTGCTGGCGTTTCGGCCGGGGATTCGCGTAACTCCCGCTCCCGTCGACGCAACTCCGACTGCCTGGTTCGAAGCGATTCTCCTCATGATGTATTCCTACGCCGGATTCGACGCCGCCCTCATCGCTTCCGGCGAAACGCGTGACGCGCGCAAAGACATCCCCGTAGCGCTGTTTGCCGCGATCGCTGCAACCACGGTTCTCTACATCTCCGTTCAATACCTGGTCATCCATACCATTCCGAACCCCGGGGCATCCTTAGCCCCGGTTGTAGATTCTGCACGGCACTTCATGCCGGGCTGGGCTGCGCGAATAGTCGCCGCGGGCACGCTCATCTCCGCGTATGGCTATCTCAGCGCCAATATGCTGCACACGCCCCGCGTCACGTTTGCCATGGGCGAGCGCGGCGACTTCCCCGCGTTCTTCGCCAGGATTCATCCGCGCTTTCGTACGCCGACCGTCTCCATCCTGATTTTCGCGGCGCTCCTGTTGACCTTTTCGATCGCGCGAGACTTTCCTTGGAACGCAATGCTGTCCATCGTCTCGCGCTTGTTCGTCTACGGCTCGGTCGCCGCGGCCTTGCCCGTGCTTCGCAAAAAGCATCCGTCCGCCGATGCCTTTCGCCTCCCGGGCGGATTCTTTATTTGCGTGCTGGCCCTGTTAATTACTCTTGTCCTCGTCACTCGTATGCACCGCGGCGAATTCCTCGTCATCGCCGCGACGGCCGCGCTCGCGTTCGCCAATTGGCTCTGGGCGCGGAGCAGCACTCTTGGAATCACTCGGGAAACGTGACATCATCCGAAGCTCTGCAAGACATTCTGCTTTGCACACTTGCAACTTCAGGGGAGAGAGCATGAAACGCATTTTTCTGCGATACGGTTTGGTTTGCGCGGTAGTTCTCGTGTTTGGATTTGAAATCGCCGCACAAGAAACGGCGAAGCATCCCATCACCTTCGACGACATGATCAAAATGCGTCGTGTCGCCGAACCGCAAATCTCTCCTGACGGCAAGTGGGTGGCTTACAACCTCGCCACGCCCGATATGGACGCCAACCGCAGCGCCAGCAACATCTGGATGGTTTCTACCGCCGGCGGTTCTCCGCAGCAACTCACCCAAAGCGGGCACGATTCCTCGCCCGTATGGTCCCCCAACGGAAAAACCATTGCGTTTCTCTCTTCCCGCAGCGGCGACTCCCAGGTTTACTTGCTTTCGCTCGAGGGTGGCGAAGCGCAAAAGCTCACAAAATTGTCCACCGGCGCTGACATTGTGAAATGGTCGCCCGACGGAAAGACCATCGCCTTCACTTCTTCGGTCTATCCGGACTGCAAAGACGACGACTGCAACAGCAAGCGCGACGCCGAGAAGGAAAAGAACAAGGTGAAAGCCCACGTCGCCGAGCATCTTCTCTATCGCCACTGGACCCACTGGAACGAAGGCAAGCGCGCGCACCTGTTCGTCGTTAGCGCCGATAGCAGCGCCGCTCCGCGCGACCTCACTCCCGGCGGCGATTACGATGTTCCTCCCGATGAGCGCGGTGGGCCTAGCGACATTAATTTCTCGCCCGACAGCAAAGAGCTTTGCTTCACCGCCGTCACTGACAAGATGGAAGCCATCAGTACCAACGGCGATCTGTTCACCGTCCCGGTCGCGGGTGGCGAAATCAAGCGCATCACCGCGCAACCTGGCTTCGACGGCGAGCCGGTCTATTCGCCGGACGGCAGATACATTGCCTACCACGCGCAGCTCACACCTGAGTATGAGTCCGATCGCTGGCGCGTAATGCTCTACGATCGGCAAAGCGCCAAAAATGAAAATCTCTCCGAAGGCTTCAACCGCAGCGCCGACGAACTGGCCTGGTCCGCCGACAGCAAGACGATTTATTTCACCGCCGAGAACGAAACGCTGAAGCCCGTTTACGCCATGGCCGCCCGCCCCGGATCGGAGCCCAAGAAAATCCTCGCCGACACCTACAACGCCGCGGTTTCTTTCAGTCACGACGGGAAAACAATGGCCTTCGAGCGCACCAGTTCAACCATGCCCGCGGAACTCCTTGCGGCTTCCAGCGACGGCTCGGGCGTGCGCCAACTCACGCATCACAATGACTCCATCCTCGCCGCGCTCGAAATGAATCCTCCCGAAACGTTTTGGTTTGACGGCGCTGAAGGCACCAAAGTCCAGGCCATGCTGATTCGCCCCCCGAAATTCGATGCTGCGAAGAAATATCCTATGCTGGTCCTGCTTCATGGCGGCCCTCAAACCATGTGGTCCGACGCCTGGGGCTATCGCTGGAACGCGGAGGTCTTCTCCGCGCCCGGCTACGTCACTCTGATGATCAACCGCCGCGGCTCGACCGGCTATGGCCAGAAATTCACCGATGAAATCACCAACGATTGGGGAGGAAAAGCTTACGTTGACGTGATGGATGGTGTGGATTTCGCGCTAAAAAAGTATGCCTTCATTGACGGCACAAAAATGGCAGCTGCCGGAGGCTCTTACGGCGGGTACATGGCCGACTGGATCGCCACGCACAACGGGCGCTTCAAAGCGATCATCAGCCACGCCGGCGTCTACGACAAGGTCGCAATGTACGCGACCGAAGAACTCTGGTTCGAAGAACACGACCTGCAAGGCATGCCATGGTCCAATCCGGAAAGCTACCGCAAATGGGGTCCCGTCACCTACGCTGGCGAACTTGGGAAATTCAAGACGCCAACGCTCGTCATCTGCGGCGAGCGCGATTACCGCGTGCCTTATACGCAATCGCTCGAATTCTTCAGCGCGCTCCAGCGCCAAGGAGTGCCATCGAAGCTCGTTGTCTTTCCCGATGAAGGCCACTGGGTGCTCAAGCCACAAAATTCACAGTTCTGGTACAAGACGTTCCTCGACTGGCTCGCGCTTTACTTGAAATAACTCACATTTTCACACCGCGAACAATTTCTCAATGGCTTGCCGCGCAAAACGAAAAAGGTGGTAAAGCAAAAACACGCAAAGGGCCAAAAGCATAACGACCACAATTGTTGTGGCAACTGGATGCACATTGGCCATCCACGAGAGCCAAACTGCCAGCACATCCTCACCCAAACTTAATGTCCAATTGCTGAATGGTTCCGGGCTGGTATTGACGGCAGCCCGTGCGCTCGCCTTCGTGCTGTGCGAGGTCAACGCCACGCCACCGGCCAGTAAAGCCGCAGCCCAGCGCCACTGTTCTCCTGCCCCTCCCGCCGCCCCGTAAGCCAGCAGCGCCGCGGCGGGCGGCCGAATGAAGGTGTGAATGAAGTCCCAAATCGTATCAAAGTAAGG
>Ga0126381_100001850_pt1 | contig 22719 bp, 18 predicted proteins | sample PanSoiMetPlot_28_FD_96465 | JGI IMG/M metagenome (GOLD analysis project Ga0126381, IMG submission 96465) | Tropical forest soil microbial communities from Panama - MetaG Plot_28 | ecosystem: Environmental > Terrestrial > Soil > Tropical forest > Bulk soil | place: Panama | collected 2016-02-17 | reverse complement strand
GCGACCGCCCGGACTGCGCAACGGACAGAATCGCCGTAAGACCCGGCGTGAAAATAGGTTCCGGCAAGTACCATATAGTTGCGTGCCGAGGCGGCCCGCCGCCGACCCCTCACAGCGGCGTCCAGGCAGCTCATGCTGAATCCCTTCTCGAGCACACGCACGCTGTCACGCTCCAGCAGCCCGGCATCCCTGCTCATGTTCGTGTCGTGTTGCCTGTAGGTCGCCAGAGGCAAGTCCAGGTAGAGGAATTCGGTCCGCCCTGCAATTCGCACCCACATATCCCAGTCCGCACATTGGCTGAGCGAATCATCGAAACCGCCCACTACATCAAACAACGAGCGCTCGTACAGTACGGTACAGATGCTCCCGATCACATTCCCTCGCAATAGCAGGTCTTCCAGAGTGTTGTACACACGCTTATTACGAATTACATGCAGCGGTCGCAGATCCTGGCTCACAACCGTGAATGCCGTGTAACAGGCGAGATAGCCGGGATTCTTCCGTAGTGCCGCAATTTGCGCTTTCAACTTATCCCGATGCCATGTGTCATCAGCGTCCAGGAAAGCCACATAACGACCCTTGCTTTCATTGATGCCCCGGTTGCGCGCCGCCGCAACGCCAGAGTTGGGCTGGCGAATGTACCGAACCAGATCCCCGTAGCGGCCGATAACTGCAGGAGTGTCATCAGTCGAACCATCGTCTATTACTAAAACCTCGAAATCGCGATGGGTCTGGCGCAACACGCTATCCACGGCGTCGGTCAGGTATTTCCCTGAGTTGTACGTTGGGATAATGACAGAGACCTCAGGCATTTCCTTGCTCAAAGAGACCTTTACTGCTACAGGGCAGTTGCATCCATCTCGTCGCTCGCAGCCCATGCCGGACTGAGCGATGGATCCGTATAGATAGCTTCGTATGAGCGGACCATGTTCTGGAAACGAAATTTTCTCAAAACCTTTTCGCGCCCTGCCCCCGCCAGTCGCCCACGCCTCTCCGGGTTCTCTAGCAACTCGAGGATCGCTTGAGCGAGCGCGTGGCTATCCGCGGGCGGTACTAACGATCCATCGATTCCATCATCGACGATTTCTGGTATACCGCCGACGCTCGTGGCGACAACCGCAGTACCCAGATAAAGCGCCTCGGCCAATACCAGTCCGAACGCTTCGGCCAAGCTCGGAAGAACCAGCAGATCAGCTGCCGCTATTAGGTTGGGTGAGTCGTTGCGAAAACCCAGGAAGGTGACCATTTCATCACAGCCCATCGCGCGGACCTGCTCGCGATACTCCTCGTAGAAGGTCCCATTACCTGCAACGAGCAGTCGGACGGGCTTGGAAGAGCGACGCTGTATTTCGGCGAGCGCGTGAAATAAGTAATGGTGTCCCTTCTCCGGGTGAAGCCGCGCGACGATCACTAACAAGTACGCATCCTCGACTCCGAATTCTCGTCGGATGCGCTCCCGTGTATCAACACCGCTGAGCCTGACCCTCTCGAAATCAATACCGTTCAATACCACGTGGACTTTTTCTGGCGGGGCTTTTTCAAGCTCGATCAAGTGGTCCGCGGTGTGGCGTGACACAGCGATGACCGCATGGCTGAGCCCGGTACAGAGCCGATCAAGCCGGACGTGCCACCTCTTGTTAATCCGCGTGTGATAATCGGAATAGTGGCGAGTCACTATTCGCATGGGAGTCCGCGCCAACAGCCCTGCCAGCAGGCCGGTCACAGAAGGCTCGAACAAATGCGTATGCAGGATGTCGATTTGCTTGCGGCGCAAGTGTCGCGCCAGGCGAATCATGCCGAGAGGGTAGTCGAATTGGCTCTCGCAATCGCAGCTAAAGCAGTTCACCCCCTCCGATTCCATATACTCTCTGAGCCATGCCGCCATGGGATTGAGAGTCGCGAAATACATCTGGTACCGGTCACGGTCGTGCCACTTCGCGAGCTGCGGGAAGAATCCGCTCGTATCGCTGTCCTGGGCAAAATGCAAAAGGCGGCGCTTGCTATTATCTTTCATCTCGGGATGGAAGTACGGTTATCTCCGCTTGGCTCAGGAAATATACACTCAAGCTGTCAAGACGGTGCCTATTGGCTCAGCTCTTGGTCCTGGTCGCCAACGACAAAAGAGGGCCGAACGGCATCAAAAACAAATGCCAGGCCCGCCCCTGAATCCCAGGGTTCTATTCGGAGGACCTTCGCCGGGTATGAAATCCATCCTTGCCTTCGCAGGGGTAACTGGATCATGACTCTTACACAGGATCCCACGTCAAATCGCTCTGCAAAGAGGCCATAAGCTCCCGCACTGCTTATGTCTCTCAATATCCCGATCTCTTCGATTGACGGTCCATCCACATCCGTGGCTGAGACCTTGATGGTCCAGTCCACTTTGAACCTTCTGGCCTCTCTTCGCTCGATCACGTTTAGCGGCCCGATTCTTCTGATGGTTCGTGGATTCTTGGTCATGCCGATTAGCGAGGTCTCAGGCTCCTAAGTTTGTCGTGGTTGCGCCGTGAGCAACTGGCTCTCACTTGCACCGCGGTCATACTGCCTGGCACCCTCGCGATACCCACGACGTATGTGAACTCCCAACAACACCTGATATATTCTGTCGAGGGCCTGGCAATCGGGAGCCAATCGTTCCAGGGTTGAGGCGATCAAGAATAGAGCCTCGCAGAATGGCTTAAGCGCAAGGATCCCTTTGACCGCCTTTCGCAAACTCAGTGACACAGGTTCTCTGCCCCAGCGCAGTGCGGAATTCACTCGCTCTCTTATGATGTTATCGCGCCAGTCGGGATGCCGCCGGGAGAATTGAACGAGGTGCTTGCTTCCCCATTCGACTCGATGGCAATAGGCCCGTATTTCGAGCGCACTGTCCTGGTGTATTGCCGTGGCTTGCGGCCAAAATACAATTTGGTGTCCAAGCGCGTTGTGCCGAAGGGCGAAATCCTGATCCTCGCCGCTGACGATGTGTGGATCGAATCCGCTGACTTCGCGAAACAGATCTCGAAAGATGGACATATTTCCGGCCGCACAGAAATTGCGGAGCGGCGTGGGACCTGGGATTCCGGGCACGACACCGTCTTCAAGTTCCTGTCGAAACCTGACAAAGGGTCTTGACATCGCCTCGCTCGGAAGGCGAATCGACCCAACCACCAGCGCCATGGGCCACTTCCTGTGCGCAGCCAGGTGCTGAGAGATGAAGTCCTTGCCCACTCTCATGTCATCGTCGACAAAGACCAGCACCCGACCTCTGGCGGCCATTGCGCCTGCGTTTCGTGCCGCAGATCGCTCCGTGCCATCCAATCGGATCAGGTTGAGACTCGGGCCGGATGCGCCACAAGGCAATCTCACCGGTGGAACCGATCCATCATCGACCACCACTATTTCGTAGTCCACGGCCGGCAAGTCCTGCTCGGTCAGCAGCGAGACGGTCCTGGTCAAGCTGTCTGGCCGATTCCGTGTTGCAACTATGACGCTCACCACCGGTTCGCTCATACCGTTTTTCCAGGTGAAACCATGGCGTCTCGCATTGTGCGATAACGCCGGTACCAGTTAGCCGAACCGGCCGACGCTGCAAGCAGCGCCCAGAACGTTGGGCGCGTTACTGTCTTCAAGTCCGATTTTGCCGCGTACCAAAGGTTGTTCCGGGCCACGTGCTTCAGTCCCCGAAGGAGCGCCTGCTCAGCAAAGTACATCTGCCGGTGCCCCAACGCACGGAATGCATTCCGTCGGAGTTTCCGGAACCGGCTGTCGCCGGCCCCGAGTCTCGCCAGCACTGCCTTCAGAATCCGCTCCTCCTGATGTCCGTTCTCAGCTCCTTCAAGCTGCTCGGTAGTTCCGCTTTCGGAATGTACTCGATAAGCTGCTAGCGGCTGGCTCGCAAATCTGCCGGCCCACTGCCCCGCAAGCCTCAGCGTCCATTCCCAATCGTGACCCCAGGTCAGATCAGTTCTAAAGAATCCCACCTGGTCAGCACATGCCTTTCGCACCATCAGGGATGGCGGAGAAACAATACATTCAAGAATCAACGAATCCAACAACTCACCCCTGCCAAAATCACGGTCTTCTGACCATCGACTGACGGTAGAGGTCACTGTGCTGTTCTCATCCACAATCTTCACGGCCCCAAACACGAATCCCACATCTGGATGGCCCGCGAGTCTGTTGGCGCGATCTTCCAGAAAGCCCGGCAGGATGAAATCATCAGCGTGCAATAGTGTTAGATACTCACCTTTTGCCTCTTTAAGACAACGGTTAAAATTCCCGGACTGATTGGTTAGCTCTTCGAACCTTACATAGCGGAGGCGCTCGTCCTTGTAGCGCCTACAAATCTGAGGCGTGTCATCCGTCGACGCATTATCACAAATCACCAGTTCGTAATCGGCGAACTCCTGCTGTAATACGCTTTCTATCGTCTCCGGTAGATACCGGGCGGTATTATAAGTAGGAATGCAAATGCTGATCTTCGGCATATAACGTTTTCAGACCGCCTGCGCTTATGTCTAGGTCCTCTGCTACTCGGCTGGCGACTCTGCGGCCGCTTTCTATTGCCTCGAAGCTCCAGTGGTAACCCCATTCGCCGAATCGTCCGCAAGGGTAGATCCCTACCCGTTCCATCCACGAGTGGATAGTTCGCAAGCTCGGATCTCGATCGAAATCGAAGACAACGTAAGCGTAGGGAATGTCGATCTGGTCCTCCAGGATTATGCTGTCGGATTCTAGCAAAATCCCTGCGCGCCTGAGCGCATCGACGGTCCGCCCGACAAGCCGATTTTCGTCAAGCGGCTTCCTGCGCGAATATGCGATCTCGCACGAGATCGAACTGCAACCAGGCGGGGCGTTATCTGGGGCAAATCTGGATGGGAAGCTCACCCGGAAGAACGGTGCATCGTTGTCATAGAAATAAACCCAGTGGCCCTGACCGACATCCGGGCGGGCAACACCCAGATTCACGCACCTGAGTGAGGTCCACATCAACCGCCCCGCCGCTTCACACACCTCGGCGGGTGCATCAACTGTGAGCTTGACTAACGACGGCAGTGGTATAGTCGAAATAGCCGCGACATAATTGCGGACGATGCCGCCAGCGAAAGTGATGCGACGGGCTTCGGCCTCTATTCGCGTAACCCGGCAGCCGAGCCTCACATTTTTTTTGCCAGACGCAAGCGGTTCGACGATGCGTCCAAAACCACCGCTGGTCGGGTAGCAAAATTCGGTCAGGTAGTTGAGCTCTTGCGGATCGGGATCGATCGCCCCCCTGATCACTTGTTCCAGCGATGGCCGGGATATCCTCCCGCCGGCCTTCGACCCGAGCCAGTCAGTGTTCAATTCCTGGGGCTCGACCGTCCACACTTTTCGGGCGTATCTAAGCAAGAACTCCTCGGCAAACGTCTTGCCTAGCGTCGCATAGCACCACTCTGCGTAGTTGCGGACCGTCGGATCCGGCTCACGACTGGCCTCGATGAAATCCAGGACGCAGCGGGCCGACAGATCGGCCGGCAACGCGCTGGCATTCGCCTGGACCGGGTAGCGGCCATACCTGCGACCTCCGTAGTTGTTCCATATCTCAGCGCGGTGCGAAGTCATATCCCGCTCTAGCGGTTTCAAAACGAACTCTCTGGAACAGTCGTCTTTGCCAAAGAAAACGTGAGCGCCTTCGTCGAAGTTGAATCCCTCAATGCGCTTGGTGCGACAGTGCCCTCCGACGGTTCCTTCCTTCTCGAAGACCTCGCAACTCTCCCCGAAATGATGAGCTGCGCTCAGGCCCGCAAGCCCCGCTCCAAGAACTATCACGCCGTCTGGCATAATTGAACCTTGTCTCCGTATTGCACCCGGGCGAAGCTGATAGTTTGGCGGAGCCCTTCGTCCAGGTCGACCTTCGCTCGCCAGTCTAAAAGCTCTGCTGCCTCCCTGATATCTGCCCAGGTGTCGCAAAGCTCGTCAGGCCCTGGCTTGAGCGCTCCGACAACCAGCGGCGCGCTGGTCGCGCTCATCTCCCAGATTCGCTCGGCCACATCGCGCAAGCGACGCGGCCGGCCCGTCCCTAGATTGATTACTCTTCCTTCAATTCGCGGGGCCATGGCGGCGCTGATCAGGCCACGTACAACATCCTCAACGAATACCAGGTCGCGCTTTTGTTCCCCTGACGACATCTTGAATGGGATCTCACGCACAGCCGCATCGACGGCTTGTGCTACGAACATATTGGCGGGCTGCCCGGGACCGTAGACGCTGAAGGGTCGAATCACGACGACGGGGCAGCTTTTTCGGGCGCTCAGAGCTAACGCATGTTTAGTGGCCAGGGCCTTGGAGATCCCGTAACCAGTACTCGGCTTGAGCGAGAATCGCTCGTTTAAGGGTCCGGGTTGGGTTCCATACTCCTCGGCAGAGCCCGCCATCACGATTCGTCGCACCCCGTTTTTCTGCGACTCTTCCAGTAACTGCGCCGTCCCATAGAAATTCAAAATGGCGCAATCTGCCGCCTCGCCTCTACTCCGAGTGCCAGCAAGGTGGAACAACGTGTTGGGCGCTTCTTTCCGAATGGCCGCTCGAACCGATTCGCCGTCAAGAAGATCGCACGTCGTCCACTGAACGTGCCCTTCGAGACCTCGAAGAAGCCTGCCATAATTCTCATGTCGCCCCAATAGTGTCGGCCGACAACCTCCCGATACCAATCGGCGAACCAGATGACCACCTATGAAGCCGGTGGCTCCAGTCACAGCCACCTTTTCAAGACAGCGCAGGCTCGGCATTCCTTCTCTCAACATTCATCAGATATTGGCTGTACCAGTCGATCGTTCTGCACAGCCCTTCCTCAAGAGTGAACTGCGGGCGCCAGCCCAGTAGATCGCGCGCCTTTCCAGCGTCAAGAAACTGATGCGCGATCTCGTTAGATGCGTGTCCAAGCACTTCCAATTCGATATCATCGTAGCCCGTGAGCCGCAATATCAGCCGGGCAATCGCAAGGACTGTCAACTGCGATTCGTTACTGAAATTGAATGCCTCACCCGCCAGTTCTGGACGCGCGGCAAGTTGTTCGGCAAGCATCAGGTAAGCCAGGGCGCCATCCTCGACGTAAAAATAATCCCGCACGCAACTGCCATCACTGCGAATGATCGGCCGCTCGCCGCGAAGCGCCGACCGTATTGTGCCTGGCACTATCCGGTTCCAGTTCAAATCGCCGCCGCCGTAAAGATTGCCGCAACGCGTGACGCATACGGGCAGCCCATATGTCGCCCAGTAGCTCTGGGCAATCAGGTCCGCGCACGACTTGCTGACATCATAGGGGTGCCTCCCCTGCAGCGGCGCATCTTCCAAATAGGGTAATCTCTCGTGAGTACCGTATGCTTTGTCGGATGAGGCGACAACGACCTGCTTCACGGCGGGCGAGCGGCGGCACGCTTCCAGAACAGTCCACGTGCCCCTTATATTCGACTCAAACGTGCTGACGGGGTTTCGGTTCGCAATGCCGACAATTGTCTGCGCCGCCAGGTGAAATACCGTGTCGATCTCATACTCTCCTAAAGCACGCTCCATTGTTTCCTGGTCTCGTACGTCACCGCGAACAACGCGAACACGGTCCAAATGCCCCGAGCGAATAAGCTCACTCTGCGGTACCCAATCGCGTAGGAGCGCAACTACCGCAGCTCCTCGTTCTATGAGGGCGCGTGCCAGCCAGCTACCGAGCAGACCGCTGCTTCCTGTAACGAGTACCGGGCGGTCACTCCAGAAAGAGGCAGAGCAGCTATCGATCAATCCCATACTTTCCATGGCGCTTGCCCTCGATTCCACAAGTCTTCGAGGAGCTTCCATTCCCTGTAGGTATCCATCGGCTGCCAAAAACCCTGGTGCCGGTACATCATCAGCTCCCCATCGGCTGCAAGCTGTTGAAGCGGTTCCAACTCCAATGTGAGATCATCACGATCGCTCAGGTAGCGATCCAGGAATTCCGGCTCGAAGACGAAAAACCCGCCGTTGATATATCCCTCGGTAACCTGGGGCTTCTCCGCGAACGCCTTTACGGCGCTGTCCTGTACTCGTAACTCGCCAAAGCGCCCGGGCGGGCGTACGCCCGTCACCGTGCCGAGTTTTCCATGTGACCGGTGGAAGCGGATTAGCTCCGATAAGTCAACGTCTCCCAGCCCATCGCCATAGCTCAGGCAGAAGGGCCCGCGCTTGACATACCTGCCGGCGCGGCGCAGCCGGGCCCCGGTCATCGCGGTTTCTCCGGTTTCCGCAAGCGTTACCGTCCAACCTTCTTCAGAATGACCATTGTGAAACTCGACCGACGGCCGATTACCCAGTTGCACGGTAAAGTCCTTCATGCGCGTCTCGTAGTTCAAAAAGAAATCCTTGATTTGATATCCTTTGTAACCGAGGCACAGCACGAACTCCTTCAGCCCATGGTGCGCGTAGAGCTTCATGATGTGCCACAGCACCGGCCGTCCCCCAATTTCGATCATTGGTTTCGGCCGCACTTCGGTTTCTTCGCGGAGGCGCGTGCCCTGCCCTCCGCACAGAATTACAACCTTCATCACTTGCTCCCTGCCGGATTACTGGTGTGCTACCTGTCGGAGCGGCTCTTCCCGTCCGAATGCGGACTGCCGGGCCCTGCCGAGGGTGGACAAATAGAACTCTTCGATTGCGACAGCCATGCTCTCGACCTCTGGAGGGGGCTGCAGGCCTTCGACCAGACGCTCAACCAGGCCTTTCTCTTCCAACACTCGCTGCATTTGCCGCTTCAGGTCGTCTGAATCCCTGAATGTGTAAAGCAGTCCGTCGACATCGTCACGGATGCTCTCGGTAATCCCCCCGACTGCGGGGGCTATTGTTGGAACTCCAACTGAAGCCGCTTCGATCGGAACGCGCCCAAACGGTTCGCATACCGTGGTTGCCATCAGAGCAACATCTATTTCAGAGTAGACCCGCCAGATTTCTTCGCTCCGGTACATCCCGCGCAGAAACACGCAATCCTCAAGGTTCCTCGATGCGATCTCGCGGTCACTGTCTTCTTGAGCTGGTCCCCAGATATGCAGTTCGAAAGCGAGACCCGCCTTCTTCAGGGAGGCAGCTGCGTCGAGCACATGCCATATGCCCTTGTGAGGCTGAAATCCAGCCACGAAACCAAACCGGAGTGGCCTATTAGCCGGCCGCCCCTTATGAGTTATCAAGATCGGCGGGAGGCCAAGCCGCACGCCGAGCACCTCTCCTGCTATATGAGGTTTATGGACGCGTGCCATAAATTGCGAACAAGCAACTGCCGCCTCAAGCGAGCGCCGCGCCTGCTTGCGCCGCCAAACGCGATAAGCCGGATAGATACCGAGCTTCAACAGCCGCCAGGGGAGTTTTATTGCAGCACGCCTACGAGAACCATCGTAATGACTATAAACGCATTCCAAGCATCCGAGCGGTGTCGGCCCGGCGCACGGCTCAGCCATGGGCGAACGCAATAACATTAGTCTGGGGCAAATCATCCACGCTTCGTGGAGCATCCCGATTAGAGGAATACCGCGGCGATGAATAGCTATCAAACCTTCCTCGCCGAAGGGGCGCGTTGTGTGGTAATGAACCAGATCTGGTTTCCAGGCGGTCAAATGCCACTCTAATAATCTGGCTACGCGCCGCTCGTGCCTTCTCCACGCCAGTAGGCCTAATCGCCATCCATCTGGATCTTCTGTTTTAAAGTAGGGAAGATTGACTCGATCAACCCGTACCTCTCCGTCCCAATCAACCCGGGCAGTATAAGGCTCTCGGTCTGCGTTCTCCACGCAAAGTACACGAACTTCATGTCCGCGGTCCGCGAGCGATCTGCACAAATCCTGTATGACAATAGCCGCGCCTCCGCCGTAGTCCGGAGGATAGGTCTCTGCCAGGTGCAGTAGACGGAGCTTTGGACTATCGCGTAAAGAGTTCACGTCCCTGCCGTCCTCCGTCCAGCGCTCTTCGCAAGATCTACACCCAGTGCCTCGTAGTGCCAGCGGTCGGCGCTGGCGCTAAGCGCGACGAGGTTAGCGTAGGACTCGGCTGAAGATAACCCGGCTTCAACGAGCTGAGCGGATGAATCCAACCTGAATATCCTGTATCCGGACTCCCTCAAGAGTTGCTTAACTTCGCTGGTGGTATATCCCTGGGCTCGAGCGTGCTGGTCGCAAGCTTCGAAGATAATTACTCGCGGATGCAGACCAGCCAAGGTCCTTTTGCCGCCGCTCAAAACGAGAAGCTCTGCCCCCTCAACGTCCATCTTCATTACGTCTATCTGAGCGACGCCCGTCCCGTCCACGTATTCATCAAGCGAGATGCACTGCACGAGGCGGGAGTGGGCTGAACCTGGGATCTTAGCGAAAGAGTGTACTCCCTGGTTCCACCCATCTGAGAGGAATAGCTCTCTATCCCCACTCCGCTCTGCCAGGGCAAGATTGTTAAGTCTAACGTTCTTCGACCGATTAATTCTTACGTTCAGGGATAGATGACGGAACTGTACCGGTGCCGGCTCAAACGCGTGAACCTCGCCACCACTACCGACTATCTTACTTGCGAGAAGTGTGTAATAGCCCAGGTTGGCACCTATATCAAAAAAGGTCATCCCGGGTCGCAGCACCGAACATATCGTGTGAGTAACTTCGGGCTCTAACAGCTTCCCAAGTAGAAAGGTCTTCTGTTGGTACTCAAGGGGGTTTATCAACCTCAGCTTGATATCGTCAAACACAGTAATTCGCAAGAACTTGCCTAACAGACGGTTCATCAACCCCCTGCCTCTATGAAGGGGGCAATCGTTCAAATACCATGAGGCCGTCCTGGTGATTAGATTCCGTTGTTGGCGGTAAATTCCAATATAACTTTGCATCGAACAGTTCAGACCGAGGAGACTCTTATGTGGTTATCGCATCACTCATCAGTTCAGGTATGTGATGCCGCTGCGATTCTTCCTTTGAGAATGCCGCCGAACAGCGCTGCAAGGCCGGTTAGTCTCTTTCTCCCACCGAGTCCAGCCACAATAGCAGGATATAAGACGAGCAAGATGCTAACTTGAGCTGCCAGCCGCAGATAACCCGGACCCATGTAGATCCCGCCTCTCCAAGCCAGCGCCGCTGAGCAAGAAGCCGCCACAACTGGGCAGACCATCGATGAAACCAAAGGCCATTTTATGTTCCTGATGGCCGCTTTAACGGTCACGAGCAGCGCGATCGTGCACGCTACACCAGATATCAAATCGACCCAGGCAGCGCCCATCACATTCCAACGGCGCGCGAAAAGCGGCATTAGAAGCAACAGGCCGATGATTCGGACGATCGTTGAAACACCCGTCATCTGCGCGCGCCCCGTGCCAACCAGCAACGCGTTTGCCGAGTCGAGCAGCGGCCCCACCAGCACGGTGACGCTCATCAATTGGAGGGCCGGAACCAAAGGAAGCCATTTTGGTCCCAGGACGATCGCCACCAGATCGGGCGCGCAAACCAGGAGCACTGCGCAAATGGGGGTCAAAAGCAAATAGGAGAACTGCAGGCAATCTCGCAGGCCGCGTTCCATCCGCTCCGGCTCATTCTGTATTCGAGCAAACGTGGGTACCAGCACAAAGTTTATGGCCCTCGAAAAGATTCCAGTCGGTGTACGCGATGCATTCCAGGCCATCGAGTAATAGCTCATTACTGTCGGGCCCATTGCTCCGGCCACCAGCAGATTGTCCAAGCGGCTGCCCAGGTATCCGCCAAATCCGCCAGCAAAAATCCGTGACGATCCGGCAATCGTTTCCTTCCAGACGTTCGGCGCCGGGCGTCGTTCAAAACTCATCCAGCCTTGTCGCCACACGCGGAGCCACAGAATTGGACACACGGCGGCTGTACCTATTACGTTCGCCCATGCAACCCCCAGGTAACCCCCTCCCAGAAACAAGAGAGTAACCGCTAATCCAACGAATACCATCGGTTGGACAAACTGCATCCATGCCAGGAAATTGAGGTCCAGCCGTCTCTGCAGGATGACCTGAGGGTAACCGCTTAGACATTCCAGGATCGGTGCCCAAAAAAGGATTGAGAGGAGTTGTCGAAATGACGACCTTCCCTCGGGACCACCGATCAGATAATCTGCTACCCGGCCGAACGTTGCCGCGAGCAACACAAGCAGCACGGCTACTACGCATCCCCTTATGACCACGGCTGCAAGCGCATAGTCGGCATGATCGCTTTCGCCGCGCGCGGCCACTGCCGCCGTTTCCGGGTAATACCCGATCATCGATATCACGCCAACAACAATTACTGCGAGACCGAGAAGTCCGACATCGCGGGGCTCGAGCGTTCGCGCTGTGACGATGGCCAGCGCCACGGCCAGGACCCTGGACACCACTTCCGCGAACCCAGAACCAAATGCTGCCTTTGCAGCCTCCAATCGCAGCCCTGCGGTCGGCGGATTCAACATCGGGCCCTTTCCATTCTCCATGCAGCACTCGGCAGGCCGCTTCACAGAGCGACCGGCGTACTTCCCAGACGCGGCGCCTGCGACACCTTGCTTGTCTAGGCGCCGCTCGACCCAACCCTGTCCTCGCCGTAGCTCGAGTAGTAACGGTCGTAGTAGTAGTCGTTGTACCCCTCGCGCTTGAGATTTACGTTGTTCAACACCACTCCGAAGACCTTGGCATTGGCGGTCGAAAGCTCCATGCGTGCGCGCCGAACAACCTCGCGCGTGCTCCTGCCTCCTTGTACTACGAGGACCACGCCGTCCACCATCGTCGATAATATGACCGGATCTGTTACGTTGATCAGAGGCGGAGAATCGATGACGATGTGATCGTATTTCTCACCAAGTGTGCTCAGCAGTTCTTTCATTCGGGCAGAACTGATCAGTTCTGCCGCATTAGGAGGCACCGGGCCCGCCTGAAGCACTGAAAGGTTGGCGACTGGCAGGGGATGAATCAGAGATTCAACGTCGACGCTCCTTGACAGGTATGTGGATAGCCCTTCGCACCTGTCGAGATGTAGTGCTCTATACACGGACGGCTTACGAAGGTCGCAATCTATTAGCAACACCGAAGCCCCGAGCTGCGCGAGTGAGGTCGCGGTATTTATCGCCGTTGTGGTCTTTCCCTCGCCCGGCTGCGCGCTGGTGATCAGTATCGTCTTGGGCGGGTTGCCCGCTGTGGATAGCAATACCGACGTCCGAAGCACTCGGTAAGCCTCGGCCACTGCTGACCCTCTGCCCAGCGGAGCGAGTCCTCTGACTTCCTTGCTTTCCTCAGTTGTCACCGTAAGATCGGCCTTCGATTCCTTCTTCCCATTAGCGTTGCTGATTAACAACGGCGACTTGGTACCTCGAATCGCAGGAATAACGCTGAGCGCAGGCAGTTGGGCGTACCTGGCGACGTCCTCAACACTCTTAACAGTGTTGTCTAAGTATTCCAGTAGCAGTGCCAGGACCGCACCCGCCAGCAGGCTGACTAGTAGACCAATCAATATGGTACGCAAGCGATTTGGGCTGATCGGAGCACCTGGTACCCTGGCAGGATCGACAAGACGCAGATTGTTGTGCTGCTCCGCCGATTCTATCTTGGCCTGGCTGGTCTTTTGTAGAAACTGCGTATACAAATCCTTGGCCGTTGCCACCTTCTGCTGAAGGATGTTTAGCTGAATAGTTGCCTGATTTTGCTGGACCGCTTCGCCTTTGGCTCGTTCCAGTGCCAACTTCAGAGATGCTTCATCCCGAGCCGACCGGTCGAAGTCGGCCTTCAGCTTTTCTTCCAGGCTCTTGCGGCCGTCTTCGATCTGCGCTTGAGTCGCCGCGATTTGTTGCTGTACTTCGACGACCCGCTGGTTCTTCGGTCCGTATTTTACGTCCAATTCCGACGCCTTGAGCGTCAGCTCGCCAAGCCTCGCTTGCAGCGCTGATATTTTGGGATCGGAGAATGCCTCAGGCAATTGAGCAACGCGCCCGGCCTTCACTTCCTGGTAAAGCGACTCTTTCAGAATGCGGTCAGTCTCCGCCCGTGTCGCCTGATCGTGAAGGCGCGAGAGTTTCTCCGCAGTCAGTGTTTCTTTACCATCAGTAGTGAATATGTTGTTAGCCCGACTGTAGCTAGCGAGCTCCTGCTCGGCTTCCTGAACCTTGGCCTCAAGCTCGCGGGTAGACCTGTTAAGCCATTCTGAAGCGTCCCTGTATTTTTCAGTCTTGTTCTCGAAGCTGTAGTTGATAAAAACGCGAGACGCCGCATTGGCCACAGTCGCCGCAACCACGGGATCGGTATGGGAAAATGAGACCACCAGCATTCGGGTGTCGGGAAGAGGCTCTGCGCTCAGGTTGCTCTCGAGAACATCCACGTAAGGGGCGAGACTGGCGCTTTCTTCCTCTGATCTCTCACCTGACCCCGCCGCAAGGCTCAAGCTCGGGTTGACCGAAGTGTGCTGTCGATCATACCCCTCGGCGCTGTGGACTTTTGAGCCAATAGTCTTCAAGGCTTCCCATATTGTCTTCTTCCCGTTGACATCCAGGAATCGAGCGTTCTGATCCAGGTTGGCCGCCGCGACCACTTCCTCTAACAGCGGCCGGCTCTCAAGCTGCCGGATCTTGGTCTTCATTGCCGTCGACACATAATACATGTCATCGGATTCGTCCGTCTGGATGACAACGTCGCCCGACTTGACCAGTGTCCGGTTTTCTTTGCCGATCTCGACGGTTGCCGAGGCCTGGTATATCGACTTGGTCCGGAACATCTCCACGGTAACAATGCTGGTAGTGATGATCGCAAGTACCGCAATCATCCATTTTCTCTTCCGGATTGCTCGCCACATGCGGCGCACATAGACCTTTTCGTCATCCTCATAACCATAGCCGTAGCCATATGGATTGGCTTCGGGGTACCCGTAAGCGATGGGATGACCAGGACGCCCGACGCCATCCTGCGCCGACGCCTGGACCTGCTCAAGCTCGAACCTTTCTTGTGCCATAACAATTCTCTCCGGAAATAGAACGGCCCCCTGTGTTGTTGAACCTGAAGGCCGCTCCCTTTATGGAATCGGCATGCGGGTTATCGTGGTAAGGCCAAACGCCTTGATGAGCGCCCCACCGAAGGACTTCATTCGACTATTGGGCACGATGATTATGTCGTTGGCCATTATGGGAACGTCCTCCTTTTTGCCCTTCATGACCGCGCCGATATCAACCGGTATCTCCTGCCGGTTTCCATTGGCATCGTCGCGGAATATCAGAGCATGATCCAGGGCGGCGTTGTAATTGGTGCCCTGCGCCAGCGATACGGCCTGCCGCAGCGTCGTCCCTTCCTTGAGCGAGAACGAACCCGGTGCTTTAACCTCGCCCGCGACATAAAACACATCCAAAGGCGGTATGTTCACGATGTCGCCTGGTTGCAGCAGAGCATTGTTGCCGAAGTTACCCCTGAGGAGGCTGCTGATGTTCGCCTTGAGTAATTCGTATTTGGGCTCGTCCTCCTCGGCACCCGTCTCTATCGCCCTCTCACTCCCTGCTGTTTCGGACTGAATCGCTGCAGATGATACTGCGGCGGTCGATTCCCCATCGCCCTTGATTTGAGCCATCGCGCCAGCTTGCTGCTTGACCCTGCGAATGATGAACGAGACTGATCCGTGATTCTCGGCCAGCCCCCCGGCCAGCGTTATCAATGTCAGTAGCGATGGGTGGCCTTCTATCTGGAATACCCCTGGATTGCGTACCGCGCCTTGTATGAAGAAAGAGCGGCTATTGTATTCCTTGATCACTATGCTTACTTTTGGATCCTTTAGGTAGTCTCCCCGCAGCTTGTCGGCAATCTCTTGGGAGAGGGCTTCTGGTGTCTTACCCTGTGCTCTCATCCGGCCTATAATCGGCATCAGAAACGTTCCTGCCGCAGTTACCCGAATGCTCTTTGACACTTCTGGCATGTCTTCTACCTGAACGTCGATCACGTCGCCGACCCCAATTCGGTAGTCCTCTTCAGGAGAAACCAGTACCGGTGACGGCCGGCCAGCATCGGGCATTCTGGTGCTCGACGGAGCGGCTGTGGCTTGTGGTTGCAGCTGCGGCTTCTGCGCGATTGCAGGGCCGGGCGATACCACCACCAGAAGGGCCAGGCCCATCCAGAGAATGCTGTCCTTACGCAGCCGACTCCGGGAGTCACCGGCCATTCCCTGTCTCGCCTCTATACAACTCATCATAACGCCACTCCTCTTGCCGCCTTGGCGGCTGGCACGCCTTTTTCTAGGCGACTCTCGACGACCTGTAAGAGCGTCTGTACCCGTGAGCTTTCAGCGGTGTTCACTGCTGCGCTTACGTGCGCTAGCACCGCCGAAAACACCAGAAAGAGGAGCGCCGTGCCCGGCAGCTGCAAGTTAAAATCGAAGAGACTATGAACGAGAATACCGAATACGCCGGCACCGCAGCCCAACGCAAGGCCGGCCATAAGCGGGTCCCGCGCTCCGACGCCCCGCCAGATCGCTCTGAATGTCAGAAACAGAAACCACAGCGCTATCACTCCCCCCACAACACCGCAGTCGGCGACTACCTGAAGGTAGTCATTATGGGCCTGCGGCACCCTGATCGAGCCATCGCTCTGAGTGTAAATCGAGAACGCTGTGCCATATGCGCCAAGCCCGACCCCCAACAACGGATTTGCCCGGATCATCGATAGCGTATCCCGCCACACCCACGCACGATTAGAGAAAAGAGCCTGCTGTTGGTTGCCAGACGCCGCCTGGCCATCGGTGATTCGTCTCGTAACTGGTTCTGGACCAACCCAAATTAGACCGACTGTTATAGCACCCGCAATCGCCAGCACAATCAGCACTCGAGATGCCCTGGCGCTGATTCGACTGGATAGGTCGAGGACCCCGTGGAGGCGGCGCTCGATGTTGCGGCCCCGATGATCCGCCTTACCATTATCTAGGGTAGGCTTTGCCAGCCGAACGCTCATTAGAATCAGAAAGATCAGGGCTGCTGCCAGGCTGATCATTCCGCCCCGCGACAATGAGGCTACAAGCGCGATCCCCATGGCTGAGGCCGCGAAACCATACAGCAGTCTCGTCTCTCCACGCACCGCTCGGGTTATTATCAGCCCGATCGGCAACGGTATCAGCAGCTCCATATAGCCCGCGAAATGATTGTGGTTCACGAAAGGACCAAAGGAGGAAGTGCTTACAGTGTTTGGCCTGAACCAGTAGAGCTTCCCGTTCCAGGTGAAATGCTGGACCAACGCGAAAACGCCAAGCACCAGGCCAAACATCGTCAGCACTCCCACTGCTGCTGCTAGTCGCCTCCGGCTCGTCAAGAAATTCGCTCCGATCATGAACGAGATCAACAAAAACACCAGGACAATAACCGTCTGGCGTGTTGATTCGACGTCGAACGACAGGCTCTTCCGGACTCCGCCGCTACCGGTCAATGAGATGCTCTGTAAGAGACCGACGCCAATCAGCGCAAGAATCGGAAGCGCGACTTCCGGAATGATCAGTTTGAATCGCTGTTCGCGCACGACCTTGATCGTCCATAGCACCATTAGCGTGAGCACGACTAGTTCAAACAGCAAGACCGACCAGGGCTCTACTGTGCCGTGAGCGAGCGCTGTCAAAACGACTGCTGCAAGGAGTCCGGCGCTTATCGCACCGTCAAGTCGATCTTTTTTTGTTCGAGTGGCAGGCGAAAACTTCATCTGTTGTTGCTCACTTCTGTCAGGGTGAAATCATCGAGCCAAACCGTGCCTTCAGTCGGGTCATCATAGCTGTACCTGGGCAGTCTTCTGATTTCGATGAACACGGCTTCACAATTGTCAGGAGCGATAAACTCACAAGAGAGCGGTGCCCAGTCTCGCGACCCCTCAGGAACGGGCCCCGACGAGGCGATTTCGAGGGACGATCGGGCATCCAGCACCGCCAGTCGAGGCCCCATAGGGGTCACCAGGCGTTCGCTTCTCGCATTGCACTCGACTCGGTACCGCTGGCCAGGCCTGATCACTACCAATTGCTTGATTTCGCCATCGATGCGCGTCGTGTCGCGTCCGGTAAAGCTGATTCTCAACGAGTGGCTCCCGGTAAGAGCCGCCTCCTCGGTGATCGATATCCGCGCGTACTGTGACGAACTGATGTTCCAATCAAATTGCGGAAATTCCCTGGCGGTCGCCCCTTCAAAGCTCCCATTCCATATCATTGAGGATCGCGGATCGGCAGTCACGCCATCGGAGCTCACAGTTTCGAGCCACAGCTCCCGCGCCGTCTTCCACCGCCCCGAATCGATCAGTGTACTCAAGAAAATGGACGCTTCGGGCATCTTCAAGCGCTGACCACGATCGATCTCGCTGAAGATTCTTGCCGCATCTACTACCTTGGATTGCCTGAGGAGGAATTGCGCGAGCGAAAGTCGCGACTTCGGATCATCGCTTGTCACTGCCTCGACTTGATCGATCCGGCCTCCCGATGTTCTCCAGGTAAGATCGAGCGTTGCCCCCAGTAATGATATGTTAGCCTCTGTGGCCCTTCGGAATTCATGAAATGATTCCTCCGTCTTGCCAAGCCTGAGCAGGATGTTTGCCATTCTCCAGTGGAGGTCGGCGTTGTTGGGAGCAAGCGCGAGCGCGTCACGAAGTGATGTCTCCGCGGCATCCCGGTTGCCAACCGCTTCCTCAACGTTGGCGAGGGACAATCGATAGTTATAATCCCAGGGCGAAAGCTTGATCGAAGTTCGCGCATAGGATTCAGCGAGCGTCAAGTCCCGTTCTTCTTCCAAAAGCTGCTGCGCCGCTAACCGTTCATTTAGGCGACCAGACTCGGGAAAGTAGGGGATAGCCGCTGCCAGTACCTCCAGCGGCCAGGACACACGCTCGTCAGTCAGCGCCCCGACCACAAAGCTCGAGCAAGCAGCAAGTGTCAGGAACGCTATCAACGCAAAAGCTGTTACGAGCGCGCCCCCTTTACCGGCTTTCGTATTGACCGCAATGTCTATCGTCACTGTATCTAATGTCCTTACTTACTCGATATGGCTTTTTGCGTCACCAACGCGAATCGACAAAGAGCGCCTTCGTTTCTCCGCAGAACGATCCACAAACACACTGATACCGCAAGTTGATAAGCCCGCTTGGGGAAACCGCATAAGCGGCAGTCTGAACTGTGCCATTCCCTCGTGCACTACTGCTAAATTACTAATGCAGCGTTATTCCCGCCGGGAGGTAGTTTGCCTGCGCACATTCCGCTAACGTCGAAGATAGCCGGATTCTCTTCTCAGAGTCACCACCCGCATGGGCAGCAATTTAAGGCTGCAGTGAGTTCATTAATTGAGGAAAGCCCGCCACTCGAAAAAGGGTGCAAACCTGTGGGCCGCCTTACCAGAAGATGTCCAGCGGAAGCGCTGATCTTTGCTCTGCGTCAGTTAGAAGATCGTCCTTTCCGCTGAAGCAACTTCCCAGATGGTCTCAATGACCGGACCGAGGGGTTGTAATCCACCTAAGGGGTAAGATTAACACGGTGAGTAGGGGGCTCATTCATTAGTCCAAACTCCTTCCTGCTTCCTGATTCGGTAAGCACACTCCGCTTGCCCGCCTCGTTTGCGGGCTTAAACAAGACCGACGCAAATCGAACTGCATCACTGCGCTCGAACTTCCCACTCTGTCGGTGTGTAGCCATTTTATCGATGTGTTGCCGACATATTCAGTTTCCGAATGATCACATAAAGCGATGATGCGTAAGCTTCACCGCCAGGCCCAGAATTCCGCCTGGCTTTGCTTCCGCGCGTAAAACAATCCCCCGGGCCTCGACTGTTGGTGCCTGGCCATTCCCCAGACCGGACATCCGGATTAAAAACTCTAACTTTGCTTGCTCCATTACCCGGTGCGATAGCCTTAGATAGAGACCTCCAGAACTAAAGTTATCCAGCACGCTCTCAGCTTCGAAAGCTTCACCATTTATATTGGTACCTCGAACCCTTGTCGGAAAAGGAGTGGATATTCGAGGTTTCTTTCGGCGCTCTCGCCTCGCGCCGAGAATCGAATCCTTCGCCATTGAAGGGCTTCCTCAAGACCAACAGTTTTGAGCCTTCCGCAAACCCATGTACACCTGAAGGGGTGCCGCCTCAGTAAGAGGCCGAACCAGTCTATCCGAAGTCGCTCCTGGCCGCATCGACAACTGGGATAAATCTATCTCAGCTAATGAGACCTGTTTTTTTCTGTGAATATACTGCCGATCAGCCTATGCCAGGCCCGATGGATATAGGCAGATACGCCTATACAAGGATAAGACAATAGTCGTATTTACTCCGAAAACGTAGATCCTAAGAGTCTGGGTGCGCGGGCTAGCTTGTAGATTTGCGGAAGCGGAGTCGCGAGAGTTCAACGCCGCAACTGTAGATGCTGTTACACGCCGCGATCGGGGCCCCGCAAATCAATGAGACCATGACGACTCGCATATATGATCAAATCGAGGCGGCCAGACAAATCAAGTTTGCTGAAGATCGAACCCAGGTGGTGACGAACTGTCGCTACGCTGATGCAGAGCTTGCTACCGATCTCCTTGTTCCTGAGACCCGAGCAGACCAGCGAGACCACCTCCTTCTCTCGTCTGGTGAGTGAGGCTATTTTGGCGGACTCGGAATCGACCTCAGTTGAGCCATTCCGATTCGACAACTCGCTGAGCACGTTTGCAATAGTCGTCCGATCAATCCAAGCTTCTCCCTCGCTGACCTTCTCCAGCGCCTTGACGAGAACGCCAGCCCCTTGTCCCTTAGGCACGACCCCAATCGCACCACACAGCATGGCGCGGGTGTGGATGTCCGGATCTAGCACTCCTGTCAAGACCAGCACACGCGTCTTTCTGGCAACCACGTGCAGATCGGGGATGAATTCAAATCCCTCTTGGCTACCAACATGGAAATTCACTACTGTGATATCCGGCTGCTCAACGGTCGCCACGGCTACAGCATCGTCCCGACCGGATGCTTCGCCGACTACTATCATCCTGTCATGCATTTCTATCAGTAATCGTAGAGCGGTCCGAATCATCTCGTGATTGTCCACGAGTAGAATTCGAATCGGCTTCTGCCCGTTACCTGCATGATTGGTCGCCGCGCCCACAGGATACCTCTATTCTGTCACTTTCAATCCGCTATCTGACTATGTAGATCCTAAGCTGCGCGAACCGATTCCAGTCAGAGTCAGTGTTAGGTCCAAAATCGGTTGCCTTTGAACCAGAAAGCTCCTCAATCGGCACCTGGGGCAATGGCTGGGGGTGTGATACTTACAACCCAAGGATCGATCTCATTATACTACCGAAGCGACAGTTCGTGGTAGTAATAATTGTCCGTGTGATCCTTCGGTTTCATTCTCGTCTAGCGTAACTATTATCTGTAGTGTGGTGGGCTTCAAGAAATAATAGGATTTAGATCCCGAGTCGGGGATCTTTGACCAATGAACCTCACTCTGATTCGATCTCAGTGAAAGCGGAGAATGGCTCTCATGCAAAAAAAGTCTAACTGCAGGTCTCCTCCATCGAGGGGCCCTAATAGCGCCTTCCCCCCTTTGTCAGCCGGGTCTGCGCTTAGACGCGGCCGATTATTAACGATGCGGGACTCGCCCTCCCTGGAGCTCACCCCGAGGCCCGTCGCCCCAATAAGTCGAAATTACAGATGTGGAATCGCAACCGATCTTTGCCGGATCTTGAATCTGGTTCTCACTCACTCAGGCGATCGACAGATCCATACTTCACATCCACCGCCGCCGCAGTCACGATACCGCTGACAGGACGTAACCCAAACTCGATAAGTGCACAAAAAAAGACAGAGACTCCCCGATTAACTGGCCTTAAAAAACGAGTTCATACTTGTTATCTGCATCCACTGGAAATCCGCGTAGAGCCCGTGGAGTCTGATGTGGGAGGCTATTACAACACCTGCTCGACAGTCTATGATTGCCCGGGTCGTAACTCCGAGGTGCTGAAGTCGTAACTGTTTATCGGCCGTCTTACCTCCTGTCACCTTCGGCCCATCGGGGTCGGCCCAGCCCTATTCCGTTAACCCAGCTGAAGGAACATTCAATAGGAAGATTGTGTGCTCTTGGCGCGCCTTGGTCACAGCGCTATTTTCGCGCCAGCGGCCGCCTTCGCGGGCAGCTGGCGCCTAGTTCATCGGCTCCTGCCCTAACACACGGGATTACGAAAGTGACAACCCCAGTGCCAGATTGGTTGTTCTCATGGGACCGTTTTGTAGTTGAAGTTTCGAATTCCCACGCCGATACGCACCCCGCCGACCATGTAGCGTATGATGTTCGCTGCCTTTGGATGGCGGCGCTGGAGCAAGACAGTGAAGACATAGAAGCTGCCGGTGGCGGCCGCATTAAGGCCGATGTTGGCAGTGCTGTCCTGCTGCTTGAACAGCGGATTAGCTTCGGCGTGGCCGGCGCTGCTAAGCGCATCGACGGTAAAGCCGCCCCAAAAGGTGGCCGAGCTTAACCAGAAATGCGCGGGTCCTTCGAGGACCGGTCGTGGGCTCGGCCGCCTGGACTGGATCACTGGTCCGGGGATGCTGTTTTCGGCTGGAACTGGCTGCTGCGCGAAGCAGGGGGCAGCGAGCACCAAGAGCGCGACTATTGGAATCGCGGTAGCAATGCTCTTCATTCGGTTCTCCTCTATGGCTGCCCACAGAGCCGAGATCGAACTGAGCTTGAGCCAGTCGATCGAAAAAAAGGTCGGAATAAGCGAGTCGCGTGCCTCAAGTCAATGCCAGCGTCAGAAGCCCCCGGGTCCCTGCTTGCAG
>Ga0126381_100001849_pt1 | contig 22720 bp, 22 predicted proteins | sample PanSoiMetPlot_28_FD_96465 | JGI IMG/M metagenome (GOLD analysis project Ga0126381, IMG submission 96465) | Tropical forest soil microbial communities from Panama - MetaG Plot_28 | ecosystem: Environmental > Terrestrial > Soil > Tropical forest > Bulk soil | place: Panama | collected 2016-02-17 | reverse complement strand
TTCGTCGGCCAGCAGCAGTTGCGTGAAAATCTGCGCGTCTTCATCCACGCGGCGGCCAGCCGCGGCGAAGCGCTCGACCACATTCTGCTGTTCGGGCCTCCCGGCTTGGGTAAGACAACCCTCGCGCAAATTGTCGCCCGCGAGATGGGGGTCGCGTTTCACGCAACCTCGGGCCCAGTCATCCAGCGCGCGGCCGATCTCGTAGCGTTGCTCAGCAAGCTTGGCCCGCGTGAGGTGCTGTTCATCGACGAAATCCATCGTCTGCCGCCGGCTGCCGAGGAGTACCTCTACCCGGCGATGGAAGACTATCAGATCGATCTCATAATCGGTCAGGGCCCCGGGGCGCGATCCATCCGATACCGCATCGAGCCCTTCACGCTGATCGGCGCGACGACGCGTTCGGGCTTGATAACCCGGCCGTTGCGCGAGCGGTTCGGCATCCCACTGCGTCTGGTTTTCTATCAATCTGCCGAACTGCAGGCGATCGTGTTCCGCGGTGCCCGAGTGCTGGCGATCGATCTGCGTCCGGACGGCGCCGCCGAAATCGCACAGCGCGCCCGCGGTACACCGCGTGTCGCGATGCGCCTGTTGCGCCGCGTCAGGGACTTCGCGGCCGTCGAGGGGCTGGCGAGCATAGACGCCGCGGCGGCTAATCTCGCACTGCGGAAGCTCGAGGTCGACGAACGCGGGCTCGACGGCATGGACCGCCGTTATTTACGCTGCATCGCCGAAAACTACGCCGGCGGCCCGGTCGGCATTGAGACCATCGCTGCGGCTCTTGGCGATGAGCGCGACGTCGTCGAAGAGGTGATCGAACCATATTTGATGCAAGAGGGCTTTGTGCAGCGCACGGCGCGCGGCCGAGTGCTGACCCGGGTCGCTTTTCGCCATCTCGATCTCCCAATGCCGGCGCACCCGCCGGGCCAATTCGAACTTCTCCCTTCGCTGCCATTCGAAACCGGGGTCGAGGAAGCACCGTAATGCCCAATCTCTTCCCAAAACACGCCATAAAGGGTCGCCAATAATGCAGCCTAATGCTGTGGATACATTGCCGCTTGCCGGTACGATTTCTCACGACCTCTCGATCCTCGGGTTGTTTGTCCAATCCGATGCGATCGTCAAACTCGTCATGCTGATCCTCCTGCTCGCATCGTTCTGGTCGTGGGCGATCATCTTCGACAAGGTGATGCGGATCCGCCGATTGCGGCAGGCGGCGTCGAACTTTGAAGAGAGCTTCTGGTCGGGCGGCTCGCTCGACGATCTCTACGAGCGGGTAGGTCAACGTCCCCCCGATCCAATGACCGCGGTATTCTCCGCGGCGATGCGTGAGTGGCGGCGCAGCGCCGCGAAAAATTTGCTCGGCACGCCGGGCATGCGCACGAGCCTGCAGCAGCGGATCGAGCGAGTCATGAGCGTCACGGTCGGCCGCGAGATGGAGCGGGTTGAGCGCTTTATGGCGTTCCTCGCGACGGTAGGCTCGACGGCGCCGTTTGTTGGGTTGTTCGGTACGGTTTGGGGGATCATGGACAGTTTCCAGTCGATCGCCGCGTCTAAGAATACCAGCCTCGCCGTTGTTGCGCCCGGCATCGCGGAGTCGCTGTTTGCAACCGCGCTCGGACTCGTCGCTGCGATCCCCGCGGTCATCGCGTACAACAAACTGGCGACGGATTTCGGTCGCTATGCGGGCCGGCTCGAGGCTTTCGCCACCGAATTCAGCGCGATCCTGTCGCGCCAGCTTGACGAGCGGCCCTGAGAATGGCCGCTCCAGGTCTGGCCGGCAACGGCCATCGGCTGGCCGGACGGTATCACCCGATGTCGGAAATCAACGTGACGCCGCTGGTCGACGTCATGTTGGTCTTGCTCGTGGTTTTCATGGTCGCGGCGCCGCTGCTCACGGTCGGCGTGCCGGTCGATCTGCCACAGACGCAGGCGCCGCCGATCACCGAGCCGAAGGAGCCGCTCGTGATCACAATCGATGGAGAAGGGCGGATCTTCCTTCAAGAGACCGAGGTGCCGACCGATTCGCTCGTCCCGCGGCTGCAAGCGATCACCGGCAGCAATCCCGACGCGCTGCTTTATGTCCGCGGCGACCGGGCGATCAATTACGGTCGTGTCGTCGAGGTGATGAGCCTCGTCAGCACCGCCGGTTTTCACAAAGTGTCGCTGATCGCCGAATCACCCAAAGGGGCGGCAGGTAAGGCCGGCTCGGGCGCGGCAGCGGCGGACCGAGCGGCGCGGACGGCAAAGCGCTGACGAGAGCAGCGCTTTCGGCGCCAAATGAGTGTGGCGATCGCAGAGCCCCTTCCAAAGCAGGCAGCAGCTGTTCCCGATGAGCGGCCCCGCGGCATTTCAATGCGCGGTGTGCTGGTTTCGGCGGCGCTGCATGTCGGCCTCTGCGCGGTATTGATTTTGGGTCTGCCCCATTTATTTGCCCCACCCGCAGTGGAAGATACGCCCGTCGCCGTCCAACTCGTGACAATCGCCCCGCAGACCCGCGCCACACAACCCAATCCGGCGCCGCCGCAAGCGGATGCCAAACCGCTGATTCCGGAGCAGGAGACACCTGTGGCGAAACCGGAGCCGAAACCCGAACCGCCAAAACCTGCGCCCGTACCACCCTCCTCAGCGGCCGCTCCGCCGCCACCCGCGGAGGCAACGCGGTTGCCCGAACCAAAACCGGCGCCGCCACTGCCGGTCAAACCCCCTGAGCCCAAGCCGGAACCAAAGCCGGTGGAGACGGCCGACGCGCCAAAACCCAAGGAAAAGCCCGAGCCGCCACGACAAATGGTCAAGAACGAGCCGCAAATCGAGCAGAAGAAGTATGACCCTGGGCAGTTTGCAGCGTTACTGAAGAACCTGGCGCCCCAGCACAACGCGCCGTCGCCTGACGCGCCGCCGCAAAGGCCGCACACTGCCGCCGCCCTACCGTCCTCGCAGCCCAAGGCCCCATTGGGCAGCCAGCTGACGGCCAGTGAACTGGACATGGTCCGCCATCAAATCGCACAGTGCTGGAACGTCCCCGCAGGGGCGCGCGATGCAAGAGATCTCGTCGTTGAAATCAGGGTGGCGGTCGATCCGGACGGCAACGTCCGACAGGCCACGATCGTTGACCAGGACCGTTTGGGCGATCCGTTCTTCCGAGCGGCTGCCGAAAGCGCTCGGCGCGCTTTCTTCAACCCGCGCTGCCGGCCCCTCCACCTGCCGATGGAAAAATACGCGATCTGGAAAGACCTCGTCGTCGATTTCAGTCCAAAGGATTTGTTATGACAAGCCGCCGCCGAATCGTTGCCGCTGTAATCGCTGCGGCGTTGTTCGGGCTCGTATGCTCGAGCGCCGCTCTGCGGGCCGAATTGCGTATCGACATCACCAGCGGCCACGTCGAGCCGGTGCCGATCGCGATTCCTTCCTTTCCCGGAGGGGCCGCGGCTGAAATCCAGGCCGGAAGCGACACAGCGGCTGTGGTTTCGGCGGATCTCGAGCGCTCTGGCCTGTTTCGTCCGCTCGACCCGCGCAGCTTCATCCAGAACTTTTCGGCGACGGACACGCAGCCGCGCTTTCCCGATTGGCGGCAAATCAATGCGCAGGCCCTGGTAACCGGAGCCGTCAAAACGCAAAGCGACGGCAGGCTGCGCGTGGAGTTCCGCTTGTGGGATGTCTTTGCCGAGCAGCAGCTCGCCGGCTACGGCTACACCACGACGCAGCAAAACTGGCGGCGCATTGCTCATATCATTGCCGATGAGATCTATAAGCGGATCACTGGCGAAGAGGGTTATTTCGATACGCGTATCGTCTATGTCGCCGAAGCCGGTCCGCCGGAGAAACGCATCAAGCGCCTTGCCATCATGGATCAGGACGGAGCCAACAACCGAATCCTGACGGACGGGCGGGCTTTAGTGCTGACGCCGCGGTTTTCACCGACGGCGCAGGAGATTACCTACCTCTCCTACGGGAGCGGGACACCACGGGTCTACCTCTTCAATATCGATACCGGCCAGCAGGAGGTCGTAGGTGATTTTCCCGGCATGACCTTCGCCCCGCGCTTTTCGCCCGATGGTAACCGCGTGGTTCTCAGCCGCGCCGAAAACGGTGTCAGCAATCTCTTCACACTCGATCTGCGTACCCGGCGAGCAACGCGCCTGACCGACAGCCAAGCGATCGATACTTCACCCTGCTTTTCGCCGGATGGCAGCCGAATCGTATTCAACTCCGATCGCGGAGGCTCGCAGCAGCTCTACGTGATGGGCGGGGATGGCGGCGATGCCAAGCGGATCAGTTTTGGCGCGGGCAAATACGGCACGCCGGTATGGTCGCCGCGTGGGGATCTCATCGCTTTCACAAAGATCGAGGGTGGCTCGTTCTATATCGGGGTCATGCGGCCGGACGGCTCGGGTGAGCGCCTCCTGACACGCGATTTCCTCGTAGAGGGACCAACCTGGGCGCCTAACGGGCGAATACTGATGTATTTCCGCCAGTCGCCGACCGATTCGCGGGGGCATGGCGGTGCAAGCCGACTATTTACAATAGACTTGACCGGGGCGAATCAACGCGAGGTGATAACCCCGCAAGATGCTTCAGATCCTGCGTGGTCTCCATTACTGCGGTAATGGGCGGGAAGAGTGATCCATGGGATTTGAAGATAAACTTCTGCTGATATAGGACCGGAGCGAAATACACTTATTGATGAGGGGGACTGACATGCACAGAAGAATCTTCGTTGTTTTTGGCATTCTGCTCGGGCTCGGCGCGTGCAGCTCGGAGCAGCAGACGACGGGACCCACGGGGCCTCAGGCCCTTGGCGGGCCTGGCGCTGGTGGCATCAGCTCGGGGGCCGTCCCCGGGTCGCAGCAGGATCTTGAAGCAAGCGCCGGCGATCGCGTCTTTTTTGCATTTGACCGGTCGGACATCTCACCCGAGGGGCGCGAGACGCTCACTCGGCAAGCCGATTGGCTACGCCGTTACCCGAACGTCACGGTCACAATCGAAGGCCATTGCGACGAGCGAGGCACCCGTGAGTACAACCTAGCGCTCGGGGAAAGGCGTGCCCAAGCGGTCAAGAACGTCCTGGTCGCCTCAGGGATCCCCGCGAGCCGGATCTCGACCATTAGCTACGGCAAGGAGCGCCCGATCGTCGTCGGTTCGAACGAAGAAGCCTGGGCGCAGAACCGCGTCGCCATCACTACGGTGAACTGAGCCTCACGATAGGTCGGGGTGGAGCGATGCAATTGCGCGTTGCCAAATCAGGCCGTTTCACGGTCACCAGGCGGCCCTTTTTTTGCCCTAAACGCACCCTAGTAGGGCTTATTGCTCAATCCGCGGCCGCTAAGGCTCTCGGGCGGCGCGGAGACGGCTCGCGCGGCGGCGCCACCCCAGGCCCGTGTCGACTTCGAGAGGCTTCTGATGATACGGCGTTTGATCTTACCGCGTGTCTGCTCGACCCTGCTGCTCCTGTTGATTGCTGCAGCGGTGCCCGTTGCAGCCGCGCGGTCGCAAGATCGGGGGGTACAGGAACGACTGAACACGCTTGAGCGCGAGCTCAGCATGCTGCAGCGGCAGGTCTACTCGAGCGGCCCGACGCCCATTGTTCCACCGGCCCCCGGCTCCGGCTCGGCCGTTGACACCGAGCTGCGAATTAGCCGTCTCGAAACGCAGATGCGCGAACTGACCGGGCGGGTCGAGGATGCAGTCAATGCGATGGAGGACGTGCGGCGGCGCCTCGAGCAAGTCAACAGCGACGTCGAGGTGCGATTCAATCAAGGCCAAGGACAACCGCGCGTTTCGCCATCCCGCGCCGCAGCTGGAATGACAGACTCCACTCCGAGCGGACCGGTGGCGATTGGGGGGCCAATTCCGAGCACACCTCCGCCGCCGCGGCCATCGGGTAGTCTGACGCCGCCAACTACTCTGATCCCGCCGCCGGACAGCCCGAGCGGGACTGGCGCATTCACTCAACCCGCCCCCAGCCAATCGCCCTCTGAGGCGACCACGGCGGCGGCCGGCGCGTTGCCGAGAGGGTCCGTCTCCGAACAGTACAACTTCGCATTCGGTCTCTTGAAGCAGGCGGACTATCCTGCGGCGGAAGAAGCCCTGAGGAGCTTCATCGGGCAGCATCCCGACCACCCATTGGCCGGCAGCGCCCAATACTGGCTTGGTGAAGCCTATTACGCGCGCGGCAGGTATGGCGAAGCCGCCAGTGCTTTCGCCGAAGGGTATAAGCGATATCCGAAGGGGGCAAAGGCAGCCGATGATCTATTGAAACTTGCCATGTCGCTCGCTCGGGATAACCAGAAACACAATGCTTGCGTAGCGTTCGCGCAGCTCGACCACGACTTCCCGAATCCTGCTACCGCGATCAGGGAGCGTTCGGCGGCGGAAAAGAAGCGGCTCGGTTGCTGACGCGAGAATCCGGTGTAAAACCTCTCTCCTTTGAGGAATTCGGCAGCGCGCTCACCGCTCTTGCCCGGTTCGAGAGCCACCCTTTCGTCGCCGTCGCCGTTTCGGGCGGTCCCGACAGTCTGGCGCTGACCGTCCTGGCGGATCGTTGGGCGCGCGCGACGGACGGCAAGATTTGTGCGCTCACCGTCGATCATCGCCTTCGTCCAGAGAGCGGCGCAGAGATCCGGCGGCTGACTAGCTGGTTGTCGGCGAGAAGCATCTGCCACGAAGTCCTCGTCTGGTCAGAAGAAAAGCCGAAAACCGGCATACAGGAGGCCGCGCGCATCGCGCGCTATCGGCTCCTCGCCAGCTGGTGCCGTGAGCACGGCTGTTTGCACCTGCTCACCGCACATCACCGCGATGATCAGATCGAAACCCATTTGATCCGCGGTCGAGCGGGGAGCGGGCGGATTGGGCTTGCCGGGATGTCGGCGATCCGAGAGGTGGTGGCGGATTGCCGAGTACTGCGCCCGCTTCTCGCCTTCCCCAAGGATCGGCTCGTCGCCTTTCTGGAGGCGGAGGGTCAGCCTTTTATCAGCGATCCGAGCAACATTAACCCCGCTTTTGAACGGTCTCGCTTGCGGCGCGGTGAAGGCGCTATGCCTGATGCAACCCAGCCCTCCGAACTGATCGCTGAAATCCGCAGGCTGGGAACATGGCGGGCAGCACATGAGCGCGACTTGAGCGGAGCCCTTGCGCAAAGCTTGAGTTTGCATCCAGCCGGTTTCGCCGTCTTCGATCCCGGCATCGGGCGAGCGATACCAAGCGACCTGCTGGAGCGGATCCTGAATGCCGTCGTTGCGACGGTTGGGGGGGCTCGTTACCCCGCACGGCGGAAGGGGATCGCTCGCCTGTCCGCTTGGCTCGGCGGCACACCGCGCCGCGCGCATACCCTCGGCGGCTGTCGGTTTGTGCACTGGCGCGATCGCGTCCTCGTGATGCGCGAGCACGCTCGGGCCGCGAACCCGCGCCGGCTTGCCCCGGGACAACGCATCATTTGGGACGGCCGGTTTGAGGTCATCCTCCCGGCCGAGCGCAGCGGTCCACTCACTATCGGATATCTCGGTCCAGCTGGGGCCGCTCAGCTCCACCGCCTCGGGGTTCAGCAAGGGCAGCGCCTTATGCCACCGCTGCTGCTGCCGATCCTGCCCGCGGCGTGGGATGAGGATGGCGTCGTATCCGTTTCTCATCTGGGCTACGGGAGGGATCCTATCGCCGTCGTGCCGCGGTTTTTTTTCCGACCGGTCAATCCGTTAACCCAGGCGGGTTTCGTAGTTGTTTAACTGCCGTTGCGTCTTATCTGTAAACCGGGTGAAAATAGTCGCGAGTCTATCCCGCTCAGCGTAGGGTTATCGACGCGCGATGCCCGGCTCGGCATGGAAAGGCCCCACACGTGAATAATTTCGGCAAGAATCTCGCCCTCTGGATCGTGATCGGGCTGCTTCTCGTCGCGCTTTTCAATCTCTTCCAGACTTCTTCGAGCCGAGGCCCGCAAGCGACGCTCGCATTCTCGGATTTCATCAATGACGTCAACCGCGGTCAGGTCGCTGACGTCACGATTCAAGGGAACAACATCAGCGGCCATTTCACGGACAGCCGGGCCTTTACTACCTATGCTCCCAACGATCCGGGGATGGTCAACCGGCTGATTGAGAAGGGCGTGCGCATAACTGCGGCGCCAGTCGACGAAAACGTTCCGTCGCTGTTCGGGGTCCTGATCTCTTGGTTTCCGATGCTACTGCTGATCGGCGTGTGGATCTTCTTCATGCGCCAAATGCAGGGGGGCGGCGGCCGGGCGATGGGCTTCGGCAAGAGCCGGGCGCGTTTGCTGACCGAGAAGGTCGGGCGCATCACCTTCGAGGATGTCGCCGGCATCGACGAGGCCAAGCAAGAGCTCGAGGAGATCGTCGAGTACCTCAAGGATCCACAGAAGTTTCAGCGGCTCGGCGGCAAGATTCCCAAGGGCGTGCTGTTGGTGGGGCCGCCCGGCACCGGGAAGACGTTGCTCGCCCGCGCGATCGCCGGCGAGGCGAACGTGCCGTTCTTCACGATTTCCGGCTCGGATTTCGTCGAGATGTTCGTCGGCGTCGGCGCGAGCCGCGTGCGCGACATGTTCGAGCAGGGCAAAAAGAACGCTCCCTGCATCATCTTCATCGACGAGATCGATGCCGTTGGCCGTCACCGCGGCGCCGGTCTCGGCGGCGGCAATGACGAGCGCGAGCAGACCCTCAATCAGCTGCTCGTTGAGATGGACGGTTTCGAGGCGAACGAGGGGGTCATTCTCATCGCCGCGACCAACCGGCCGGATGTCCTCGACCCGGCGCTGTTGCGGCCGGGGCGCTTCGACCGCCAGGTGGTCGTGCCGAACCCAGACGTCGTCGGGCGGGAGAAGATCCTCAAGGTCCATATGCGGAAAGTACCGCTGGCCTCCGATGTTGACGCCAAAATCATCGCGCGCGGCACGCCCGGCTTTTCGGGCGCCGATCTCGCCAACCTCGTCAACGAAGCGGCGCTGATGGCGGCCCGCAAGGGCAAGCGGTCGGTGGCGATGAATGAATTCGAGCAAGCCAAGGACAAGGTCATGATGGGTGCCGAGCGGCGCTCGATGGTCATGACCGAAGACGAGAAAAAACTCACCGCCTTTCACGAAGCCGGCCATGCCCTGTGCATGCTGTATGCCGAAGGCCACGAGCCGCTGCACAAGGTGACGATCATCCCGCGCGGCCGAGCACTCGGCATCACGATGTTCCTGCCCGAGCGGGACAAATACAGCCAATCCAAGCTGGAGCTCAAAGCTATGGTCGCCAGCCTCTTTGGCGGTCGGATTGCCGAGGAGCTGATCTTCGGGCCGGAAAAGGTGACAACCGGCGCGGCCGACGACATCCGCCGCGCCACCACGCTGGCGCGCCGAATGGTCACCGAATTCGGCTTCAGCGAAAAGCTCGGGCCGTTGCGCTACAGCGAGAACGAAGAGGAGGTCTTTCTTGGCCACTCGGTAACTCAGCGCAAAAATGTCTCGGAAGCGACGGCCAAGGTTATCGACGAGGAAATCCGTCGCATTGTTGACGAGGGCGAACGGACCGCGCGGGAAATTTTGACCTCGCATCTCGACGAGCTGCACGCCTTGGCGAGAGGGCTGCTGGAATACGAGACCTTGTCGGCCGAGGAGATCCGACGGATCATCAGAGGCGAGCGGATCGTGCGTGAAACGTCCGCAAGCCCTTCCCCCGAAGACGTCCGCCCAAGACGCAGCTCGGTGCCTCCCTCTGGCCGGCCGACCGGTCTGGAGCCGGAGCCGCAGCCGGGCGGCTGAGTGGTAGCGATATCCCTCGGGAACCTCGTCCCGGCTTGCTCGGCGGCATTTGACAGGCCGTTATTTCCATTTCCATTCTTAGCTAATGATTGATGCCGGTGGCGTGCGAGCGTCCTTTGAGTTATCAGGCCTCGTGTTCTGGGTTGAATTGGGGGAAGTATTTTTGACTGCGTCGATGGGGACGCCATGACGCGCAAGCTTTTCGGCACCGATGGCATCCGGGGGACAGCCAATATCGAGCCCATGACGCCGGAAACGGCGCTGAGGGTCGCGATGGCGGTAGGTGAATGCTTTCATAACGGCACTCACAAGCACCTCGTCGTGATCGGCAAGGACACCCGGCTTTCCGGTTATATGCTGGAGCCAGCGTTGACTGCCGGCTTTATCACGATGGGGATGGACGTCGTGCTGGTGGGGCCGCTGCCGACGCCGGCGATCGCGATGCTGACGCGCAGCCTGCGCGCCGATTTGGGGGTGGTCCTCTCGGCCTCGCACAATCCCTACGCCGATAATGGGATCAAATTGTTCGGCCGTGACGGCTACAAATTGTCGGACGAGTTCGAGCAAGGGATCGAGACCCGCCTCGCCAAAGGACCAAGCCGCCGCGCCCCTCCCGGTGAACTCGGGCGCGCGAAGCGTCTCGATGATGCCGGCGGCCGCTATATCGAATTCGTCAAGCAGAGCTTTCCTCGTGGGCTGCGGCTCGACGGGCTGCGCATCGTCGTCGATTGTGCGCACGGCGCCGCCTATAAGGTGGCGCCAACCGTCTTTTGGGAACTCGGCGCTGAGGTCTTCTCACTTGGCGTCTCACCGGACGGGCTCAACATCAACCGCGAATGCGGCGCGCTGTCGCCCGAGCAGATGCGGCAGGAGGTGCTGGCGCGGCGAGCGGACATCGGCATCGCACTCGATGGCGATGCGGATCGTCTGGTGGTCGCCGACGAGCACGGCGTCATCCTCGACGGAGACCAGCTGATGGCGCTGATCGCGACCGGTCTGGTGCGGTCCGGCCGGCTGTCGAATGGCGCGCTGGTCGCAACGATCATGTCCAATCTCGGTTTCGAGCGTTATCTCGCAGGGCAGGGCATCGAGCTGCACCGCACTGCGGTCGGCGACCGCTATGTGGTAGAGAAAATGCGCGCTCTCGGCTGCAATTTCGGCGGCGAGCAGTCGGGCCATATCATCCTGTCCGACTATGCAACAACGGGCGACGGCTTGATCGCGGCGCTGCAGGTGCTCGCCTCGATTGTCGAAACCGGGCGACGGGCGAGCGAAGTATGCCGGCTGTTTACGCCCGTGCCGCAGCTGTCGCGCAGCATACGCTTTGGCGACGGCGATCCACTCGAAGCGCCGGCGGTCAAACGTGCAGTCCACGACGGCGAGGCCCGGCTCAGCGCCGCAGGCCGTCTGGTGATCCGCAAATCAGGTACCGAGCCGGTGATCAGGGTCATGGCCGAAGGCGAAGATACGGAGCTCGTCACGGCGGTCGTGACGGAGATCTGTGCGGCGATACACCGTCACGCTGGAGACATGCACCTGGCCGCGCTTCCCGCGCAAGCGGCGGAATAGCCGTGCGGGGTCGGGTGTTGATCATCGCCGGCTCCGATTCCGGAGGCGGTGCCGGCATTCAGGCCGACATCAAGAGCGTGTCGATGCTCGACGCCTACGCGGCGACGGCGATAACGGCATTGACCGCGCAGAATACCGAAGGTGTATTCGGGGTTCTGCCGATCCCGCCCGACTTCATTCGCCAGCAGATAGAGGTAGTGCTCGACGATATTGGCGCCGATGCGATCAAGACCGGTATGCTGCACGATGCGCCGGTGATCGAAACCGTCGCCGCCGTGCTTGGCGAGCGGGCCGCCGGAGTGCCGCTCATCGTTGATCCGGTTATGGTGGCGAAAGGCGGCGCCCGGCTGATCGACCCGCAGGCGCTCGACGTGCTGAAGCGGCTATTGGTGGCGCGCGCCGACATTCTCACTCCGAACCTGCCCGAGGCTGAAATCCTGAGCGGCATGGCGATCGGCAATACCGGCGACATGCAGGCCGCTGGCGATTGTTTGTTGGCGCTTGGCTGCCGGGCCGTGCTCGTCAAGGGCGGGCACCTCTCCGGAGAAAGCGTCTCGGATGTCCTCGTGACCGCAGCGGGCGTCCGTCTCTGGGAAAGCCCGCGCCTGATCACCCGACATACCCACGGCACCGGCTGCACCTTGGCCTCGGCAATCGCCGCGGGCCTCGCCCAGGGCATGGCGGTCGAAAGCGCGGTCGACCGCGCGCGCTTTTACGTCCAGCGTGCAATCGCCGACGCCCCCGGTCTGGGGCGCGGCCACGGGCCGCTCGACCACGCCCATCCGCTGCGCTCGCATTCTAAATAGACTGCCGATCCCCGCGTTCTGAGCGGCTTCCGACTGCTCGCGGTTCGCGATAAGCTCGGACGCCAGCGGAGGGACGGATGGCAAAAAATTATCGGGTTGCGGTGATTGCCGGCGACGGCATCGGGCGCGAAGTGATGCCGGAAGGGATCTCGGCCCTGGAGGCGGCGGCTTGCGCATACGGCTTTGGCTTTCAATGGCATGAGTTCGACTGGAGCTGCGAACGCTACGTCAAACTCGGCCGGATGATGCCGGAGGACGGGCTCGAGCGGCTGCGGCTCTACGATGCCGTCTATCTCGGCGCCGTTGGCCACCCCGAGGTGCCGGACCACGTCTCGCTGTGGGGGCTGCTGATCCCGCTGCGCCGGAGCTTCCAGCAATATGTAAATCTGCGCCCGGTGCGCTTGCTCGCCGGAGTGCAATCACCACTGCGCGACCGCGAGCCGGGCGACATCGATTTTTATGTCGTGCGCGAAAACAACGAGGGCGAATACTCCGAGATCGGCGGCCGGTTATACGCCGGCACCGAATACGAGATGGCGATGCAGGAGGCAGTTTTCACAAGACGCGGCTGCGATCGGATCATGCGCCACGCGTTTGAGCTTGCCCGCAAACGCAAGAAGCACGTCACATCGGCGACCAAGTCTAACGGCATTATTCACACGATGCCGTACTGGGACGAGCGGTTCGCCGCTATCGCGCACGATTATCCCGATGTCAGAACCGATCAGTACCACATCGACATTCTGACTGCGCATTTCGTGCGCCATCCTGACTGGTTTGACGTCGTCGTCGGATCAAATCTGTTCGGCGATATCCTGTCCGACCTCGGGCCAGCCGTGGTCGGCTCGATCGGCATCGCACCCTCGGGCAACATCAACCCCGAACGCGAGTACCCGTCGATGTTCGAACCGGTGCACGGCTCGGCACCGGACATCGCCGGACGCGGTGTCGCCAACCCAATCGGCCAGATCTGGTCGGGCGCGATGATGCTCGAACATTTCGGCGAGAGCGCCGCGGCCGCCGCCGTCGAGCGTGCGATCGCTGATGTCCTCGCCGAGGGCGGCACGCGCACCCCCGATCTCGGCGGCAACGCCGGCACAAAGGATCTCGGCGCCGCGATCGTCGCGGCGATCGGTTGAATTATCGCGTCGTCGCCAATGAAAATCGCGGATCGGCGGCGAGGCACTCTGCTTCGGGGAGGCCGAGCTCTTTCCTGATGATGTTCGTGCCGAGCACCATCGCGACCATCTTGTAGGTTGCGTGCCGGCGGCTCATGCCCTCCCGGCCCATGCCGCAGTCCGAAGAGATGATCAGCCGCTCTGGCGGAATGTATTTCAGCGCCTCGTGGATCAGATCCGCCACCTGGTCTGGCCGCTCGACTTGCAGCGTGTGGTGGTCGATGACGCCGATCACGATCTTCTTGTCCTTGATGGCCCCGCCGATCGCGCTGAGGTCACCGGGGCCGGATGAGCAGGTCTCGAAGGTGATCGCATCGGCCTCGACCTGGCTCAACGCCGCAAGTGTCGGCTGATAGCTCTGGACATCCCTGAAGATCCGCTGCTGCGAGGGATTGCCCCAGCAGGTGTGGCACCATACCTCGGTTTTCTCGCGCAGGCCCTTGACCGTGTTGTTGAAGAGCTTGACAAGATCGTCGACATCGAGCTTGCCAAAGGTCTTGCCGCGCACCGGCACCATATGGATCTGCGGCTCTTCGAGCTGAACGACGGGGCAGCCCGCATCGGCCAATTCGTGGAGCTCGGCATTGAGCGCTTCACTCAACGCCCAGGTCCGTTCGACCGGATCGTTATAATATTCGTCGCCGACCGAGGCGGCGAGCAATTCCGGCAGAATCGTGCCGAACTTGACCGGCTTCTTCGTCAGACGCTGCGCCACCTTCCACATCGCGGTGTATTGCAGATTGCCGCGACCAACCGCGCCCGTGATCTTGGGCAACACGCGGGCTTCAAGGAAATCGTGCAAGATATGCCCGCGCGGTGCGCCGGCCCCCATCTGGTAAGCGGTCGGCTGCGCTGTCATCGAGAAGCCCGACATGTGCGTCAGCGGATAGCTCTGCCAGCTCATGCCGCTGATCTGCTCGTCAAAATGCGCGTCGCCGTCGGTGCAGATGTCGAGCCCGGCCGTCTCCTGCGCGCGCATATAGACCGAGACGGCGTCCTCGTATTGCTCGCGGTAGCGCAGGTTCATCATCGCTTCGAGGAAGCTTTGCGAACCGAGGCCCACAGTGTACCAGCTCGGCCGGGGCAGCGAGCCGATGATCGATGTCGGCAGTGCAATTCCCGCTGACGCTTTGTACATGACGGCTCCCTTTCTCGGTGCTTGCCGACTGCGGCCTTCCGGCACATTTTTACGTGAGTTTAAAAAGAGGAGGAACAGATGGCCATCGTCCTCGACCACACTATCGTCCCGGCCCGCGACAAGGAGGAATCAGCTCGGTTCTTCGCGCGGATCTTCGGCCTCGATTACAACGGACCTGTCTCACATTTCGCGCCGGTGCGCATCAACGATACGTTGACCATCGATTTCGACAACTGGGAGAGTTTCGAGCGGCACCATTACGCCTTCAAGGTCAATGAGGCGGAGTTCGACGGCATCTTCGACCGGGTGCGCGCCGAGGGAATCATCTATGGCAGCGGCCCGCGCTCGGCCGAGAATATGGAGATCAATCACCGCAATGGCGGCCGTGGCTTTTATTTCCGCGACCCCAACGGCCATCTGCTCGAAGTGTTGACGGCCTAGAAAGGGGCAGATCATGTCGCAGACTGTCGATGAAAGGCCGCCGGTAGCGGTCGGCCACGTCCGGCTTCCGACGACCGACGTCGCCGCCGCAGCACGATGGCTCGAAGCAGTCGGCCTGCGCCCGATTTTTGCCGACGCCGGCCTTGCGGTCCTCGAGTTCCGCGGCGGTACGCACGTCGTGGTCAGGAATACGGAACAGCCGCCGAAGCTGGGCACTACCGCACCCTTCGACCTGATGGTGGACGATATCGACGCCGCGCGCCGCGATTATGCGGAGAAAGGACTGGGACCCTCCGAGATCAGCAGGGGCCGGATCCATGACTCGTTCCACCTGACCGGGCCGGACGGGCACGACTTTACGGTAGTCTCCTCGCACGCGCGCGGAAGGGCGGTGTAGCAGCCATCGGCCAACTTACAGTCGTATCAACTTTCGGTATCGATCAAGCCGACCCGAAAAATTTGCGTCAGGTGTGAACCAGCTCACACTTGTGATCGCTGGCGCTGATCTATCTTTGGTAGTAGCTTCCGCAGCAACGGGAGCGGGAGACTTTGCCATGATGATCCGGCGCGGTGACGTTGCCGATGTGCGGTCGCGACTGCCTACGCTGATCCGGTCATCGCGATGGAGGGTCCCGCCGGAGATCCTCAGCCGGATCCATGCTTGCGGCAACCAGATTGTGTGGGCTGGGGCCGCTGTCAGCGCTATCCTGTTTCTCTACGCCGTTGTTTACGCGTTTCCTAACGCGCGGCACGCCGCCCTTCAGCAGGAGCGAGAAGTAGTAGAGCAGGAAAACCACACCTTTTGCGAGAAACACGGAATGCCATTCGGGACCCGCGAGCACACCGTCTGCGCCGAGGATCTGATGGACATCAGGGCGAACGAGCGCCAGCGCACCCTCAATGAACTGGGTATTTTTTAACGCATGCCCGTGGGCGTTTGCTCGGCCTCGGCGAGCCGCGTGAGGATTTCGCGGGCCCGGCGCAGCGCAATGTCCGGCCGCAAAAACACCTCCGAATACCCGTCATCGGGATAATCAAACATCCGCTGTTGGTGTTCGAGCGCCCAGCGGTCCTGCTCGATCACCGCGGGGAAGGTTTCCATAAAGCGCTCGACCGCGGACTTCGTCGGGTCGGATTTACATTTCTGCCCGCCCGGCATGCTGACGATCAGCCGCCAAACATGCTTGCGCGGATCGACCGGCGTGTGGGTGTGGACGATGATGTAGCCGCGCTCGATGCTCGTTTCGCCGTAATGGCCGGCGGGCCAGACCCGCATCTGTACGCGCGTTAGCGCAGGGCTCAGCATGAAATGCGTGTGATCCCGGTCGACAACATCGTACTCCAGATAATCCGCGAGGAAGGGTGGCTGCTTGTAGCCGCGCGCCTCGCGGATTGTTCCGACATAGGGATTGCCGTCGCGCGTGCCCTGCTCGAGCTTCACGGGGATCCGGCTGTTCTCCATGTCGCCGATATTGCCGTCGTGGAGCGGGTAAAAATGGCTGATGTCGAGCAGGTTCTCGATGAGCAGCAGCGAATTGGCCGGCACCGGCATCGGCCCGGTATCGGCGGTCTCCCACGCCGGATCGGCAAGCTCCGGAAGTCGTGGCGGGCGGGCGCTCTCGGCTTTGGCGGGATCCCCAGGCCACACCCAGACCAACCCGTCCTGCTCGATGACGGGAAACGCCCGCAACCGCGCCTGAGCCGGAATACGGCCATCGGGATGCGACGGCACGCGCACGCACCGGCCGCTCGCATCGTAGCACAAGCCGTGGTAGGCGCATTCGAGCAGCCCGCCTTCGATCAGCCGCCCTTGTGACAAGGGCATGCGTTTGTGGCAGCAGCGCTCGTCGAAGGCGACGACCTCGCCGGCGGCGGTTCGCCACATGACGAGCGGCTTCTCGGCAATCACCTGCCCTTGCAGCTTCTGTGTCGGGAATTCACCGGATAAGCCCGCTACATACCAGGCATTCCTCACCAGTAGGTCGGCCGCCATGATCCATCCTTGAAAAGTTCCGCTGGAGGATTTCTTCCTTCGCTTGATCCTCGTCAATAAGTCACCCGCCCCGCCGCGACAGTTGGCTGGCTTTACAGTCAATTGATACACAGTTAGGACGTTCGCCGATGGCAAGTTTCAAAACCCTCGATGACATCGATGTGCGCGGCAAGCGAGTGCTGTTGCGCGCCGACCTAAACGTGCCGGTCAGAGAGGGCGTGGTCACCGACGCGACGCGCATCGAACGGCTCGCGCCGACGATCAAGGCGCTGATCGATAAAGGCGCTAAGGTCGTCGTGATGTCGCATTTCGGCCGCCCCAAGGATGGGCCGGACCCGGCGCTGTCGCTGCGGCCTCTCGTGGGTTCGCTAGAAAAAGCGATCGGCGGCCACAACGTCGCCTTCGCCCCAGATTGCATTGGCGAACCTGCCAGTCGAACTGTCGCGAGGCTGGCGCCCGGGCAGGTCGCGCTTCTCGAAAACCTGCGCTTTCACAAGGGCGAGGAGGCCAATTCACCCGATTTTGCTCGGGCCCTCGCCGAGTTGGGCGACGTCTATGTCGACGACGCATTCTCCGCGGCGCACCGCGCGCATGCTTCGATCGAGGCGCTCGCATGCTTATTGCCCGCGGCTGCAGGAAAGCTCATGGAGGCCGAATTGCGCGCGCTGACGGCCGCTCTCGAAAATCCGCGGCGGCCGGTCCTGGCGCTGGTCGGCGGCGCCAAAGTTTCGACCAAGCTCGACCTGCTGCGTTTCCTTATCAGCAAGGTCGATGTCTTAGCCATAGGCGGAGCCATGGCCAACACGTTGCTCCTTGCCGAGGGCAAGGAGGTCGGGCGGTCGTTGTGCGAGCGTGAGATGACCGATACCGCGCGGCAAATTCTCGTCCTGGCGCATGAGCGGAACTGCCGGGTTGTATTGCCCGAGGATGCCGTCATCGCTTCAGAACTGGCCCCTGGAACCAAAGCGAGCGAGGTCGCGATCGATGCGGTCCCGCGCGATGCGATGATCCTCGATATCGGGCCAAGGACGGTGGACCGGCTCAGCGCCGTCCTGGCAGAGGCGCGCACGCTCGTCTGGAACGGGCCGCTCGGCGCCTTCGAGACGCCACCCTTTGACCGCGGGACAATTGCGGTCGCGCAGAAAGTCGCCGAATTGACGCGCTCGGGCGAGCTGCTCAGCGTCGCGGGCGGCGGCGACACTGTGGCGGCGCTTGCCGCGGCGGGCGTCAGCGACGAGCTGTCATACGTCTCGACCGCCGGCGGTGCTTTCCTCGAGTGGCTCGAGGGCCGCGAATTGCCGGGAGTTGCCGCCCTGGCAGCCGCTGTTGTGCGCTGACCGAGAGAGATGTGAGATGAAAGCCTCGGATGTCATGACCCGCGACGTCGTCACGGTCAGACGAGAAGCCTCGATAACGCAGGCTATCCAACTTATGCTCGACAACCGCGTGAGCGGTCTTCCGGTATTGGACGACGCCGGCAAAGTCGTCGGGATATTGACAGAAGGCGATTTGTTGCGCCGCAGCGAGACGGGGACCGAGCGGCACCGGCCGCGCTGGCTGGAGATCCTGATGGGTCCTGGGAGGATGGCGGGCGACTATGTCAGAACCCACGCACGCAAGGTCGAGGAGATCATGACCCGAGACCTCGTCAGCGTCACGGAGGACACCGCGCTTGACGGGATCGTAAAGCTGATGGAACGTCGCGGGATCAAGCGCGTGCTCGTGCTCGACGGCGGCTCGCTTGCTGGCATCGTCAGCCGGGCCGACCTACTGCGCGCTCTTGCGCGGGCGCTCGCGGAACACCCTGGCGGAGTGGGCGGTGACGAGGAAATCCGCGAACGGATTCTCGCGGAGCTCGCGAAAGCCGCTTGGATGCCCCGCGATGGCCTATCGATCACGGTGAAGGACGGTGTCGTCGAGCTGAACGGCGTCATCCTCGATGAAAACGAGCGTGAGGCACTGCGCGTCGCGGCGGAAAACGCCCCTGGTGTCAGAGCGGTCGAGGATCATCTGGTGTGGGTCGAGCCCGTCTCAGGTCTCGTCATCGAAGCCTCGACTGAGGAGTCCTTAGAAACCAAGAACTGACGAACCGGTGCGGTGCGCGCGTATGTGTCGACTACGCGGTATTGGTCGCTTTATTGGCCAGCATGGCGATCGGCCGCGAGCTCTCAACCGCGCTCAACACTTGCCGCAGATCCGAGAAGCGGAATGGCTTTTCGAGTAGAGGCATCGGATGATCGCCTTCAGACTGGTCGGCGCGGAATTCCCGTCCGGTTAGAGTAATCGTCGGAATTCCCAATTCGACGCAGTGTTGACTGAGAATCGCGCGCTGGTCACTGTGCAGCACTAGATCCGTGACCAATACATCGACCGAGGACGTCGCCAGCCAAACGCTCGCCTCAACGGCATTTTCGCAAGTCTGTACGTCATGCCCGAACTCAACCAGGATGCCGGCGATGAACGCGCGAATTGCTCGATCCGATTCCGCTAACAGGATACGCGCCATCGCCCGCCTGGGTCTCAACCATTCTGCTGCGGGCAACATCGGACCTGATATGGTTTAAAAACACGTAAACATCGGGAGGTCGGTCTTGCATCGTATGACCGTCGTTGGGGCGGAGCCTTTCTAGCGCGAGGACTACATGCTGATGCAACTGCGGCACGCGGCGATGGCGCCCCTATGGATCGCGCAGCTCGCAACCGGGACGAAGTCATTCGAGCACAATCCCTTAATCGGCAGCCGGCGGCTCAATGAATGGGGTCTTCACGCCCGCCGGGTCGCCCTCGCGTATCGGCTGGCCAATGCGCGCCGCCGCAAGCTCGCCGACATGATTTTGGGGGAGGACCGCAAGGCGTTCGAGCGGGATGGTTTTGTCGTCCGGCCCGATTTTTTGCTACCCGGACACTTCACCGCGCTCCTGCGCCAAATCAAAGCCTATCGGGGCCCCCTCCGAGAGATCTCCGAAGGGGACACGATCATGCGTAAGATCGCGCTCGACGGCCGGACGCTGGCTCGACTTCCCGCGGTGGTCGCGGTCTTGCGATCCCCCAACTGGCGAGGGCTGATCCACTATGTCGGCAGCCGCGACGCGGAGCCTGTTGTCTGGATCCAGAGCATCCTGCGACATGCCTGCGCCGGACCAGCCGATCCGCAAACCTTCCTCCATGCCGACACGTTTCACCCGACGGTAAAGGCGTGGCTGTTTTTGACCGATGTAGCCGAGAATGCCGGCCCCTTCACCTATGTTCCCGGGTCACACCGGCTGACGGCGGAGCGGCTCGCCTGGGAACAGCGCATGAGCCTTGGCGCCCGCCATTCGTATAATGCGGAGGTTCGCGAGGGCTCGTTCCGCATCGATCCGGACGAATTGCCATCGCTGCGCCTGCCGCAACCGCGCAGTTTTGCGGTGCCCGCCAACACGCTGATCGTTGCCGACACGTTCGGATTTCACGCCCGCGGCCCGAGCATAGGACCATCGCTGCGCGTCGAGATCTGGGCCTACGGCCGGCGCAGCCCGTTTCCATCGCTGGCCGCGCATGTCCCGTGGACCACCGCCGCGCTCGGCCGGCGCAGCGTGCTGTCGTGGAAGCTCGGCGATTTGCTCGAGGCCGTTGGCGTCAAGAAAAATCGCTGGCGGGCGCGAACCGAAATTTCGCCCTTCGAGCCGCCAACGGGCGAGCTGGCGGTCGCGGAACCGAGCCTCGGCAGCTCATCCGCCGCGTGATTCAAATCGGCGGCGAGCGAGCGCGGCGCCCGAGGCGAGTGCGGCCAGCTTTTGCATCGCCAACGCGCGGTCCATTGGCGCCATGCCGCAATTCGTGCAGGGGTAGATCCTCTCGACAGGCGCAAATCCGGAGGCCTGTTCGATCGTCGCGGCGACCTCTTCAGCCGTCTCGATGCGATCGCTGGCAACGTCGATCACGCCGAGCAAGACATCTTTGCCCCTGAGAAGCCCGAGCAGCTCGAGGGGTACCCTGGCGCTGGCGCATTCGACTGAGACCTGGTCGATCCGGCTCGCCGCGAGCGCCGGGAAGATTTGCTCGTATTGCCGCCATTCGGCGCCGAGGCTCGCTTTCCAGTCGATATTCGCCTTGATGCCATAGCCATAGCAGATATGGACAGCGGTCTTGCAGGAAAGACCCTCGGCGGCGCGGTGGAGCGCCGTGATCCCCCATTCGCTCACCTCCCGCAGGTAGACGTTGAAGGCAGGCTCGTCGAATTGGATTACGTCAACGCCGATTGCCGCCAATTCTCGCGCCTCTTCGTTGAGCAGCGCCGCGAACGCCATCGCGAGGGCGACCTTGTCGCGGTAATGAGCATCAGCGATCGTGTCGACGATCGTCATCGGTCCCGGCAGCGTGAATTTGAGCTGCCGCTTGGTATGCGCGCGAGCGAGCCTGGCTTCGAACGCGTGGACGCTCCCTTTTCGCCGCAGCGGTCCGGTGACGGTCGGCACTTCTGCGTTGTAGCGGTTGTCGCGGATCCCCATCGTGACGCGCCGGCTGAAATCGACGCCTTCGATCTGCTCCAGAAAGCCGTGCACAAAGTGCTGCCGGGCCTGCTCGCCGTCGGTGACGATGTCGATCCCGGCGTCTTCCTGCTCTTTCAGCATCAAAAGCGTCGCGTCGCGCTTTGCCTCGACGAGCGCCTCACCCTCGAGTCGCCAGGGCGCCCACAGCATCCGCGGCGAGGCGAGCCAGGCCGGTTTCGGCAGGCTGCCGGCGATCGTCGTCTCGAGCATCGGACTTTCCCGTCAGAAATGCCGGGCTAGGTTGGCGCGAATACGTTCGAGCGCCGGCACCTCAGTCCGCGGCATCTCAAAAGGTTGGCCGGTGATCGTTTCGAACGCGTCGATGTAGATGCGGGCGGTTTCAAGAATGACGTCAGGCGGGATAACCGGTATCGGGTCGCGGTAGGGGTCGCAGCGCGCCGTCACCCAGCGACGCAGAAAATCCTTATCGAGCGTCTCCGGCGGTTCCCCGGCGAGAAACCGGTGCTCATAGCTGTCACGTAGCCAATAGCGGCTGCTGTCGGGCGTGTGGATCTCGTCGGCGAGGATAATCTGGCCGGTCGCGTCAAAGCCGAACTCGTACTTGGTATCGACCAGGATGAGCCCGCGCCTCTCGGCAATTGCGCGCCCGCGCGCGAACAATGCAAGCGCGAGCTGCGAGACGGTCTGCCACTGCTTCGCGGTCAGCAAGCCGCGGCCGGCGATTTCGTCCGCGGTCAGCGGCTCATCATGGCTGCCGCCGCCCGCCTTCGTGGTCGGTGTGATGATCGCCGCCGGCAGTTTCTGGTTCTCGCGCATCCCGTCTGGAAAGCGGATGCCGTAGATTTCGCGCCGGCCCGCCCTGTACATCGGCCAAATCGACGTCGCCGTCGACCCTGTGAGATAATCTCGGACGATAATCTCGACCGGCAGCATATCGAGCCGCCGGCATACGACAACGTTCGGATCGGGATAATCGAGAACGTGATTGGGGCAGATGTCGCCGGTCGTGTCGAACCAGAACCGCGCGATTTGCGTCAGCACCTGCCCTTTGCAGGGGATCGCGGTCAGGATCCGGTCAAAGGCGCTCAGCCGGTCCGTCGCGATGATGATCCGGCGGCCATCAGGCAAGTCGTAATTGTCCCGTACCTTCCCGCGGTAGTGGTTCGGCAGCTCCGGGATCGTCGCGTCCCAGAGGACGTTGCCGAGATGCGGCGCAAGTGCTTCCCGATGCAACAGCTGCTGCGCCTTCAGCTTTTATCGATGGCCGCCGCCGCCGTGGAAGCCTCCGCCGAAGCCGCCGCCGTGGAAGCCTCCGCCGAAGCCGCCGCCGTGGAAGCCTCCGCCGAAGCCGCCGCCG
>Ga0126381_100001848_pt1 | contig 22738 bp, 21 predicted proteins | sample PanSoiMetPlot_28_FD_96465 | JGI IMG/M metagenome (GOLD analysis project Ga0126381, IMG submission 96465) | Tropical forest soil microbial communities from Panama - MetaG Plot_28 | ecosystem: Environmental > Terrestrial > Soil > Tropical forest > Bulk soil | place: Panama | collected 2016-02-17 | reverse complement strand
GCGGGTCGGAAAGGTTCCAGTTTCCTCCCGATCCGAATTGCTGTAGAAACGCTGAAACGAGAATGAGCTTCGACGGCAAGGTCGATACCGGGTCCGACGGCATCGCGCACGGCAGAGACAATCTCTAGCGAGAGTTCCTCTTCCGCCGCGTCTAGAATGCCCAAACCGGTGCCAAACGGATCGAACTTGAGCGCCGTATATCCCATTTTGACGGCTTTGCGGGCCGCTTCCGCTATCGCTTTCGGCTCGCGCTTGCATCGATACCAACCGTTCGAATACGCACGTACCTGATCGCGGCAGCGTCCGCCCACCAAGTTATAGATCGGTTGATTCAACGCCTTTCCGATCGCATCCCAGCAGGCGATTTCGATCGCTGAGATGGCGCACATTTTGATTTGGCCACCATCTGCGTAAACGTGCCGAGAGAGACGGCTTACGAGGAGCTCGGTTTGAAAGACCTCCAAACCCAGAACGAAATGTTTCATCTCATGGACAGCTGCTTCCACTGTCTTCGAGAGGTGCCCAAGTGAGCCCTCTCCGATCCCGTGGATTCCTTCATCCGTAATGAGTTGAATGAAGAGCCAATTTTTCCAAGGGTTACCGACAAGATATGTTTCGATGTCAACGATTCGCATGTTGTTCGGATGCGGAGAAGGACCGTTCAGTGCGCTGGCGTCCGTACCTTCGACGACTATAGTTCAGCATGGGACATGGCGTCAAGATTCGGAATCACTTCCGAATTAGCCTTGGGCCATTAGTCCTCCATCGACCGCAAGGCAGGTTCCTGTGATATACGAGGCATGATCCGATGCCAGGAACAAGACCGCCTTAGCCACATCCTCCGGGCTCGCCAGGCGACGCATAGGAATCTCTTGGATGAGTTCGTTCCGCGCTGCCTCGGGATCAGGAGATTCGTCAAAATAACTCTGTAACAATCTAGTATCCGTAGCGCCGGGAATTACGCAGTTTGCGCGGACTCCATCGATTGCGTAATCAAGTGCCAGCCCGCGCATAAATGCAACAGCGGCGCCCTTTGTCGCGGCGTAGGCAGAAAAACCGCGATAAGTGGCGAATGCATGCCCGGAAGCTGAAATGACGATCGCGCCCCGTTTGCGCGACCGCATCAAAGGGATGATCGACCGGCAACAAAGAAAGATGCCTGTCAGATTGACTGCCAGAAGGCGCTCCCATTCGGTCTGGCCGACTTCCGCCGCCGGCTTTGCCAGTTGTATTGCAGCATTTGCGAAAAGAATGTCTACTGTCCCAAATTGGCCGATCGCAAAGTCCACCATCTTCTGTACGCTCTCGGCATCAGACACGTCAGTCGTAATTGGCAAGGCTACATGTCCGGTAGAGCTGATTCGATTGCAGGTTGCAGCCACCGCTGCCCTTTCAATATCGGCGGCTACGACGCGGGCGCCCGCGCGTGCGAGCAAGTGTGCTGTCGCACTTCCGATTCCATTGCCGGCCCCGGTAACGATCGCCGTCCGGTCCTCCAGATTCCACATGAAAGCGGTTTTAACATAGCGTCTTAAGGCGTCTTAACCGGAATCGGGATGGGTCCCATATTGCGACGTACTGGCTCGCGGAATAAGCTAGATAAAAGGAGATAGTCCAACGTCAACTTCGGTAAAGCCCGCGAGAGCCAGTGCCACAGCGCGGCGGACAACGCGCGCGCCAAAAGACAAGAATTTCATTGGGCTCACTGCAAAAGTCTTGTCGGTTCTGGAGGCCTTTAATCAAAATCCTCGGGAACCCGTTAGCCTCGAACAGATTACTCGTTCGGTCGGCATGGCGAAGACTACTGTCCATCGCTTGCTGTATTCGTTGAAGAAACTCGGCTACGTTGAGCAGCACGACAACGGTAACTATTTCTTGTCGTATAAGTTCTATCAAATCGGCAGAAGCGGACTCCCCTATCGTCACCTTGCCGCGCTATCGAATCCGGTTTTGAACAAACTGGTTATTCGTACCGGTGAATCGGCCCATATGGCAGTGCTTGAGAATGGTCTGGTGGTATTTGTAGCTGTGGCGGCAAGTCAAAATGCGTATCGTTGTGCCGCAGAAGTCGGAGATTGCAACTACGCACACAGCACTGCGCTGGGAAAATGCATGCTCGCGCATATGTCGCGCGCCGAGGTGGACGCTGCAATTAGTGCCCGCGGCCTCCCCAAGTTGACCGCAGCAACAATTACGGATAAAGCTCAACTCGCGCTGGAACTCGAAAAGGTACGGAATCAGGGGTATGCAATTAGCAACAACGAGAACACCGATGGTGTCATCTGTGTTGCCGCGCCCATTTTTGATAGCGGCGGCAGTGTTGTTGCTTCCTTAAGTATCTCCGGACCGTCTAATCGGATGCTCCCTGCTGTAGAGAGCCTGAAGCAGAGCGTTCGTCAGGAAACCTTCCGACTCTCGAGGACGCTCGGATATAAGGCCGCGATTCCTGGCGATCTGCTTATCCTTGCCTGAACGTTTTGGGCTTGGGCCGGTAAACATAGCGGATCAACCCAGTTCTCCAAGGAAAGTGCTCCAACAAACCACTGTCCGTACCCTTCTCGGGAGCTGGTAATCGTTCTAAAGTACTGGTCGGAATGTATTCCGAATCGTTGACACTGCCTGATAGGCATGTTAACGTTATTTCGTTCCGGAACGAGAGGAGACGCATACGGATTTGAGAGATTTAGGAGGAATTATTCCTCCAATGATCACTCCCTTTGCGGACGACGATGCCGTCGATCACAGCCGGCTCGGACGAGAAGCGCGCTTTCTAAAGGAATGTGGCGCCGACGGCCTGGTAGTGGGAGGTAGTACGGGCGAAGGCGCCGGCATGGGCGAAGAAGAGCTGGGAGCGGCCATCCGAACCGTTATTGATTCGGTTGAAGGCTCACTTCCCGTATTGGGCGGAGTAATCGCCGATACCTCTGAAGAAGCTGTCCGTTTGGGCATGGCCGCGCGGAAGGCCGGAGCTGCTGGCCTTCAAGTCCCGCCTCCACACTTCTATTTCTCGACCGATCCTCGTATCCTATCGACATATTATCGGGACATTACGGATGCGACTGGGCTCCCCTTGATCATCTATAACGTTATTCCGTGGGCGCAGCTCGCGGTCGAATCGCTCAGAGAGATTACTTCTAAAAATCGCCTCATTGTCGGAATCAAGCAAAGCGGTAGAAATATTCACGCGCTGCTGCATCTCTTGGCGAACCTGAAGGGTCAGGTGAAAATCTATTCGGCGATCGACGATATGATCTTTCCTTCGTTCGCCTTGGGTGTCGATGGCACAATTTCGGGCACCTCTAGTCTGTTTCCTCGGGAAACTGTTGCAATCCGCGACGCCGTACGAGAAGGCAACTTTGCAACGGCGCTAAACTTACACGAGCGTATCCTGCCGGTTTGGCGATTCGTCGACCGCCCGGATTTTCCCAGCCGCATTAAGTGCGTGATGGCGCTCACAGGACGTCACCCAGGTAGACCTCGGCGCCCGTTCGATTGGCCGGACTCCGGGGAGATTGCGCGAATCCGCCGCATACTCGAAGACCAAGGCTTTCTGAGCCACAAAGCCGGGACATCTTTGGATTTCGAACTCATGCCTCTCGGATCGCACTAGACTGCGACTGTCCCCAATTCTACTTGGCGTTCGGCTGGGGCGGAAGCCATTCGGAATGTGTTCCGAAACGTTTGACACCCGCACTGGGGCATGATATCTATAGCTGTTTTCGTCGGGAAAGTGGGATGCTTCCATGAAAAAAAATATCGTGCAAGCGATGCTGGGTTGTTTCCTGTTCGCCAGCTGGTTGTCTGCACAATTTTCGGTGACTCAGTTGCCACAACTGGGCGACTACGAATCGGAACGTGCTTCGAGCTACGACAGAACTGGAGGAAACGGCGATTACCGCAACCTGAAAGCAGGTGGTGAACTGGTTTTGTTCGACGAGCCCGGCCCAGCGGAAATTCGTCATATCTGGATTACCATGGCGGATCAAGAAGCATACCATCTCAAGAAAATCGTGTTGCGAATGTACTGGGATGGTGAACATACGCCTAGTGTGGAGGCGCCAATCGGCGATTTCTTTGGACTCGGCTTGGGCGTTCCCACTATCTATCAGTCGGTGCTGCTGGCAGTCGCTCCCGATAAAGCTCTGAACTCCTATTTCCCTATGCCGTTTCGAAGCTCAGCGAAGATAACGGTGGCCAACGAAGGGTCACAGGACGCCACAGATTTTTACTGGAACATTGATTGGGTAAAACAGCGGTCCTTGCCGCCGAACATCGCCTACTTTCACGCCCAATATCGGCAGTGCGCGCCGTGTAAGGGGTGGTACCACGGAAACTTCTACGGGAATGATTTTTCAGACGCGCGAAAGGATCCACGCTGGAAAAATGTTTCGGGAGAAGGGAACTACACATTCCTGGAGGCCGCCGGCGACGGGCAGTTTGTAGGCGTCACACTCTCTGTATTTCAGAACCAGTGGGGCGGTTGGAATGAAGGTGACGAGATGATTTGGATAGACGGGGAGCCGGTTCCTCGAATTCATGGAACGGGAGGGGAAGACTACTTTAACGGCGCTTGGGGATTCTCCCAGCGCTTCTCGTTCCCATTAATCGGATTGACGGAATTTCACGGTTGGGAAGCTGGCTCGACGTTTTCTCTTTATAGATGGCACATGGAAGCACCGGTACGGTTTCGCAAATCGCTTCGCGTCACCATCGAAGATGGCCACGCAAATCTTCGGTCTGATAACTTCTTCTCCGTTGCCTACTGGTATCAAAACGAGCCGCACGCACCCTTTCCGCAGCTGCCGGATGTTGCAACGCGCATTCCGAAGATCATTTTTGTTGGTGGGCCTGGACAAGACCCGTCGATGAAGTGATTAATCAGCTTCTATAGCTGACTACTAGCAAGATCGCACCAAAAAGAGCCATGACCGAGCCCCACACTGCGTTGACATTAAAGCTCGAAATCACCTCCGCGTGGACATCTGGGAAGACAAGCCCATATCCGGCAATTAACAATCCTAGTAACAAAAACAAGACGCCAAGAGATTTTCGCAGGTCCAAAGCCATTTGCCAGTTTCGATTCCGAAACTACCACATCGCTGAGGTGAACGCCGGATGAAGTTGCAGTTTATCGACCTTGCCATTCTACTTTTCTATGCGGCCTTCATGGTCGGTGTCGGTTTTTGGCTGAAGGACCGTATGAAGACATCGGAGGACTTTCTTACTGCTAGCCACTCACTGCCCGCATGGATTACCGGATTGTCGTTTATGGCCGCAAACTTAGGCTCGCTCGAGGTAGTCGGGATGATTGCGATGGGCGCCAAGTACGGAATGATGACCAATCACTGGTATTGGATCGGCGCCATTCCGGGAATGGTTTTTCTTGGCATCTTCATGGTGCGCTTTTATTTTTCGAACCACATTCGCAGCGTACCGGAGTATCTTCGGCTTCGTTACGATCACCGGGCGCATCTGCTGAACTCCCTCACGTTCCTGGTTGTGACAGTTTTGATGTCGGGCATTAACATGTACGCCTTGGCCTTGGTAGCGCAGCAGTTGCTCGGATGGAATTTTAGTTTCAGTATTCTCATGTCCGCGGCCGTTGTTGTCACCTACACTTTTCTTGGCGGGCTCAGTTCGTCGATTTACAACGAGGTATTGCAATTTTTTCTTATCGTTGCTGGCTTTCTGCCGCTCGCATTCCTAGGGTTTCGTGATGTGGGCGGGTGGAGTGCGCTCACCTCGAAATTGTCCCAGACGATGACTCACACCTGGACTGGTCTCGCATCGCCCGCCACGAATCCGTTCGGGATCAAGTGGTACACAATCTTGATCGCGCTGACCTTTATTATGGGTCCGTCCTATTGGTGCACTGATTTTCTGCTTGTTCAACGTGCTTTGGCGGCACGTGACTTGACAGCCGCCAGAAAAACTCCCTTAATCGCCGCAATACCCAAGATGCTCTTCCCTGCGCTGGTCACCCTTCCTGGCATGATTGCCGCCGTCGTAATACCTCAGAAGTTGGAAGGGAACTTCAATCTTGCGCTCCCGCTCCTGATGAACCGATATTATCCTCATGGACTCTTGGGCTTGGGATTTACGGCCTTATTATCGAGCTTTATGTCCGGCATGGCCGGAAACATCACCGCTTTCAATACCGTCTGGACCTACGACATTTATCAAACCTACCTTGTAAAGAATCGGCCTGATGTACATTATCTCGGCGTAGGGCGAATAGCTACCTTTGTCGGGACCGGAATTAGCATTGCCGCCGCGTATATTGTCTTGCTGTTTGACAACTTGATGGATTACATGCAATTGCTTGGATCGATTTTTATCGCTCCATTCTTCGTTATTTTTTTTCTTGGGATGTTTTCGAAGCGGATAACGGCCACGGCCGGGTTCTACGGGATGGTCGCGGGAATTCTGGGATGTGTCACGCAGTACGGCTTGTATCGGACTGGAATTGTCTACTACAGCAGTTCTATGGCGGCGACTCTGAATTTAGCTATCTGGGGCGGCGGGGCGGGTCTTGTGACTGCGGTCTTGCTGAGCTTCGTCACGAAGCCGCATCCAAAGGAGAAATTGGCCGGGTTAGTCTACGAATACGGCGTTCAACCGCAAAAGAGTGCCAACTCCTGGTATCAGACTCCGGAAGCGTTGGCTGTATGTGTTGCGGTTCTTTTTGTTGCCCTCAACATTATTTTTCGATAAACAGGAGAAACAAATTCGTGAGTAGCAAGAAGCTCTCGGTTCGTGGTGTTATTCCAAATCTGATCATCCCTTTCGCCCTAGACGGAGATGTGTTGATAGATGTTGTCGGCCGGGAGACGACCTATCTCGATCGTACCGGCGTCGACGCGATCAGCCTGGGCGCATTCAATAGCGAAACCGCCGGATCAACTGCGGAGGAACTGTTTCGTATTTGCGAAACCGTCCGGCGGTGCACGCAAAAGCCTCTTTTTGCGACGATCCTTCCGGATTCCGAACCGGAAGCGGGCGAGTTACTCGACGCCGTTACGAATGCGGGTGTCAATGCCGTTCTTATAGCTCAGCCTCATTATCTGTTCCAACCGGATGGCGCATCACTCGTAAAAATGTTCGAACGTTTGCGCGCTCGCACGAGTAGTCCCATTCTGCTGGCCAATGTCCTCACTTCCGCTCCAGTCGATTTGCCGACTATGAATCAGATGGTCGATCACTCTGTTATCGATGGAATTTTGCAGGCGGGCGGCGATGCACATCAACTCGTGGATCTTCTCAGATTGCATGCCGGCGTCCCGGTCTTCTCCGGGATGGAAGACCTCCACTTTATTTCGCTTTTACTGGGAGGCGCGGGCCTCATTTCCGGACTCGCAGCAATATTTCCGAATGAGTGCGTAGGACTCTATCGGGAGTTCGAGAAAGGAAATTATGAAAGTGCGCGCCGAGAGCATGAGCGCTTGCTCCGGTTGTGGCACGTATTGGATCACCCCGTTGAACACCTTTCTCGAGTTCGGCTTGCCTTGGCTGCGCAAGGCCGTGATGTGGGATCGCCGCGAAGCCCATATTCAATCATTGCCGAGGAATCATCCATCGAAGTGAAACGCGTCCTGTTACATGAAGGGGTGCGCGCTTCAACATAGACACGTTTGCAATTCATCTCGGAGCTGCGACGACAACGAACGTCGCAATGCGATCTTTTATAAACAGCAGGAAAAATCCGTCGAAAACAGTGGCGACAGAAATTAGCACCGAATGTGTGCGCCGCAAAATTAGCCGTCGATTGCTCCCGTTTCTTTCCATCCTGTACGTCATCGCCTATCTGGATCGCGCCAATATTGCATTTGCACGGATTCCGATGACCGACGAGCTAGGCTTTTCAGACGCAGTGTTTGGCTTCGGTGCCGGGCTGTTCTTTTTGGGTTACTTGGCTCTCGAAATCCCGGGAGCTCTGATCGTGGAACGCCACGGCGCTCGGCGCTGGATTAGCCGCATCATGGTGACTTGGGGCGCGGTAACAATTCTATTTGCATTTGTGAAAACGCCCGCGCAGTTTTACACCTGCCGCCTGTTACTTGGTGTCGCGGAAGCTGGATTCTTTCCGGGCGTCATTGTGTATTTGACTCATTGGTTTCCGCGAGCCGATCGAACTCGCGCTCTTGCGGTTTTCATGATTGGCAGCCCGATCGCCCTCGTGATCGGTGGCCCCCTTTCAGCGTTAATTCTCAAGATTCAGTGGACGCCTGTGAGCAGTTGGCGCTGGATCTTCATCTTGCAAGGCTTGGCCGCAGTTGCATTCGGTGTCGTGACGCTCTTTTATTTGACTGACTTGCCGCGAAACGCAAGATGGCTCGGTGACGCGGAATGTGAATTACTAGAGCAGGTATTACGTCACGATAATCCCGAAACTTCATCGCGCCAAATCTATTGGCGGGCTCTCGCTCAACCAAACGTATTACTGCTCTGCGCCGCATATACCTGTGTCAACATCGCCGGATATGGCTACATTTTCTGGCTGCCGAGCGCAATCAAGAACACCATGCATTTCACGGCCGCTACGGCCGACGCCATCTCTATTTTGCCTTTCGGCCTATCCACGATTGCTCTCTGGTTGGTGGCCAGCTCCTCTGACCGGACTGGCCGGCCGAAGCTGCATGCGTGCATCCCAATGCTCAGTGCTTCTTTCTTGTTCGCTTTAACGGTAATTCCAGGTCAACCGGCGGCAGTCGTGCTTATCTGGCTCTGTCTGACGGGAGCTGCTATTTTTGCATGGATTCCGGGATTTTGGATGCTGCCGACATCGATTTTTGGAGGAGGGGAACGGGCTGCAAGCGTCGGATTGATTAATTCTTTTGGCTGTATAGGCGGCTTTATCGGGCCGTGGATTATCGGTTACTTCCAATCCAAAGATTTCTCTCGTTACAGCTGGGTCGTGGTTATTTCCTTCTCGTACGCTGCGGCGGCGGCCTTGACCGCCAGTGTGAAGATGAGGCGTCGCATCGTCCTTCAGCTGTAAGTTGCCGATATATTGGTGTGATATTGTGCGTATACTGGTAACATCCCGACATTAATGTATGTTGCATGAGAGCCGCGACAATCGAATAGCGGTGCTTACAATCGACCGGCCTAATCGCCGCAACGCGCTCGGCAAAGAGCTGGTTTCTGCACTCGGCAAGGTGTTGCAAAATGTCGATTCCGATGACTCAATCGGCGCAATAATTCTCACCGGCACGCCGCCTGGCTTCTGCGCCGGCAGCGATCTTAAGGAGTTGAGTGAACTTTCTATTAACGACATGCGCAGCCATGAGGAGGAAACTGGATTGCTGGCGCAATCAATCGGCTTGCTTACGAAGCCCGTGATCGCTGCGGTTGAAGGTTTTGCGTTAGGTGGGGGATTTGTGCTCGCCGCTGCCTGTGACTCTGTTGTGACGACTGAGAATTGTCGCTGGCATTTGCCCGAAGTGACCATAGGCTGGATTCCTCCGTGGGGCCTGGAGTCCCTACTCTCCCGCTGCACTCTAGTCGTCGCGCGGCAACTTGTTTGGGGTGCGGAACCGATCAACGGATCCGAGGCATTCCGGCTCGGTGTTGCGGACTACCTGGCCCCGGAAGGCGACGCGGTGAAGAAGGCCACGGCGATCGCTCATAAACTCGCCTCGCTCCCCGCGCAGGCGGTTGCGGCTACGAAACGCTACTTTGCCATGACTGCCGACGCCGGCCGAGGGGATTCCGAGGCCAGTAAGCTCTTTGCAGAAAACTGTCATCAAGAAACTGCAAAAACAACATTGCGCAAATATGGGGCACGGGTGTGAGCAAAGTCTGTTCCGCCGTCGAAGCAGTAGCTGCAATCAAGGACGGACAATCTGTCGCAGCTGTCGGTGTCATTGGTTGGATCACCCCTGACGACCTGCTAAAGGAGCTTGGAAAGAGATTTCAGGAAGCGGGGCATCCTCGCGATCTCACGTTCTACTTTCCGGTTGCCAACGGAGACAGCATGGGTATCCGGGGTATGGATCACGTCGCTATCCCCGGGCTGATGAAGCGGCTAATTGCCGGATCGTATGTCAATCCCGTGAATCCTGCCACAGGAAAGCGGCCTGAGTTCATGCGGCTCATCCGCGAAAACCAGATCGAAGCCTACAGTTGGCCGATCGGGGCCACAATGCACTGGCTGAGAGAGGTTGCGCGGCGAAGTCCTGGTTACTTAACTGAGATTGGCCTGGGAACTTACATTGATCCAAGACAGCACGGCGGCAAGCTTACAGCGAAGACTCAGGAAGAGCTGGTAACTCTCGTCGACCTTCGCGGCAGGGAATATCTTTTTTATCCTACTTGGCCGCTAGACGTGGGCTTCATTCGTGCAACGAAGGCGGACGAGTTTGGTAACTTGTCTTTCGATGAAGAGCCGATCATCTCCGCCTCGCTTGCGATTGCGCTAGCAGTGAAGGCCTCTGGCGGTACAGTTGTAGCGCAAGTGAAGGAACTGGTTGCACGACGAACGCGAAAGGTGCAAGAGGTCAAAATTCCGGGAGCGCTCGTCGATCGCGTTGTCGTCTCACCGACTCAAATGATGGTCACCGATATACAATCGGATCCCGCGTATCTCGGCGGCCTCCCATTCGACGTCAGTAGTTTGCCGCGAATCCCGCCAGGGCCGGATCGCGTCATCGCGAATCGGGCAGCAAGGGAGCTACGTCCCGGAGTCGTCACCATTTTTGGGTTTGGTGCCTCTTCGGATGTTCCGTTGCTAATGGCCGAAAAAGGTTGCTTCGCAGATGGCAGAATTTCGGATTATCACTTTACAACGGAACACGGCCCCTTCGGCGGTCTTGTGATGAGCGGATGGCAGTTTTCGGCAAACGTCTATCCCGAGGCTCTGCTCGATGGCCCGGCGCAATTCGATTTCATCGATGGAGGTAACTGTAAAATTGCGGCCTTGGCATTCGCCGAATTCGATGCGGCAGGCAATGTAAATGTTAGCCGGTTTGGAACGGCCAATCCAGGAGCTGGCGGATTTATCGATATCGCCTATAATGCCCGCGATCTTATATTCACCGGAACGTTCACTACCTCGGGCCTGAAAGTAGCCATCACCGATGGTGGCCTCCGCGTTGTAAGTGAGGGGCGTGTTCGTAAGTTCGTTCCCAAAGTGCAGGAGATTACGTACCCGGTGTGCAAGAACATCGGGCAGCGTGGCCAGCGCGCGACGCTGATTACGGAACGCGCTGTCTTCGTGGTGGAAGCTGACGGACTGGTATTAAGCGAGAGAGCGCGAGGGATCGACGTGAAAAAGGATGTCCTCGACTTAATGGATTTCAAACCGGTTCGGATTGAGGATCCGCTGCCGTATATGGATGAATCGCTGTTTACGGAGTCGGTGTGAACAACAGATTGTCGCGAAGGGTGGCCGCAAGCGCCCGGCCGGCGCGAATCAAGGCAGAACGGAAGATTCCGGAAGCTGCCAGGCCGGCCACGCTTGGTATTGCTGAAGATAAGCAGCTTCGCCTCGCTGACCAGGCCTACATAATTCTGGAGGAGATGATCGTCACTCTGAAGCTTGCTCCAGGCTCGGTCGTTTCGGAAAGCATCCTCTCTGATGCGGTAGGCATTGGTCGTACACCGGTGAGAGAGGCGCTCCAGCGTCTAGCCCATGACAAGCTGGTTGTCATACACCCGGCGCGCGGAATCTTCATTTCTGAAATCAACGTAAAAACGCAGCTTCGGCTGTTGGAAACTCGTCGCGTTCTGGAATCATTGATTGCATCCAGCGCTGCAAGGCGAGCCACTGAAGCGGAACGGAGTTGGTTCTTGGACACTGCCGATCAAATGCAAAAGTCGGCTCGGACCAACGATCAACTGGCTTTCCTGCGGCTCGATAGAGAGTTCAACGCCATGGCAGCCTTTGCGGCACGGAATGAATTCAGCGAAGCTGCGATAGCACCGCTGCAGGCACTCTCGCGACGATTCTGGTTCATGCATCACAAAGGAAGCGCGGAGCTACGAATTGCAGCTCGCCAACACGCCGACATCGCGAAAGCGATCGCTGCAAAGGATGAAGAAGCCGCCAAAATAGCTTCCGAATGCGTCGTAAGCTATCTGGAAACGTTCACGCGGGCGAGCCTCAGTCTGGAAAGCTAAAAAAGCAAAATGTCAGGAAGAAACCTAACCGTACCAATGGAAGTCGCTGCGAAGTTCTACGAGCGTGCCCGGAAGAGTTGGAAATTTTACCTTTCTGCACTCTTGCTTGTGACGATGACAGCGCCGTGGGCGATGTCTCAGAAGAGTGCATTTGTTGAAAGACTCGCTCCGGAAATGGATTCATTCATCGCACCAGATGTGAAAGTCGAACGCGTCGCCACTGGGTTTACCTGGGTAGAGGGTCCGGTCTGGATTCATGCCGGATATCTGCTCTTTGCCGACATTCCGAGTAACAGTATCCGAAAGTGGACTCCGGGTGGTGGAGTGACCATATTTATGCAGCCGAGCGGCTACACGGGTCCGGCTCCTTACGGCGGCCCGGAACCGGGGTCGAATGGAATGACGCTAGATGCCCGCGGCCGCCTCACCGTTGCGGGACACGCAAAACGCAATGTCTGGCGACTCGAAGGAATGAATTCTGGTGCGCAAGTGACTGTTTTGGCGGATAGCTACGAAGGAAAACGGCTGAACAGTCCAAACGATCTTGCATATGGGGCGGACGGCTCGCTGTACTTCACCGATCCGCCGTACGGGCTGCGCACACAGAGTGATAAAGATCCGGAGAAGGAATTGCCCTTCAATGGCGTTTACCGAATCCCCGGTGCAATGAAACAGGCGGCCGGCGCACCGCCTGCACACGACCTCCAGCTCCTCATCAAAGACCTCCCTCACCCTAACGGAATCACGTTCTCGCCGGACCATCAATACCTGTACGTGGACAATTCCGAGCCGCGGAAATTTTGGATGCGGTATGGAGTGAAAAAAGATGGTTCGCTCGACGCCGGAAAAGTTTTTTTTGATTCCGGCTCGGATAATGCTTTTGGCGGTCCGGACGGAATGAAGGTCGACAGCAAAGGTGATCTATACAGTGCAGGCCAGGGTGGCGTCTGGATCTTTTCACCGGAGGGCAAACACCTCGGGACCATTCGTCTTCCGGAACGTGCAGTCGGTAACGTGGCCTGGGGTGATGCTGATGGTAAGGCGCTCTACATTACTGCCAGCACCAGTGTGTATCGCGTCCGAGTAAATGTTCCCGGACTTCGTCCGTAGCCCGGCAAAGCTCACCCTCCGTTTTCAGCCACATCGAATTAAGACCGTATCGGGTAAATATCGTGGAGATCTACAAAAACGCTTATCAGATCCAATCATTCTATGGAGGAAGAAACCTCTTCCAGTATCTGCTGACCGGTGATCGTCTCGTCCTCGTTGATAGCGGCATAGGCAGCACTCCCGAAGGCACAATCCTGCCGTATATGGAACGTATTGGTCACGACCCCCGGCAATTGTCGATGGTCATCACCACGCACCCCGATATGGATCATCAGGGCGGAAATTCCGCACTAAGTCGCCATGCTCCCGCCGCATTGTTTGCTTGTGGGGAAGCGGATCGCGACCTGGTGGAAGATCCCCAAAGTCTTTACGCGAAGCGGTACAACTATCTACGCGCCAATCATGGATTGGGCTTCCAGGAAGAGCCACCCCCTGATGCCGGCTCGCACTGTCGCGTCGACATCGGATTTGGCGGCGGGGAGCAAATCGCTCTCTCTGATGAATGGACGATCGAGGTTCTTCACGTTCCCGGGCACTCTCGCGGACATCTTGCTCTTTACGATCGTTCGAACAAGGCCGCGTTCGTCAGCGACGCAGTACACGGCCACGGTTGCCCAAAGGCGGATGGGACGATGGCCATCCCTGTAACTTACTACCATATTGAGGCTTATTTATCGACACTCAGCCGATTAGAAGCGTTAGACATAGACGCCCTATACACGGGACACTGGCCGATTATGCGAGGCGAGGAAATTTCAGATTTTCTCGCGGATTCCCGGCGCACGATTGAAAGGCTCGATCGCCGGATCCTAAATGCCCTCAACAAGGTCCCGAACGGGTTGACGTTGAAGGATCTCCTTTTGGCAGCTCGCGAAGAATTTCCGGAATGGCCTGAAGATACAAACAATCTGGCGATGTTCTCCGTAAAGGGACATTTGGAGCGACTGGAATCTCAAGGAAGTGTGCGTCTAGACGCGACACGTTCTCCGATTCGATGGTCTATGATTTAACGTGACGAAAGCTTTCGATTCATCGCTCATCAAGCTGCTTTTTTTGATGATCGACCGACCGCGGTAGTCCGCAAATATTCTGCACGCGATGAAATGTTTGTCGCCGAAAGACTACGGACGCGCTTTCGACGTTACGCCAAGCCTCAGAATCTTCTATTAACCGCTAACGGACGTCTGTCTATGTTTCTGATTCTGCTCGCGACTGACTTCGCGGACCACAGTGAAGCGAAAACGAACCATGCTGTGGGGGACTTTTGTGGGTACTCTTCTTCAGAACGGCTTTCGCCGTCTGGTCGGAAATATTGGGCTAATACACCTCAATTTATTAAGGGCCATCAGATAGTTTGATGCTCCGGATGTGTGCACCCTGGAAATTCCTGTTGCGCGATGTTGCCGTAATATCCGAGATACTGAGTCATTCCAATCTTGGAAAGCGCGAAAGCCTCTAACGTCAACGTTTTCAGAATCGGAAAAAACCGTTCGAGGTCTGTTGCTGGCGCCCTCTCGTTGCGTGCCATTACAGCGACAAGTTGATCCTGCTCGGTCGGGCTGGAACTTAGAAACGCTTTCCCGAATTTCGACTGTACCGTTGCTTCTATCGACGCCAATCCATTGCGCCAGGCTTGCTGCTCCTGCGCATCCGCATAATGCAGCACGGTATCGATGTAGAAACCTACCCCAGCGGCGTGTGCGCCTGGAGATTGCCCGTCAGCGGGGATTATGATCTCCGTTAACGCGTCGATTGTCACAAACTCCTGATCTGAAAAAAAGCGAGGTTTGTAGTTCGACACGTCGGGAGCCAGCGTCTCGTTCGAATACTGAGCCGCCCCATCGCACGCGACGACCAGGCCGGCGCCCAGCAGTTTGAAAAGCTCACGGCGTTCCATTTATCCTAGTTCACCTTTCTTCGCTATATCTGCCAAATAGTCGCTCATACGCCAGGAAAGTGCGATGTTGGTCAGCGTTGGGTTCTTCTCCGGATAAGCGGCAAATACGGACGAGTCCCCGACGAAAAGGTTCGGAACATCATGTGCTTGTCCAAACCTGTTCACAACGGAATGCTTTGGATCTGTCCCCATTTTGACGGTTCCAACCCAGTGGTTAGGATCTACACTCAAAGTATCCGTTGTAATCTCAGTCGGCTGAGAATAGACTTCTCCGCCGCCAACCCTGATCACCTCAACGCAGGTCGCAACCATGTCTTTAGCCATCGCGACGTCGTTAGGTCCGTACTTCAAATGAACACGCGGGAGTGGCAGACCGTGGCGGTCTCGACGTTCTAAGTCCAAATCTATATAAGTGTTCGGCGAGACCGCCACCGGGCCCTGCATGTCCATGACGGCGTGGCACACATTCAAGTACCGAAGTTGGCGCTTGAAAGTGGAGCCATAACCTGGCGCATCCCGAATGCCCAGGTTTTTTGGATTGAGGCCTGCCCCGCATTGAACCTGATATGTCATTTCGAAATTCGGATTTGGCTTGTCCCAGTACAGGCCCGTGAGAAGGCTATGGAAGTAATCCGTTCCGTCGTCATTCGATGCGTCACGGTTCCGCAATTCGGGGAAAATAGCGATAACATCTACTCCGAAGTGACTCGTCAGGTTCTTCCCGACTTGCCCGCTCGCGTTCGCGATGCCGGCAATCAGCAGGTGACGAGCGGTTTCGATCGTACTGCAGGCGAGCACTAGAGCTTTGCACTGGATGTCTGCCGTATCACCATTGCTCCTGACATATTCGATGCCCCTGACGTGCCGACCATCCGTTTCCATTACTATGCGCGTCATTGTCGATTCCGTTAATAGTGTTAGATTTCCGGTACGTAACGCAAGCGGAATCGGGGTGTTGGCGGACGTATACTTGGAATCGATGTCGCAACCGTTCATGCATTGACCGCAGTAATGGCATGTAGGCCGTCTTTTCCAGCCATGGTCGGTCGGTATTGCCTTACGCTGAGTAACAAAATCCATGACTCGACCCTTGGCCTTGAGTCTCAGAACACCGCGTTTCAGCAACATCTCCGGGCAGCGCATGCGTACCGGCTTCTGAAAAATGCCATCCGGCATGTTCCATAATCCATCTCTGCTGCCATACACGCCCATCAATCGCTCAGCCCGGTCGTAGTATGGCGCGACTTCCTCGTACACGATCGGCCAACGCTTAAAATCAGCTGGTCCAAAGCGCAGGCTGTGACCCGCCCAGCATAGTGAACGGCCGCCAAGGGCTTTCAGAAGACTATGTCCCGGGCGATCTCCAACGGCCGTGAAATGATTTCGTTCGGAGAAGTCAAGGACGCTGGGAAAAGGGTTGCGGTGACCGGCCTTAAGCCGCTCTTCCAGCTGAGCATAGGCTGAGCCGTGGCCGTTGTAATCGATACCGGCGTGGAGCCTGGATCCGGCCTCGACGAGCGCTACTCTAATCCCGGCGCTGGCCAGAGCATAAGCAGCGATACCGCCTCCGGGCCCGCTTCCAACGATACAAACATCGAATGTTCGGTTCACGCGACTCTCATTATGCATCCAGTAGCATGCCTCGTTCTCACAATTCTCGGCTGAATATGTAAGATCGCATAGCAGGCAAATGTCGTGATTTGCCTGCGGAGGGTCCGTTCTGGGGATAGCTGCTGATGCGCAGTCTGATGGTGATACTGCTACTCAAGGGCCCGCGGGCCTCTTGATCGTGATGTGGTTTTTTGTCGCCGAGGCAAACGAGGAGAGTGGAAACTTCGAATCGTCATAAATCATTGAAAAGAATGGTGAGCCGGACAGGGCTCTAACCCGCGATCACCGAATTAATACAAGCTCATAAGGTCGTTATGGCAATTCCGCCCAAAGACCGGCTCAGGTAGTACACAGGGTTGAAGTTGAAAGGGAACACGAGTAACGCCGCGAAAGGCTCATGTGAATAAACGTTGGCGGTTCGACCAAGGCTATCTGGACGAGTGGATCGATCCCTATAAAAATACGTCGTGCGGGAGACGGCCACACGAGGGAGGCCCATTAGAGGAACCAGGGACAAAGCGCACCTCGGGACTGCCCTCTCCTTGTTGGGAGCTTTCCTCCTTAAATGTGGCATTAGATGTAGTGGTGAGGAGGAGGAAGAAGAGGTTCGAATCGCTTGTTTGACCGCAAATTCATTAACGAAATAGCCCTGGCGGTCGCTGCTCAATTACCCAAGGTTCCGGCCCAACGCTGGCCAGAACTAATGAGCATCGAAACTGCCGCCGAGTACATGGGACGCGAACCGGGTGGCATCCGCCACTCGCTGGAAGCTCGACTACTTCCCTGCTGTCGCATCGACAGACGAGTTCAAATACGGCGCGCCGACATTGACCGGCTTATGGAGCGACACACGTCTTGATTGCGTCAACGAGTAGGAGATATGTGAGGAGAAGGCTGTCCAAAGCGAGGAGGAGGGGATATGGAATCGGCTCAAAGTGGCGACGGGGTCGCATTTGGTGGGTCAAGGTCTTCGATGGCAAAGGGAAACCGATTCGCAAGAGCACAGGCTCACAGCACGAGGCAGATGCTGATGACCTGTTGGGTCAGTTGCTACGAGAGCGATCCCGCGGTGAGCTTGCCGGGATCGCTTCATCAGGAGTACTGAATCTGGAGGCCGCATTGCGGGATATGGCAAAACGCAGACCCATGGCGACACCCGCATTGCCCTACTTTCCGATGGAGTCGGAACGGGACAACGTTCGGCTCGGCTTCATCAGCCAGGACGACTTTGAGAAGAAGCTCAATCCTGACTGCCAAGGCATCTCAAAGCCCTTGCAGCGTGCGCTTTTTTCGTTGGTGGGCACAAAAGTGAATGGCTGCGACTGAACTGGGAAGACATAGATTTCGAAGGAAAGCTAATTCGGTTCGAAAAGACAAAGAACAAGCACCCGCGTGAGGTGCCTATTGTTCCTGGCCTATGTACGAGAGTCTCGCTGAAGTACGCCGGATAAGAGATGTCGCGAGGCCAGACCAACCCGCCGTTTTTCTTTACGATGGAGTCCGTATGGCGACGGTCAGTAGCGCTTGGCGCAAAGCGTGCGAACGTGCCGGGTTCAGAGCGCTGTCATTTCATGACCTGCGTCGCTCAAGCAACAAGAATATGCGCGATCGAGGCATACCTCAAGGAACAAGAATGAAGATTATAGGGCATCGAACTGCAAGTATGGACCTCCGCTACGGTCTCGTCGATCTCGGCGATATCAAAGAGCCGGGCAAAAAGCTAGCGAAGCGGAAGATCAAGCAGGATTCAAATGGGCGCTAATAGACACAAAGATCGACACAAAGCTGTGCCTATTTTTCAGGCTGTGCTTCGCCAATATTCGATCCGCTCATAGCCCGCATTGAGTGCTTGAACCGGCTGCACTCACTAACGGCTTCCTCCTCGCCTTCTTTCCCGATGTTACGCCGTCATTTCCCGATGAAGGCAGCGGCAACCCGGTAATTGAAGCAGTTCCTTGCCAGTCACTTCTACCTGGCAGCGTGGCATTGGAGTGCTCATTGGTGGTGGACATCCTTACCGTGGCGCAGTATCTACGCTCATTGATGCCACAAGAAGGAATCCAGCCAACCCATCCTTTTCGTATCGCCCGTCCAGTCCAGCGAGTTGAGTTTTCGGCGGAGTCGCTTTATGATTCGTTTGACCCATACTTTCAAAAACAACGAGGAAGCTGCCATGTGCTGCGGTAGGAGATTCAGGTGGTATGTCCGAGTGTGTTGCTTGATTCTATTTTTGTTTCTCGTGTGCTGGGCCGCGATTGGCGCTTTCGGACAATCCGACCCTAGTTTTGACAAAGTCGAGATTGACGCATTGGATCCGGATGGCTGGAACGGCATCGTCTTTCTTGCCAGTGCCTTTGATCAACCCACGCCGTTTGCTCTACGCATTGGGTCGCGGAGCGGTAGCTATTTGGAGGGCCCCGACATTTTTGATGCCGTGGGCGAGGTTGGACCACATGCTCCCGACTCTTCCTACTCCCGTGTGGCGTGGCGGCATCATCCCCGCGCCGCTCTGGTCACACTCGAGTGGTCACGCATCGACCAGACGACAGTGATTGGCCGCCTCACCGCCGCTCGTGATTTCCAGCTTGTGCTCGAGACCTACTTCCCTTACCTCGAGGTTACATGGGGGACTCAGGGCTTTTATTCGATCGACCAGTCACGCCAAGCCATCGTCGGAGAGCGCTACTTTGACAAAGTCTTTGGCCGCGCGGCGCGGTTTGTGGTTATGGTGGACCAGCCGACGATCGGTTCGGGACTCTATCCCACTACCGCGCAATTACGACAAAACATGAATGGTTCTGGCAAGCTCGTCTCCTCGCTTGATAACTATCCCACGGCCGGCGTAGCCGGGCTGGAATTTACCACGGATGCCTCAAACTCAGCGCGCTTCGTGGCGATGTTGGGTTGGGAGGAAGCCAGTCTAATCAGGAAAGGGAAGGAGTTGTTCGACTCCGGAAAGATTGATGCCCTTCTCAAGGAAAAGGCCGCATCTTATGCCACACGCCGGCCCAGCGTGAAGGGCGTTTTTGAGGGTGCGCCAGAGGCTATCGGTAACTCGATGTTCTGGAACACACTCTACGCGCCATCTAACGGCCTGACCTTCCCCAGCATCAGTCGGCGCTGGACGCGTACTTGGGGCGGATGGGTGGTGGGTGAATGGGATTGCTTTTTTGGCGCGTTGCTTACCAGCCTCGAAGATAAAGCTCAGACCGCCGCGGCCATTAAGGCGATTCTGCTAGCTCAGACTGATACTGGCCTTGTGCCTAACATGGCGGCGGGCGGGGGAACGACACCGGATCGCTCCCAGCCGCCGGTCGGGTCTTATGTCACGTGGAAGGTTTGCCGGAAATTCCGGGACCGGGATCTGTTGGAGTGGGCTTATCCGCGCCTGAAGAAGTGGCACGAATGGTGGTTTCGCGACAGAGGTGACGGACAGCCCTGGCGGGACGGCAACAAGGATGGCCTGCTCGAGTGGGGGAGCGATCGGGGCTCGGCGCCTTCCATTGGAGGCCGGGGCTTTCTGCAAGCGGCCAAGTGGGAATCCGGAATGGACGACAGTCCCATGTTTGACGAGGTTACTTACGATGCGAACACCTACACTATGAACCTCAACGACGTGGGCCTGAATTCCCTATATGCATTGGACGCGGAGTGTCTGGCCAGAATCGCCGGAGCTCTGAAAAAGGATGAGGACGCGAAGAGATTCCTGGCTGAGTATGACCACATGAAGCAGTTGATACGGGAAAAGTTGTGGAACGAAAAAGACGGCATATATGAGAATCGGTTCTGGAACGGCAAATTCTCCAAACACCTGTCGCCCACAAACTTCTATCCCATGTTCGCTGGTATTGCCACTCCGGAGCAGGCGCAGAGAATGGTCGCGCAGCACCTACTCAACCCCAAGGAATTCTGGGGAACTTATGTAACTCCCTCTATCGCGCGCGATGACCCAGGGTTTCCCGATCAGTTTTATTGGCGCGGCGACATTTGGGGTCCAACGAATTACATGGTCTATCAAGCCATCAATCGCTACAAGTTTGATAAGGTCGCCCTCGAATATGCCCAGAAAAACTACACCCTGTTCATGAATGACTGGAAAATTGATCAGCACGACAACGAGCAGTATCATGCCCGGGGTGGAAACGGGGGCGGCGACACGCATTACACATGGGGTGCACTGCTTTGCCTGGCCGGACTGAACCAGTACATTGACGAAAACCCATGGGACGGCCTGCGCTTTGGGGCGCTAACTCCTCCATCGAGCGGAGAATTCTTTGCGGGCAAATGGGGCGCCCATGACTACGAAGTGTCCATTGGCCCAGAAAAGACCGCCATGATGCGGGATGGCAAGCTTCGGTTTGAAGCGAACCGCGGTCTGGTGGTGCGGCAATACCAGGTCGAGTCCTCGCGCCTTTCATTCACATTGAACAGCGAGAAAGCGACTCAGGTCACAACATCGGAGTTCGACTCTGGAGAATTGAGCCTGAAGATCGACGGAAAGGCGTCGGGCCGGCTCGACGTGCGTGGCGGACGGGTTATTCTCGAAATTCCCCCTGGTGAGCACGCTGTGGAACTCCTGCAGTAGGACGTTTCACAACGTCGCTGTTAATCGTCAAACTCTAGTTCTCAGTCATATTTATAGGCTCAAGAGAAAAGATCCAATTACGATAAATAATAGAAGATCGTTAAAATCGTTAAAAGATCTTGGCTGCCCTACCATAGGAGTGCTCGAACCTGGCCAAAGGTTGATTGAACAAAAACTGGCTGCAAGCTTGGCGATCGGCCAACCCCGTGGAGTCAAAATATTCATGCGGCGCGTTGATAGAACTTAAGGAGACCGCCGAGACGCTCATGACATTGGATCCGACCAACATGTCGTTCTTGTGGCGGGACCCGGGCAGGGAATAGGAGCTGATTGCGTTTGCCTTGATGCGGCCGTTCGAAATGATAATGCTCAAGGAATTGAGTAACGGCGCGGCGCAAAGAGACTTCACCAAAGAGGATCAGCTTCGATAGACACTCGGTTTTGATGGTGCGTACCCAGCGTTCCACGAACGCACTCAGATTGGGACCGCGGGCAGGCAGGCTGAGAGGTTGAATGCCGGCTGATCGCAGCGTCTCTTGAAAACAAGCGCAGAACTTGCTGTCGCGACCATGCAGAACGAAACAGATTTGAAGCAAGCTACCGTCGATGTCATCGACGGCCCGACGAGCCATTTGCACCATCCATCCCTCGGTAGGATGTTGAGTGATTCCAGCCAAGGTGACGCGGCGCGTCTCCAAGTGCAGAAAGAACAGCACATAAAAAGAACAGCACATAATAGGTTGCCAGCCCGCGCCAGGTGAGCACCTCGACGGTGAAGAAGTCGATGCGTGCGAGTACCGCCATGTGGGAGCGGATGAAGTCCGCCCAACTCATCTGCTGGCGACGCCTGGGAGCAGGAGGAATGCCGAAGCGGCGTAAAATATTACCCACGGTTTGATCGGAGCGTGGTGACCGAGAATCTGGAGTGCACTGGCGATGCGATCGTATCCCCAGCCACTATTCTCCCGAGCCAAGCGAATTATGAGCTCAGTGATCTTAGGTCCGAGGGGCGGTCGACCCGGATAAAGGCGACGCCGAGAGCCGTCAAACTTCCGCGCGACCAACTTGCGAAACCAGGCCAGGATCGTCTCTGGCTTGGCGGCCGAGGCCACCAGTTCGAGCACTCTATGTCCGAGCGGTTTGCCGAGGGCAGCTAGAGTGGACCGCTCCGGATTGGTCAACAGAAGACGTGACGGCAAATGGGATCGAAGGATTCTACTCTCCGCGAGCAGGTATTCATTTTGCAGCAGAAGCTGCTGCTTCACCATCCCAGTCATGTACGCTAATACTGCGGCCACAATGCTACGCCTACCTGTTTTCCATTCGCAGTTGTTTGGGGGCCAGATGTGCTCGCTGCCTGAGGGGGCTCAAGAGTTTACTAATCAGAGTTAGGAGCGCTGGGTCGTAAGCAACAT
>Ga0126381_100001847_pt1 | contig 22741 bp, 17 predicted proteins | sample PanSoiMetPlot_28_FD_96465 | JGI IMG/M metagenome (GOLD analysis project Ga0126381, IMG submission 96465) | Tropical forest soil microbial communities from Panama - MetaG Plot_28 | ecosystem: Environmental > Terrestrial > Soil > Tropical forest > Bulk soil | place: Panama | collected 2016-02-17 | reverse complement strand
ATGAAAAGGCCACCCGGCAACTGGGTGGCCTCTTCGCTTCAAGGGAGAATAGTTCTAACGGAAGGCAAAGTCCGCCAAAACTTTCTGGCGAAATCTTATGAGCCGAAAAAGCAGAGTGTCAAGGGATTTCTCGATAATAAGCGTCTTTGTTTTCAGTAACTTACAAAAATAAGCAACACTCAGTCAAATCGACTCAAATTTAGCGGGTTGGCCTTTGGAAATCCTCTAAAACGATTTAATTGAACGAGTTATAGGGCCGCCGGAGGCGTCCAACGGGCTCAATGCGTCGCCCTGTACCCTGGACTTGGCCCTGAGTCCCGACCGGTGTCATCGAGGTGTAAGGAGATAAATTCTGCCTCGGGAGTGCGGGCGCCCGCAGGAATCACGCGCTGGAAGAGCACGCGCAACCCGCCGAAAGCGAAGCCCGCAACCAGCGTCAGGCCCATGATCGCTCCACACAACAGAATGACGTTCCACAGAAGATTCGCAAGGTTGTTCTTCTTGTCGAAGAACGTGTTCTCGTTCCACGTGACGTCCGCGTCGTAGTGAACGGCTGCAAGCAATGACTCCGCTTCGCTCTGCGAGAAGGGTCCTGAAGCAATAGCGACGAGCGGTCCGCTGCGCTTTTCAACGAATGTGCCCACTTCGACCGGCGGAGGCGATCCCCCGGGTTGAGCGCCAGGTGTGTGTGCGGCCTCGATCTTGCGAAGATGCTCGGCGGCGATCTGAGGCGTGGGATACGAAATCAGCACCAGCGTTGCCTCACCACCCGAACTCTCGTACGTTCCCTGGACGATCTCTGCGCCCGCAGCGAAATCCACAAGGTCCGCTGATAACGGCGACCCAATCTTGTCGAGAGTGACGGGGCCAAGAATGTATTTAGCAGTGTTCTTCACGTACGCCTGCTTGGGCAGATACGTCGGAATCGCCGGCAAATTGCGCGCTCCCCCCTGGGGCAACGGAATATCACTCGCCAACTCACGCAGCTCGGCCGCTGACATCACGCTGAGCTTGTCGAACAGCGCATCCACAAGAACACTTCCGCGATAAAACAGAACGCGATTGTTGAGCGACGAGGCCTGATCGCCGATCTTCTCATTCAGCATCTCAGGCTGTTTGTAGTAGGTGAACGCGCCATAAGCTCCGCTTGCATCTCCAAATCGCGCCGCGCGCAGCGTGAGTTTGCGGCCGTCATCTCGCGTGTAGGTACCCGACGAAAAATCGGTGAATCCGTATTCCCTCAGCACCACGGGATTGGTCGGATCTGCGACAGCCGGGTCTTTGCTGAGTTGCGCAGTACCGTGAAGTTGCCAGCCCGCGAACTCCTTCGGCAGGATACCGGCCTCACCGGATGGCTTTGCCGCGGGATCCGCCGCAAGAGCGTCAACCGCAAGCAGGATCAGAACGATAGGCAGCAGAACTCGATAACGGGTCATGGGAGGCATTGAGAAAATACGTATTTCTGTGCTTATTAGACTACAGACGTCGCCAGAAAGTTTCCAGCGAGGGAAGCGCGTCGGTCGCGCTCCAATTACGGGCTCTTTTTGAGGGGTATTGGGGAATGCGCAGGGTGGGAGTTGGTGCGTTTCCTGATGCCCGAGACTTGATACCTTAAGACCCAGGATCTGCTACTACTGTCCTTCGTTCTTGGCGACGCGCGTCGCGACCTTGACCCCGCTCAATCCGTTCACGTATTTCGCGATGCCACGATAGAGAGACTCGGCAATACGCTGCCGGTATTCAGGAGTTTGCAGCTTCTTCTCGTCCGCGGGATTGCTGACGAAAGAAATCTCCGCAAGGATCGACGGCATGTTGGCGCCAATCAGCACGATGAACGGCGCCTTCTTTACGCCCCGATCACGCACCCCGGCGCTCCTCAGAGCGAGGCCGCTTTGCATGGCTTGCTGGACGTTGCTCGCGAACTCGTGGGACTCTTCGATTTTCTCTTTTAAAGCGATCTTTTTTACAAGGTCTCCGAGCTCGTGAATCGACTTCTCCGAGACCGCGTTCTCGCGCGCCGCCACTTCCATCGCATCCGGCGACGAGGTGAAGTTCAGATAGTAAGTCTCAACTCCACGTGCATTTGGATCGCGACTCGAGTTGGCGTGAATTGAAACAAAAAGATCCGCTCTCTCCTGGTTTGCAATGGCTGTGCGCGTTTCGAGCGGAATGAAAGTGTCGTCCTTCCGCGTGTAGACGACTTCAGCGCCTAAGCGCGTGTCGAGCAACTTGCCCAACCGGCGCCCCACATCGACCACGAGATCTTTTTCGAGCAATCCGTTCGGACCGATCGTGCCCGTGTCGTGACCACCATGACCGGGATCGATGACAATCTTGCCGATCTTCAACCCGAGCGCGCGGATGAGAGACCGATCGCCGGCCGCCGTCGGCCGCGCTTCATGAACATCGAAATCCGGCGGGCTCGTACTCTTGCGCTTGGATTTGGGCCTGGCCGGCTTCGTATCCAGGACATCATCATCAGCAACCTCTTTCTCCGCGGCATCGGCAACGACCGACGTTTTTGCCGACGAGGTATCAGGCCGCAAATCTTCTACGGAATGCGGCGCCGGCTTCTTCACAGCCGCGCTGCCGTCGAGGTCACCCGCTTCGATGATCTTCTTGACCGAATTCTTACCGACCTTGACCGTTTTGACGGTCGGCTTCGTGTCTTCGGCTGGCGCAGTCTCGCTCGGGTCCGAGCGCTTCGTCAGAGCGTCAGCGCCCGGTTTCGCCGCGGTGTCCGCGGAATCTCCAGCGTCTGCGGGTTCGTCAGCACCAGCTAACTTGTCGTCCTTCGCCACTGCTGCGCGATCGCCGATCGCTGCACCCGGCGACGCACTGGCTTTCGCCTTACCGGTGTCCTTGCCGTGAATATCGATGATCAGTCGCGATGGATTCGAAAGCAGGAAGGCGTCGTAATCAGACAGATCGTCCACCTCGAGCACGACGCGCGCTTTTCCGGGATTGAACTGCGCCACGCGGATCTTCTTCAGGAATCCGTCGTCGACGTCGAAGCTTTTGCCCACCAGAGTCGACGCCAACTTCGTCCCCTGTAAATCGAAGAAGATTCGGTCGGGATGATCGATACGGTGCGAACTGAACTTTACGTCTTCTTCTACGTCGATGGCTACGCGTGTGTAGTCGGGCGTTGACCAGTGCCGGATACCGGTTACACGGGGTAGCCCAGCATCCTCGTGGTCGTCGCCTTCATCATTCTTCGCGACCCTCTTAGCCGTCGCGGTGTCCGACGGCTTGTCATCGTTGGCTACACCATTGCCGACGCCCGGGCTGTCGGTCATTAACTTCCTCGACTCCATGTCGACCGCCGGAACCGCAGGCGTTCCCGGCAGATCAGCGGCGCGCTGATACTTCTCTGCTGCGCGCTGTGCCGACGACTTCTCGCTATCGGAGATGTTCTTCTTCGCTGACGAGACGGGCCGCGCTGCCGACGCAGTCCGCTCGGGTGAAGGCGTCTTCAGCTCAGCGATCGCATCCTTGGCTTCATCAGAGAGGCGGTTCCGCGGATAGCGCCGCAAAAATTCCTCGAACGTCGCCTTGGCTTTTTCGGTGTCTCCCAGGTCGTCTTTGTAGATCTCGCCGATCGTGAACAGTGCATCGAAACGATACTTGCTGCCCGGGTACTCGTGCCGGAGGAACTCGTACTGCTTCACGGCCGCTTGCAGGATCTTGTCGTCTTCGAAACGGCGCCCCATCTCGACTTGCAGCTCGGCGACGGCCACAACACTGGCGTCGGCTTTGGAGGAAGCGGGTGAGCCGAAGTACACCCGCCGGAAAGCATCGATTACACGCTGGTAGTCGCGCCGCGTCCGGTCTTTGGATGGGCGCCCATTGAGCGCCTCACGCATCCGTTCCGCTTTGGTGAAGTTATCGCGGGCCCAGGCGTCAGTATGGCGTGCACGGGCATGCACGGGTATTGCCGACAGCAGCAATAGGATAGCTGCTGCGCCCAGACGCAATCCACGCTGGCTTCGAGGTAGGGTCTTCAACGGTTCCAGCTTCGTTCAACAGCTCGTTTAACTTGTTGTCCGAACTACCTGAGAGAGCGAAAACGGGTCACTCACTGCGAGTGTACCCCAGTACTGATGCCAAAACTGCTAGTCAGTGTTGCTGATGTAGAGGACGCCCCGCGCATCTCGTTCAACCCGTACGGGATCGTGCACTACATTGCCGATGATTCTCGACCCCGGATCGGACCCGCCGTAGTACAGGTTGGTGATCCGGCGAACATAATTCTGCGTTTCCGCAAAGCGGGGAACCCCGGCACTCCGGGCGACCGCGCCTGCTCCGGCGTTGTAAGCCGCCAGGCTAAGCTTTACGTTGCCCCCGTAGCTCTCCAACAGCTGCTTAAGATGACGAACCCCGGCATCCACGTTTTGTTGCGGATCGAATGGATTCGTCACGTGCAAAGACCGCGCCGTGCTGGGCATGAGTTGCATCAGGCCCATTGCACCCTTGCGCGAAACCGCATTGGGATTGAAGTTTGACTCGACCTTGATCACCGAGCGCACCAGGTTCGGATCCACATTGTGACGTGCCGCCGCCTCCTGGATCGCCGCCTCAACATCAGCCTCGGTAAACGGTTTATTGTTGCGCAGGAAACTGGTTGTCGGCTCTGACGTTTCCGGGTTCTGCTTGAGATACTGGTTCACCTCTGCAGCCGCCGATCGCGCCGCACCCATTTTCGCCGAAGGCACAGGCTTGTAACGGTGCTCTGTTGCGCTCCAGTACACGAGGCCGGTCGGTTGGCGATCACTGGATCTCTTTGATGTGGTTGCCGGGGTCACGGCAGCGTACTCATTCACGTAAATCTTCCGGCCGTTTTCGTCGGTGGTCGCAACCAGCGACGATGAGCTACCTTCGGAAGACGTTTGAGCGTGGCACACGGGCAGAGAAAGGGAGGCCGCGAGAACAGGAGTTACCATCAGAGCGATTTCGAGACGCTTTCGCATATCCGGGACTCAATCCTCACTGGCGAACACACCGATTCTTCACCGTGATCTACCCGGAACCTGACGGAGAACTTCAACCAGAGTGCACTGATTATAGGGTGCTTATTGGGGCGGGGCAATCTATCCAAAGTCTATCGAACCACCGAAGTAATCGCCGTAAGTTACTGAAAGCATGGGGCCAACTTGGGTACCCCGAGCCCCGCGAAGGTAAGCGGGCGGGCGGCCACCCGCACAAATGACCATTTGCGCCCAGCTAACTGTAGCGAAACAAAAAGCGTGAACTCCTGTCGTTGGCCAAGCCTTTCAGTGACCTCACCGCCGTGAGAGTGCCCTGCTATCGATTTAGACATCGCACAGTTTGTATGGGGCGGATCCTTTTAGCTAGCACGTTGACGCAACATCTTGGTCGCGCTCAAAACCTCAACCCCGCGGCAGCACTTCAATGAGTGAAAATCGCCTGATCTCGATCATCATGCCGGCAAGGCGGCATTCTCGAGCACATCCACAACGATCATTGTTATGTCGTCTTGCTGCGCCAGATTCGAGGGGCGCCATGCTGTTATTTCTGCTGGCAAAAGCTCGGAAAGCTCAGTCGCACTGCGCGATCGATTTTCGCGAAGGATCCTCTCAAGCCGTCTTTCTCCAAACGGTTCCCCGGCCTGGTTTTCAGGCTCGATGACGCCGTCTGTATAGAGAAGAAAACGGTCCCCGGCAAGTAACGGGAAGCTGCAGATGGGATATTCCGAGGTGGCATTGACACCGAAAACTAAGCCATTGCTTTCGATGCGCGTAAAGGTACTGTCTGTTTTCCGCCAACGCACCAGCGGGGGATGCCCGGCAGCGGAGTACGTCGCTGTGCGAGCGGCCATATCCATCCAGAGGTAGGCGGCCGACACGAGTTGGCCTCGAACATTCTTCTTCAGAATACTTCCGATATTCCGCAGGACCTGTGCCGTATCGTGCGGACAACCGTTTACCGCCTGTGACGCAACCTTAATCATCGAAGCGATGAGTGCGGCTGGCACACCGTGTCCACTCGCGTCCGCTACAAGAAATCCCACATGGCGCTCGTCGGCCACGAGGAACTCATAAAAGTCCCCGGCGACTGCGCTCATGGGTTGATAAACAGCAGCAATTTCCAAGCCAGAGATTTGCGGCATGCGCTCTGGCAGTATGGAGAATTGTAGCTGCCGCGCAATCGCCAACTCGTCGTCCAGCAAAAGCAATCGGCGCTCATCGGAGATCACGATCTCCACGCCGGTATAGCCGATCGAGAGCAGGAATATCGCGAAGCCAAAAGTGTTGTAAATGTTCGGCCAATTTATGTGAAGAAGCCGCGCCGCGTTCACCCACAGAGCTTGCGCCGCGAAGATAAACGTACCGATAGTGAGCGGACGGTGCTGTGCAACTACGAGGAAACGGCGAGACAGATTCGGTATCGACAGGGTCAGGACTAGCGTGACAAGAAGAATCTCCACAAGCCATTGGTTGTATACGAGCAGCGATTTTTGAGAGCCCGACACGAACAACGTAACGGCCGCCGCCGCGACCACGATATCGACCAGCAGGTGAATTTGAAGGATGCGGTGCAGCCACCCAACCGTGAGTTCCAGAAAAACAAGAATCGCGACAACGATGACTAAATAGGCAATCAAAACGAGCAACAACTGGCGCGCGGCGACTAGAGAGGCGGGAAGGCTGCGGGTCACAGCCTCGGATAGGAGCAACTCCTGGGCGCCGTACATCGCACTCCAAATTCCAAGCCACACCAGAAGCTTGGCACTTCTTCTTCGACGAATGGCGGCAATCGCGAGCGAGACGAGGCCCATGAACAGGAAAAAAGTGCCCGTCACGATGTTGGCGATTTCCCCACGAAGCACTGCGAGCTGAGCATCACTGGTCACAGCAGGTGACACTTAACCTACATCGCTTTGGGGTGCGCTTGCAGTGATCTACGGCACTGATCCGACTTAGGTGTTACAAAATCGCGGGTACACTCAACAATCCTCCCCCTAGGGTCTCCGGGCGGTTATAACCGTTGGAAAAGGAGAGGTCGTTCAACACGAAGTTAATTCGCCTGTTCTACACGATAAAGAAGGAGACGATGTGCTCCTTGAACTCGATCCAGGGTTGCGAACCTTAAATTCCGCCCCATCCTTTCCCACACTCCTTCCCCTGTAGTACTCTCGGCCCATCCCATGTTCGACGAATCCCCCCAGCGGCAAACTCCCGATTCGCTCATGCTTCCCGGCTTCTGGTACCGCGCGCTGCCTGCGGACCGCGTACGCCGCAACCGGATGCAGAAAGCCATGCTGCTCGAAATCCCGCTGGTCCTGGGACGCGATCCTCAAGGCCGGCCCTTCGCTCTTCAAGACGCCTGCCCGCATCGGGGAATGCCGCTCTCCTGCGGCCACTTTAGCGGGACGCAACTCGAGTGCAGCTATCATGGCTGGCGGTTCGACGCTTACTCCGGCCAATGCCAGCTGATTCCATCGCTCACCGCCGACCAGAAACTCAAAGTCGACCGCATCTACGCGGGAAGCTACGCCTGTGAGGAGCACGACGATTTTCTTTGGGTTTTCGTTCCCGAGCCCGGCCCCACTGGCGCAGGATTTACGCGTCGTGCGGATCCGCCGCTAGCCACCCCGCGCGTCCCGACTTTCAGTGACAAGTACAAGCTCGCCTATCTCACTGCCGACCTGCCCAGCAGCGTCGACCACGGCATCATTGGCCTCATGGATCCGGCACACGGACCCTTCGTCCATCAAGCCTGGTGGTGGCGCACGCGAGATTCAATCCACGAAAAACAAAAAGCCTTCGAGCCGATCGAGTACGGCTTCCGCATGAGCGCGCACACGCCCAGCTCGAACAGCGCGCCCTACAAGATTCTCAAGCTCTACGCCGATGCCGACTCCATCACCACCACCATCGATTTCACGCTGCCCAATCGGCGATGGGAAACCATCCGGGCAGGGAAGTACTGGTTCTCGAGCTTGACCACTGTCACGCCGATCACGCGCAGTCAATGCCGCATCGACGTGGTCGCCGCCTGGAACCTGTTCCGCTGGATGCCTTTCGGCGCCGATCTCTTAAAGTTTGTGTTCGCAAAATTTGTCGAGCAGGACCGCAAGACGATGGAAGACCAATCCGAGGGCCTGAAACACAACCCGCACCTCATGCTCATCGACGACGCCGACCGTCCCGCCAAATGGTACTTCCAACTCAAGCAGGCCTGGCTCGACTCGCGCCGTACCGGCGAATTCCGCCACCCGATGGAGGGGCCGGTGACGTTGAAGTGGAGAAGTTAAGATAAGGGAACTTTGGTGAAAGAAGATGCGTAACAAGGCGGAGAGGAATTCTCATGCGCGTATTTCTGATCGTTCTAGGCATTTCCGCCGTCGGTTCGATCGTGCTTTATAACTTCGGCATCGCCCACCGCATCTGGCCGGCCCATCCGGTGCTCGCGACCACTCTCATTGCTGGCGGTTGCGCGGCCCTCATGCAATCAATTTTGTCTCGGGATTCCGCAGCGCAAAAGTCGAAGTAGAGCCGTGTTGTTCCACCCCTGTCCTCTTGAGCGACGTGAGGCGAATGCCGAACGAGTCGAAAGATTCCTTGCCTGCCCATATCACATCGAACTCCTCAAGGCATTCTGATCGTCGCGCTCGCGCGGACAAGCGTCTTAGTGACTTGCCCGCGCGATCTTACGCAGCGCCGGCCAGCGTGCGCTTGTACATCTCCTCGGTGATGCCGAGTTGGGCGCGGCCCAGTTCAGTCAGGTTCGCGACCGTGCCACGTCCGGTGAAGTCGACTTCGAAGTCATCCGGAGCAAAATCCGGAGGCGTCTTGCCCGTCAGAAAAGATGCCGCTTGTCGTTCAAGGTAGGCACTGTTTTTCGCGCAGCCCGGCGCCGACGCGATGTACATCACGTTGCTGTAGCCGGTTCCGTTGTGCTCATTTTCAACCGCGTGCACCAAGTCCATATGCCAGAAGACCGTGTCGCCGGCCTCGATTTGCGGAATGGACGAAAGCGCTCTCGTCAGCAGGCCGTGGTAATGATCACTGATCGACAACGCGCGTCCCGGCTTCGCGCCGCAAAGGTCGTCTTCCGGCACATCGTCCTGAATGGCTCGCAGCAAGACGTACACCATGGCCTCGGCGATCGGAATGAGCTGCAGAGTTCCATCGCCACGCCCCTGCCGTGTCAGGGCAGTCCAGCCCTGGAAGGTGCGGAACATGGAACACACCGCCGCTGACGGCACTTCGCGAACCTCCGGACGATATGCCGCCGCGAACCCATCGTATTTCCGCCAATCGCCTGAGAAAACGTGCCGGTACACTTTACGGAAATTGTCGTCGAGCCAGCGCTCTATTGACCCACCATCGACGTGCGGCGAGAGTCCCAGCGACGCCGAGCCCGGAGGCCGCCGCCGGATCCGGTCCGCATACGCAGGCGTCTCGTTCGGATTGAAGTGCCGGATCCCGTCGCTCTCTGATTGCCAGAGATTGTTCAGGAAAGTGCGCACGTTTGTGAGCGACGGTGACTGCCTTGCCTCCACCTGCGGACGTGACCAGTAAATTCCATAGATCTGCGGCTTCGCCGAAGCCAGCGTTCCAAAGTATTTGTCCTCGGCGGCGTTGGCGAGTTTTGCATCCAGGTTGTTCTTTTCTACGTAGGCCGCGATCTCCTCATCCCATGCGGTGGCCTGCTCCGGGCTGAACGTGTTACGGACTACGCACGCGCCGCGTGCTTTAATCTCGGCCACCAGTTCCGGCGCAACTTTTCCCGCTTCTATATCAGCGTACTGAGCGATCGGAACAACGTCCCGCCCGGCTTCTCGTTCAGAAACGATCTCTTCCACGCGCCTGCGCGTTTCTGCCTCCACCTCCCGAAAAACTTCCTGGTATCCGGGAAGTGAGGCTCGCAATTGTTGCTTTGTGGTCCGGATGACTTCGGGCAGATTTTCGATCACCAACGACATGGTTATGCTCCTTTGCTGCGAACTGGTAAGGAAGGGAACCCGCATCCTGGGCTGGAACCGTAGATTAGAACGCAGTTTGGAGCGGATGCAACGATGAAACATCGAACAGCAGTAAATTTCGCGCGCAGAAGTTTTGATTGGAGGTTTGCAGGGGAAAGAAGCAAACCGCGTCTACTCGCTGACCAGCCAGTCCATCGCTTCTTCGCGAGTTTTGAACGAAGTTAACTCGCGTTTCGAGAAGCTTTTCATGTTCTCGTAAAACACGTGCGGCACACTATCTACTCCAACCAACGCCGATCGCTTCACAAACGGTCGATCCATCACCAGCACCTCCTTCATCCGCGTCGCTACCGCGCGATCGATGTGCGCGCCCGTCATATCGCCCAACGTCAGTAATGACCCGCGCTCGTGCCGCTCGACGGTTCGCTTCACTTCGTCCAGCAGCAACATCATCTCCTTCGCCTCACAGTGACTGAAGTCGATCATCATGATCGGCTTGCCCTTGTGCGTGATGAATGAGATGCGTTCCATGGAACCAGGTGTTAGGTCTCAGGTAATAGGTCTCAGCGCCGAGCCCGCATAATGCCATCTTTCATTGTCGGGAGTCGAGAGGTTCCTCTCCTATCATTGATTTCGCCTAGAGAATAAAAGCGCGGAGGACGCAAGCCCTGAAACCCATGACCGAACGCATTGCCTGAACCCTGAACACGCAAAGTCCCAAGACCTAAGACCCGACACCTGAGACCTGTCTTTAAAGCATTGCCTCCACCACCTTGTACACCTCGCTCAGCGCCGCGTCGAGTGCCTCAGGTTTGTCGCCCCCGGCCTCAGCCATATCCGGACGCCCGCCGCCCTTGCCGCCCACCCTCTGGGCGACTTGCCCGATGACTTTGCCTGCCTGAATGCGCTGCGTCAAGTCCTTTGTCACGCCTGCGATCAGCGCGACCTTGCCGTCGTTCGCTGAACCGAGCACGACCACACCCGAGCCGACCTTATCGCGCAGCTGATCGATCAGCGTACGCATCTGCGAACGCTCGAGGTTGTCGACCCGATGCGCCAAGACCTTCACGCCCTTGACGTCTTTGATTTTTTCGTCGACCGAGGCCAGCGAGGACGAAGCCGACTTCATGCGCACCTGGTCGAGCTCCCGCGCGAGGCGTTTGATCTCGGCGTCTTTGCGGTCAAGTTCGGATCGCAGAGTGTCGGCCGGACTGTCGCCGGCGGCGTGCCCCGCGAGGCTGGCGACGACATTTTCCAGTTGATGATCCTCGCGGAAGTGTCGCAGCGAGCCTTCGCCCGTCACCGCCTCCACACGTCGCACACCCGACGACACGCTGCCTTCTTTGAGGATCTTGATCAGTCCGATCTCGCCTGTGGCTGCTGTATGCGTGCCGCCGCAAAGCTCGGTCGAGAAGTCGCCGATACGGATCACGCGCACCTTGTCGCCGTACTTCTCTCCGAACAGCGCCATCGCGTGATACTCGTTCACGGCTACATCAATGGGAACGTTTTCGATCACTTCGATCTTCTCGTTTTGCAGAACCTCCTTGTTGATCAGGTCCTCGATGTCCTGCAATTCTTCGTCTGCGACTCCGGTGAAGTGTGAGAAGTCGAAGCGTAGATGTCCGGGCGCGACCAGCGACCCCGCCTGCTTCACGTGCTTTCCGAGTACTGCTCTCAATCCCGCGTGCAGAAGATGTGTTGCGGTGTGGTTGCGCATTGTGGACAGCCGGACGCCAGCGTCGACCACTGCGTCAACTTTGTCGCCGACTTTAAGGGCGGCCGACCGTTCCACGCTTTTCGCGGAGGGTGATTTCACCGTGATCTTGTGCGCTCTCACTCCCTGAATTGGGTAGTACGTGCCGGTCACTTCGGCGACGACCCTGTTGTGATCGTCGGAGTAGAACCATCCGCGATCGCCCACCTGTCCGCCGGCTTCGGCGTAGAACGGAGTGTGATCGAGAATTGCCTCGCCTTGCTCACCCGGCTTCAGTTCCTGGACGCCACGACCGTCTTTCAGCAGCGCGAGTACCTCTGCGCTATCCGAGCGCGTCCGGTGATAACCCTCGAAGTCGGAAGCGGGCAGCTTCTGATATTCGGGATTGGCGGTCTGCTTGGCCGCGCCTTTCCAGGAGGCGCGAGCACGCTGCTTCTGCTCTTCCATCGCTGCGTCGAAGCCCGCTTTGTCGAACGCGACGCCCAGATCCCGACATGCGTCTTCAATGAAGTCCTTGGGCATACCAAAAGTGTCGTAGAGCTTGAACGCATTCGCACCCGAATACACTGGCCTGTTTTCAGGGTTCTTTTTTATGGAATCGACGAGAGGCTGAAGATCATCCTCCAATCTCTTCAAGCCAATTTCCATCGTATGCGCGAACCGAGTCTCTTCAGCTAGCACAGCCCTCGACACACGCTCCGCCGTTCCATTCAACTCGGGATAGGCGTCGTTCATTAGATCGCGCACTGCGAAGACCATCTGGTGCAAGAAGGGCTTTGTCTGTCCAAGCAAACGTCCGTGCGTTATCGCGCGCCGCATGATCTTGCGCAGCACGTAGCCGCGGCCTTCATTGGACGGAATCACGCCGTCGGAAATGAGAAACGTAGCGGCTCGCGAGTGGTCTGCGATAACTCGCAACGATGCGGCTGATTTCGAGTGTGATTCCTTCTCGATCTCCTTCTTCAGCGATGTTCCCGTCAACTCTGCCGCGCGCTTGATCAGTGGCACGAACAGATCCGTGTCGTAATTCGAAATGACACCCTGCAGTACTGCCGTGACGCGCTCCAAGCCCGCGCCCGTATCGATCGAAGGCTTTGGCAGCGGCGTCAGCTTGCCGCTTATATCGCGGTCAAACTGCATGAAGACCAAATTCCAGATCTCCATGTAGCGGCCGCACTCACAGCCAAACTGGCAATCGGTGTGACCCTCGTCGCTCGCCGCGGGGCCCATGTCGTAGTGAATCTCGCTGCACGGACCGCAAGGGCCGGTGTCGCCCATCTGCCAGAAGTTATCCTTGGCGCCGAACTCGTAGATACGTTCCTTGGGCACTCCTTGGCCGAGCCAGAGCTCGTAGGCCTCGGCATCACGCTCGACCCCGTTCTCACCTTTGAAAATCGTGACATACAACTTGTTTTTCGACAGGCCGAACCACTTAGGTGATGTCACCAGCTCCCATGCGTAGGCGATGGCATCTTTCTTGAAGTAATCGCCGAACGAGAAGTTGCCGAGCATCTCGAAGAACGTGTGATGGCGGTTGGTGAACCCGACATTCTCCAGATCATTATGTTTGCCGCCGGCGCGCACGCATTTCTGCGAGGTCGTCGCGCGCGAATAGTCGCGTTTCTCGAGGCCGAGAAACACGTCTTTGAACTGGTTCATGCCCGCGTTCGTGAACAACAGCGTGGGATCGTTCTGCGGGACGAGCGATGACGAGTGCACCTCGCGGTGCCCCTTCTCGACGAAAAAGTCCAGAAATCTACGGCGTACCTGGGAGCCGGTCAGCATGATGAGTTAGCAGCCTCAACAAATAGAAAAGAATTTGCGGTGAACGTAATCGTTTATTTTAAACCACGGAGGACACAGAGGGTCCATCAGCCGCCTAGGTACAATTCATACAATGGAACTTCATGAACGCTGGCCTTGATCACGGCCGAATTGGAGCAGGCGTGCAAAGCATTGCCTGACGCAATCGATCGCGACCCCATTCGTTGTTTCCAGGAACACCTGGATCACAATGAGTTGGAATTGGCCTGCGACATGCTGGAACTGTATGCCAACGAGCATGGCGCAAATCGAGAATTCTGGCTCTGTCTAGCAGAAGCAGCCAAGAAAATGGAGTTGTCGGAGAACGCAGAGCGGTACGAAGAACAAGCCAGGATCGCACAGCACTAACGCGGTTCTTTACTCGTAGGCTTAGGTCTTTTCTCTATGGCCTCTGTGCGCTCTGTGCTTAATCTGTTTCGGTTTCCAGCGCCGTCAACGTCTCCTCTTCTACATCCCACTTCTTCAGGATCGTGAAGATCGTTTTCGACCGGAAGCCGGCGCGCACCAGCTGCCGGAAGATGCGTGCCGTTTGTTTCTGATCGTTGGGCTTGGCGAGCCGCTTGCGCTGCAGATACGCGCGCGCCTGCCTCTCTTCATTGACCTCGTCAAAGGTTGCCGACACGGCCTGATCGATTACGTCGCCGTGTACGCCCTTCACCTTGAGGTCGGTAACCACGCGCATGCGTCCGAACTTTTCGTTGTCGCGTCGGAAGGAAGAGTAAGCCGCCGCGTATTTTGCGTCGTTCAGGTAGCCTTGGTCTTTAAGCTTGCGAATGATCAACTCGACAAGAGTCTGTCCAAATTCAGTCTCGATTTCGACCTTCTGCCGCAAGAGCCGTTTCAATTCCGCGACCGTGCGCATGCGCCGCGCAAGTGCGCCCACTGCGTACTCGTACAATTCCTCTTCGGTATAGACCTTTTTCCTTGGGCCAGAGAACGACATGAACTAAACCTTAGCGCAACGCGCGAGATGTGAAAAGGATTTGCATCAGGGTTCCTGTTGATCGTGTCCACCTATTCCACAATCAACCGATCCGTCACCTTGAGCGAGGTGAGGCAAAAGCGGAATGAGTCGAAAGACCCCTCGTTGCCCGAAACCACCTCGAACCTCGCAAGGGATCTTCTTGCCTGCGGAAGTGAAGTTTAGGTGATCGACTTTGCTGCCCCCTTGCTGTCACGGTGCAAGGAGTCGAAACAAAAAGAGGCGCGCTCGAGGCGCGCCTGTGAGTTCAGGAGGACAACATTTGTGACGCGGAACTTTATCTCCCGCCGAATCCGGCCGACTGCATCGCCTGCCGCGAGATGTCGGCGGTCGAAGCGATACCCTGCATACGCAACTTGAAGTCGTCGGCGTTGGATGCGTTTTCGAGAGCGGTTTCGTAGCCGATCAGTCCAGCCTGGAACAGATCCCAGAGCGACTGATCGAACGTCTGCATGCCGTACTGCGAGGTGCCGGCCGCGATGGCATCGCGAATCGAGCGCGTCTTTTCCGGAACCAGAATACATTCGCGGATGAACGCGGTATTAATCATCACTTCGACGGCGGGCACGCGGCCATCGGCGTCGGTACGCTTCACCAGTCGTTGGCTGATGATGGCGCGCAGAATGGCCGCCAGTTGCAAGCGAACCTGCTTCTGCTCAGGCGGTGGGAAGACGGCGATGATACGGTTGATGGTTTCGACCGCGTCCAATGTGTGTAATGTCGAGAAGACCATGTGGCCGGTTTCGGCCGCGTGGATTGCGGTGCCGATGGTTTCGAGGTCTCGCATTTCGCCGACGAGGATGACGTCCGGATCCTGACGGAGAGAAGCGCGCAGCGCTGCAGAGAACGAGGGCGTGTCGACTTCGATCTCGCGCTGGTTGACGTAGCCTTTCTTGTCGCGGTGCAGAAATTCGATCGGGTCTTCGATGGTGATGATGTGTTCGGCTCGCGTCGAGTTGACGCGATCGACCATGGCAGCTAGCGTCGTGGACTTACCGGATCCGGTGACGCCCGTTACCAGCACGAGCCCGCGGGGCATGTCGCAGATTTGTTCGACGACTTTCGGCAAATAGAGTTCATCGAGCGCACGGATCTTGGTGGGAATAACGCGGAGCACCAGTCCCACGTTTCCGCGCTGCTGGAAGACGTTCACACGGAACCGGCCCAGACCGGCCACGCCGTACGCCATGTCGATTTCGGTGGTCTCTTTGAATTTTTGCTTCTGCCGGGCCGACATCATGCTGAACGCCATGGTCAGCATGTCTTCCGCGCTGATGCGCGGCTGATCGGTCAGCGGGTGCAGTTCGCCATCGATACGCAGGTGCGGGTAGTTTCCAACCTTCAGGTGCAAGTCTGACGCGCGCCGCTCCATCGCGATTCGCAGCAGATCATCGATATTCATTCGACACGTCCCCCAATAGAACCTCTTGTATGATGGCGCGTTTCGTCACCTTCCCCAAGATGACCTAAGTAACGGGGAGGCAGCTAGTAGCCATAACCATTAGCTAGTAGCGCACAGCGCGAAGGAGCATGCGGGAGATGTGTGAGCAACGAGTCCTATACGAACGCGCAGTGGCTGACAATAAATAAGGGCCGCTCGGCTACCGGCGGCCCTGGCGGACTTGTTGGTGAGATCTTATGCGGCGTCGGATTCGGGCATGCCCTGGAACGGCTCGTCGTAACTGCCGCCGTAAATCGACGGGCATTTCGAGCCCATGGGGCGCAGGTAGGTAGCGAGCGCTCCACGATGATGGATCATGTGATTGTTCAGGAAACCCAAGTATGCGAACGCAGGCAAGTTGAACGCGCCGAGAAAATTGATCGGCGTCACGAGTTGTTCTCCCGTCAAATTGCGGACGCGCTCTGCTCCTCGATCGATGTTGCGTTGATACCAGTCGAGCAATTCGGCGACGGTGGTCGGTTTGTCGGCGGGATTTTCCATTTTGAATTCGCCGTCGGCGATGCCATCGAGAAATTGCACGTCGGTGTTGGCGATGTGCCACGCCAGTTCCCATGCGCTGCGTGCGTGGGGATCAGTTCGGTAGTCACGCTTCTCATCAGGAATCGCGGCCAGGACTTTCTTGGTGATCGCAACTTCGCCAGCCAGGCCCTGCAGCATCATGTCCCGGTAGGTTGTCGCGAATTCGGCGGTTACACCCTGTTCTGCGGTTGCCATTGTGCGCTCCTTAGATCTTCTTGTGGATCTCCTCAGTGAATGGTTCTGAAAATCAAAAGGGGCGCATTCATCAGCGCCCCACATGATCGAAATTCGGCAGCGATCTTACACCTTCTGCAAAGTGTTTGCCGAGGCCTTAACTACACAGTCACCGGCTGCTTGCTTCGTACCTTCACCGGAGTGAGCCAGTTGTGCCGATCGGCCTTTTCGCCATTGACGATCGCGTAGAACTCTTTCTGGATCGCTTTTGTGATTAGCCCGGTCACGCCCTTGCCGACGCTGATCTTGTCGACCGAGCGGATCGGTGTGATTTCAGCGGCAGTGCCGGTGAAGAATGCTTCGTCAGAGATGTAGAGCATCTCGCGGGGAATGACTGCCTCCACGATTGGAATATTGAGATCGCGCGCGACCTGCAGCACGGAGTCGCGGGTGATGCCGGGAAGGACGGAGTTGCCGAGCGGAGCCGTTTGCAGCACGCCGTTCCGCACGATGAAGACGTTCTCGCCGGAACCTTCGCTCACGTAGCCGTTTGCGTCGAGGGCAATACCTTCGGCGTATCCGTTAATGATGGCTTCCATCTTGATGAGCTGCGAGTTCATGTAGTTCGCGCCGGCTTTTGCCATCGCCGGTAGCGTGTTGGGGGCGAGGCGCGTCCACGAGGACACACACACGTCGCAGCCGGTGTCGGCGTCGGAGGTGAGATATTTTCCCCACGGATAATTCACGACGTAAACTTCGGTCGGCGAATTGAAGGGGTTCACCCCGGCCTCGCCGTATCCGCGCAGGATGACCGGACGCAGGTAGCACGGCCATACGCCGTTGTGTGCGATGACCTCGGACATGGCTTTGACGATGTCTTCGCGGGTGTAGTCCACGTCGATCCGATAAACCTTGGCAGAATCCAGCAGACGCTGCGCGTGTTCCTGGGCGCGGAAAATTGCGGGGCCGCTCGGCAGCGAATAGCAACGGACACCTTCAAACACGGACGAGCCGTAGTGGATCACGTGCGACATGACATGAATGCGCGCGTCATCCCAGGCAATGAGCTTGCCGTTGTGCCAGATTTTCTCGGTCTTTTGAATCGCCATGAAGACTCCTCACCAATGAGTTTCGATGCTGTAGCTTTGCAGGCGGCGCGATTTCTCGCGAGGAGGGAGCGCAAGCGCTCGCAAAATTACACTCGATTATAACCGAGCGATATCAAGCTTTTGAGCGGGTGTGTCGGAGATTTTACGATTCGAAAGAATTGAAATTTGGAAACGAACGTTACTTGCCGGACGGTCGGTAGGCGAGAAAAACAGTTTCGAGTTTCACGTTTCGAATTTCGGGGAAGGCAACACCGGGCTGCGGAGCTTCGCTCCGCCGGACAAGGGGAGGCAGTCGCCCGTTAAGTGCAGTCGCTCATTGGATTGGAAGGCGGCCATCGACCAGGTGGCGGCTACTTTTTCACGATCAAATTCCTGTAAAATTCTGCGGATCGCCGAAGAGCAAGGAGTCCCGCAATGCGCACGATTCGGCTCATTCCTCTACTCGCTTGCAGCCTTCTCCTTTCAGCTTTGTCGAGCGCCGATTGCATCAAGGACGAGCGATCGAGCAAGACGTCAGGACTGTTGATCAGTGAGTTCAATCTCGCCGGAACCCAGGCGCTGAGTTCGGAGGAGGTTTCCGACATCACCAGTGGATTCGTTGGATCATGTTTCAACGACGATTCGGAAGAGTTAAGCGAGTGGATTCGCGCAGCGTTCCAGAACCGGGGCTATCTGATGGTATCGATCAAGAATGTGCGGATCAAGGCGGACGATCCGTTGAGCGTGCCGAAGCCGGTGGCAGTCGAGGCGGAAGTCACGGAAGGACCGCGATGCAAGTTGGGAGAGATTAGCTTCACAGGCAATCATGCGTTTTCGTCAGATAAGTTGCTCGCGGAGTTTCCTGTAAAGAAGGGGAGCGCGTTTGAGCGGGACAAGATCGCGCACGGTCTTGAGAGCGTCATGAAGCTATACCTCGCGAACGGCCACCTTGAAGCAACGATGGTTCCGAATACGCGTTTCGTGGGCGAGACGGTCGCCTTGAACATCGATGTGGACGAGGGGCCTCAGTTCCGCATGGGGAAACTGCAGATCTTTGCCAAGGGCGAACAGGCTGACAAATTGCGTGCGGTGTGGGGCATTGCGGAGGGCACCGTTTTTGACGACTCGTATTTGGAGAAGTACATCGAGACCAACCGGGGTCTGATGCCCGCAAACTTTACGCGCAAGTCTGTGCAGGTCGTTCACGATTGCCGAGAATCAAGGGTGGAAGTACGCCTTCCGATCGATCCACTCGATCCGCGCTCCCTGCTACCGGCGAAAGATGTCGATTGCGACTCGCGTTACGCGCGTTATCGGCAATAATTCAGCGCTGTTCAGCGGTCTGCAGGTCATTTTTCAGCAGGCTGACCTCGACTCGGCGCGTGTTGTTCCGCTTGGCGCCGTTGCTGTCGCGGCTGGGAGTGTCGGCGTTGCCCATGCCCAGTACGAAGATGCGGCGCACCGGGACCTGGCAGTTGAGGACAAGGTAACGCGCGACCGAATCCGCCATGTCCAGCGAGTTGGCAATCGCGGCTTGGCCAGAACCGGGGGAGTAGCCGCGCACTTCGATGACGTAGTTCTGCTGATCCTTCACCGTGGAGCCGAGCTGATCGAGGGCATCTTTCGATGACTTGCTGAGAGCGGTTTGGCCGGGGCGAAAGCGAATTTCTGTCTCGGAGCCGGCGCCTTTGTATTGGCCGACACTGCTGGCCATGTACTCAACTTTAGAAACGTGAGTAGTGCTCTGGTTCGCGGCTTGCAGCGCGGCGTTCGCACGGTTGGTTGCATCGGTGCCATGCGAGTCGGCTTCGCTGGTCTTTGAAGACGCCAGCTGGATGCCCTGCTGATTGCGGGAATCCATGTCCTTGATCAATCTTGTGTGCTCGGTTGCAGCGGCATCGAGATCGTCGAGGCAATTCTGGATGGGCTTGATGTCCTCTCGCACGTCCTTCTTGCTAGTGATGTAGTGCCCGAAGATGTTGGCGACATTGGGCTCGTTGCCGTTCCAGAAGTCACCGGTCGTACTCGGGGTCAGCGGCTCCTTGCACGTGCTACCGACGTTTTGTACAGGCGCCTGCGCGGGAGGGTTGGAAGGAGCTTGTTGTGAGAACGCGAGAAGGACAAACAGTGTGGGCGAGAGCAGAATCGCGATGACTCGGCCTGTCATTTCGACCTCCTGCCGGGTGGCATTGCCGCATGAAACCGAGGGGCCTGACATGGAGAAATCAGTGGTGGATCTCGAACTGATTTTCGGGCTAATCATACGCTAGGTTGGGCGTTCGGGGACTGTAAAGTCTGGCAGGGCGGGATCGAGGACTCCCGTTGTGGGCCGAATAAAATGGTTCGCGTGAGGTGGTCATGATCGCGCGTCATTGGCGGGGCTGGACGAAGGTGGGGAACGCGGAAGCGTACGAGACGCTCTTGAAACAGACGGTTCTTCCGGGGCTCAAAGCCATCGAAGGGTATCGCGGGGCGTATGTGCTGCGGAACGACGGTCCTGACGAAGCGGAGTTCGTGGTGGTCAACTTCTTCGATTCGGTTGATGCGGTGAAGCGGTTTGCCGGGCCGGATTACGCGGTTGCCGTTTTCGAGCCGGAAGCGAGGAAGTTGCTCAGCCGGGTCGAGCCTACGGCCACGCACTATGAGGTGCGGGTGAGTACGGTGTAGTCAATTCGGGTGGCGGGAATGCCTTTGGAGGCGCTGGCAGGGTTGACAACAAGGGGTCCTTCGACTCGTTCGGCTATCGCCTCACTTCGCTCAGGATGACAGGTGCAGTTGGCCTTTCACCGCGGATGCCTGGTGCGGCGCAAGGGGCCTCCTCGGGCAATGACGCCTCGGTCAGATGCTTGGCCAGGTACACTTCGCGCGATTAGCGTCGCGAAAAAGCGTTTAACCGCAAAGGCCGGAAAGAAAAGCCGCAGCGGGCCCAACGACAAATCAAAAGATTAGCAGCTGGTTGTTATTGCCCCCCGCCGGATGGTATCGATGCTGTCGTAGTGGTCTTGGCAGTTCCGGGCAGTTCGTCTCCGCGGAAGTATTTCTCTTTAGCGCTACGCATCACGGGCATGGCTGCGTAGGGTTTCGAGTAGTCGTTGCCGGCATTCCAAAAGAGGAAGCCGACACCGCCTTTTTCTTTCGATACACGCACTTGAGTTTCGATGTATTCGGGTGAGTACGTCTTCGTTCTCCAGCGGAAGGCTTGCAGCCAAGGACGGATCACGGAGTTGCTGTCTTTGGTGATCAGCTTGAAGCGATCCATGGACTCGCCGATAAAGTGCTCGGGGGCGTCACCGGGGTGGTCGTAACCGTCCATGCCAAAGAAGTGCGACGGGTAGATCATTGGTGAAAGCACGTCGCAGTACTTCGCCATCTGCACGATATCCTGCCCGGTGTGCGAAAGATCGACCGGACGCTGCCACGCCATCACGCCGAAAACGTCAAGCGAGAGCAGAACGCCCTTGGGGTGAAGCTCGGCGTAGGCGCGCTTGAGGAAGTCGGCAATGACGTCTGAGCGCTGCCACTTCGGGTGTTCGGTCTGGAAATAGAAGCTGGCATCTTTCTGGTCGCCTTCGGCAGGGAAGCGAACGTAGTCGAACTGGATCTCGTCCACTCCGGAGTCCGCCACATATTTTGCCAGGGCGATGTCGTATTCCTGTACCTTGGGGTTCGAAGTGTCGGTCCAGACCAGCTTGCCGTTTTCACGCCAGGGCTGGCCGGTGCGATGCGACTTCACCGCAAGCTCAGGATGGGTTTCAACCAGTCGTTGGTCGCGGAACATGGCGATACGCGCAATGGCGTGCATTCCTTCGCTGTGGAGGAAGCGGGTGAACTTGGGCAGATCGCGAATGTAAATGTGCTGGCGGCCCGCGAGCGGATGGTCGAAGGCAATGTTGACGCTGCCATCGCTGTCTTTGATATCGAATACGACGGCGTTTCCGCCGACTTCACGCCAATGCTTGATGATCCGGATGCCGTGGTCGCTGCTCGCCATGACGCCCGTCAGGTAAATAGCCCGGACTTCGAAGTCTTTGGGCACAGCGATCGATTTCTCGACGATTGGGGCGGCCAGGATGCCGGGGACGATGATCTGCTCTCCGGTTTTGAGGTTGTTTCCCGAACGATTGCCGTTGGCCTTGCGGATGGCATCCGCCACCTCGCTGGAAGTGAGGTAGGATGTCCGCTTCAAATACTGCCTGGAGACCGAACCGATGCTGTCTCCACGTTTGGCGGTATAGGCTTCGGCACCCGGAGGAGCCGCCATTGGAGCCGGGGGCTCGGTAGGTTTGGTCGTCGGAATGGACGGCGCTTTTGCGCTGCTGCGCACGATCTTTGGGGACTGCGATGTCGCTTGAGCGGCCTCAGCAGAATTTGAGTAAAAAGTGAAGGCAGTGAGGACAACGAAAGTCCCAAAAAGTGTGGAAAAGGGGCCCAAACGACGCACGTTTTTTCTCCAAGGAACTGATTCTTGGGCGGATACTAACCCGCGTCTTTTGGGGCTGCCAGTTACGTCGGACCAGCGCCAGATAGGGTGCTGGAAAGGAACGGAACGCCTCACGGAGCATCACGGATGCGCAAACAATTTCGCTTCCGCGACTTCCGGGGATTTGCGAATAAGTCTCCTGGAAACGGCTAGAAGCATCTAAGGCTTCAAGTAGTGGGGAGCCGGGCAGTTACTTAAGGGATGGTCCACGGCTTGCAGTATCCGTAGGCGTTGTTAACGAGTTGTTAGCGACTGACACTTTTTGTCGCTTTGGGGCAGTTCAGAAAAAACAACCACGTCGTCCCAGGAATGAAGCGATCTGGCCTCGCTGTAAAAAAGGGGCCTTGAAGACCCTATGAGAACGAATCTCGCCACTGTGCTCGATCCCAATCGTCGAAGCAACGATGCCCGGGAGTTCGATAATGCGCTGCGCCGCAAGATCGTCGGACAAGACCAGGCCATCGAGAAGGTCGTAGAGATCTATCAGATGTTTCTGGCCGGGCTGAACCCTCCGGGGCGTCCGGTTGGGAACCTACTGTTCCT
>Ga0126381_100001846_pt1 | contig 22742 bp, 19 predicted proteins | sample PanSoiMetPlot_28_FD_96465 | JGI IMG/M metagenome (GOLD analysis project Ga0126381, IMG submission 96465) | Tropical forest soil microbial communities from Panama - MetaG Plot_28 | ecosystem: Environmental > Terrestrial > Soil > Tropical forest > Bulk soil | place: Panama | collected 2016-02-17 | reverse complement strand
GAGCCGACCACGGAAGCGTCGCCGCCGTAAGTGGATTGCCACGCGTGATAACTGAGGACGGCGACGGGCGCGGCGGCCGGCGTGTCGTCGGCCAGCGTGAACAAACGTCCGCCGAATGCGCCCACGCCCAGAGTCGAGAAGTAGTTGCCAGTGACATACTCCGAATGCAAGGGCCGCGCCGCGGTCTCCACGCCCTCCCGCCGAACGCTCGACCGCCACCCGCCTCCGGCCTGGAATGCCGCCACTTGCTCGAACTCCGGTGTTTCCTGCTTGAGTCGCTGGTAAAGCGGATACGAAAACATTCCCCAGCGAACTTGCGGACCGCCTTCCACGCAGCAGTCATCGCCATCGCCGATGCGGTAGAGGGTGGCCGGGTCGGCCACCGGCAACGAACGCAGCATCACCGCGTCGATCAACGTGAAGATCGCGGTGGTTCCTCCGATTCCCAGTGCAAGCGTGAGCACGGCCGCGGCCGTAAACACGGGCGCCAGCCAGAACTGCCGAATTGTGTATCGCAGGTTGGAGAGCAGATTGCGCATCGGTTCGATGCTTAGACGACAGGCGCCGGGGTTGGTTATCAAAGCTTGCGCGGGCGGAGTGCGGACGGGCACCCGCGCGAATCACCAAAGATGAAAATCGCCGGTAACCAAACCCCAGATGCACAGTAATGGGTTCATGACGGAGTGCGCCGTCGCGGCATCGCCAATCGGGCCGCGGCGCCGCGCGGCCAGCGCGTAAGCAATCCCAGCCGCGATCCCCTCCGGCCAAAAGCGGCCGTCGAGCAAACCGAAACTACCGACGAGCCGAGAATCGCCACGGCGGTAGTGCGGCCAAGGTCGATCGCCGCGAAGGCCGTCGCCATGAAGCGGCGCAACAGGTAGCCGCGGAACGCGTTCTCTTCCGCAAGCGGTACGGTTACGACGCCACCCGGTGTGCGGAACGCCATCCAGCAGAGCCTCAGAGTTGCGGGCGCCTGCGCCCGGGCAGAGGGCATTAGAGTGCGCGCGCCGCCCGACATCCGGTGGCAGCTAATCCACAAAACGAACACGACGACTCCGACTACAACGGCCTCGCCGCCGGAGCGCCAGGGGAGTTTTCCCAGCACCGAATGGAACCTCCACAGCGCCGCGCCGGCACCCAGCACAGGGAGCGGATAGAGCCACTCGAAACCCGCTGAGGCCGCCTGCGCGGCGATCCCGGCCGCCAGGATGGCGAGAAAGGGCGTCAAGCACGCTGCGGTATCGGTAGCGGGCGACGAGGGCGAAGAACGGGGCTGCTCGGCGTGAGCATATTAGGGATCGCTGTCGAGGAAATTTCCGGTTTTGTTAAAGACTGAGTACCAGCCGTAAGTCCTGTACCTTCTGCTGGGAAGCGGCCAGCGCACAGAGTTTCTCATCCCGCCTCCAGGGACGTCCGAGGTCTCGTCCCAGTTCCGCGCCTTCCTCCAAGCGCTCGCACAACTCGCGTTCGGCCACGCCATAAACGGGCACGCCGCACCTGCGAAAGGCGTCCGCGATGACGCTTCGGTAGAATTCCCCCTCGGCAGTATGAATCAGCGGGTGGGAGGCCAGCGTTTTTGCGAGTTCCCCCGGCAAGCGGCCAGAGCCCATCAGAACGATCGATCGCGCCGCGCGGCAGTTTCGGGCAGCGAGATCCGCCAACAACTGGCGCAAGGCCTGCTCCGCCATGGCGACCGAAATATCGGCGCATCGGCGTATATAGCTATGGGCTTCCGGCAGCGGCAGTTTGGCCGCGGCGTGGTAGGGCTGCGCGGAGCCAGACACCAGGCAGTCGCACAGTTCGATGCGTCTCCGCTCGATCGCCCGTCCGCCGGCTACAGTCACGGCGACCGCCCATCCGGAATGCGCGCGGCATCCGATAGTGGCTTTCAGCATGGGAACTCCTGTTGGGGGGCGTGCGGATCGAAACGGGGAATCAGGCCCCCGTCCATATCCCCGACCGCTATTCTTCCAGACTGTGCCTTCATGGCACTACTCTGTGCCGGTATTCCTGACATCTCGTGTCATATTTCGGGGTAAAGTTTCTATATGCGCGCGGATCGCCTGCTTTCCATCCTTCTGCTGCTGCAATCTCATCGGCGCCTGACGGCGCGGGAACTGGCGCGGCGGCTGGAGGTCTCCGAGCGGACCATTCTTCGGGACATGGAGGCGCTGAGTGGATCGGGCGTGCCGGTGATGGCGGAACGCGGCAGCGGCGGCGGCTGGAGCCTGCTGGGCGACTATCAGACGCGGCTCACCGGCTTGAGCTCCGCGGAGATTCAATCGCTGTTTCTGGCGCGGCCGCGGCGGCTCATGGCCGACCTGGGATTCGAGCGGCAGGCTGAATCCGCGCTCATCAAGCTCGAAGCGTCGCTTTCCGACGCGGCCCGGCGCCAGGCGGAATTTGCGCGCCGCCGCATCCTGATCGACACGTCGGGCTGGCGCAGTCCGTCCGAATCGGCCGCCTGCCTGCCGGTAATGCTCGACGCCCTGTGGCGGGAGCGGCAGGTGCGCTTCGTCTACGCGCGCGAGTTGTCCGAACCGGCGGAGCGCCGGGTGGACCCGCTCGGCCTGGTGGCGAAAGGCAGCGCCTGGTACCTGGTGGCGCGGGTGGAAGGCGAGCCTCGAACATACCGCGTGTCGCGCATGTCCGGGGCAGCAGTGCTCGATGGCCCGGCCGAGGCGCCTAGGGATTTCGATCTGGCGGAATACTGGCAGCGCTCCGCGGCCGAATTCCGCGAGAAGCTTCCGCGCTATCATGCCACGTTCCTGGCCGACCCGGCGATCATGCGGCGGATACGCTACAAAGGCTGGCGTCTCGAGTCCGAAACGCCCGCGGGCAGCCGCGTGCAGTTGCGTCTGCGGTTCGACGTGGAAGACGAAGCGATTGAATTCGCGCTCGGGTTCGGCGCTGCCGTCGAGGCAGTAGAGCCCTCCGATTTGCGGCCCAAAGTGCTGGCGGCAGCGGAATCCGTGGTGCGGCTTTATCAACCGGGAAAGGTTCTGGCCCATTCTACCGATTGACCGCTACCACCACCAGGGACGCCGGAACAATCTGTTCGGGTCGTCATGGGCCAGCTCCGTATTCCATCGGGCAAATCGAGTCTGGTCATACTCCGGGGGGACCAGCAGCGTCAGGGCATCCGGAACAATCTTGACCTCGGCCGGAAGCCGGCCGGCCAGTTCGCCATCTACCTGCACAAAAACGCGGCTGTCCGTGGTCCCCTCCAGGCTCACGTGCCGCGCCCGGCAATCGGTTACCCCTTTAATCCCATGCAGGCGGTTGGCTGCTAGCGCCGCAAAATACTTCACGTACGGCACCGAAGATTTCCCTTCGAACAGCACCATCTCAAATTGGTCCTCGAAGAGATTCACGTCGCGCGCAATTTCGAAATCGCCGCCGTAGTTGCGAACCTTGCTGAGCAGCGCGAAACTGCAGCGGTACGGGCGCCCGTCAGCCTCCAATGTGATTTCCGGCAGACGTCTCCCCAGCAGGCTCCAACCCGCCAGCCAGTACGCGATTTTGCCCGTGCGGGCCTTCAGGCCGGCACTCACGTTATAGACGATCTGAGCGTCCAGGCCCGCTCCGGCCATCAGCAGAAAGTGCCGCGCGACACGCCCTCTGTCGCAGGTCAGGTGGCCCACTGAGATGCGCCGCGCCCGGCAATCCTCCAGCCGCGCCGCCACGTCCAGGAGTTTCCCGCCTAATTTCATTTCCATGGCCAGCACGTTGGCAGTGCCGGCCGGCAGTACTGCCAGCGGGACGTCGGAATGGACCACCCCTTCCGCGACTTCGTTCACCGTGCCGTCGCCGCCGGCCGCCAGAATCAAATCGGCGCCCCGGTCGATGTGTTCGCGCGCGATGGCGCCTGCGGTGCGCGGTCCGGTAGTCGGCGCCACCGTGACCGAATGTCCATGATCTGTGAGGATTTCGACGGCTTTTTTGAGGAGTCTGGCCCCATCCCGTCCGAATTTACCCGCGCGAGGGTTGTAAATCAGGACAGTATTCCTGTAGCTGATTGTTCTTCTCCGATTTTTCTCGTCCCATGACACCGTGGAGTCATGGGACTCGTTAAATTATAAATGAGAGGCCAATGAAAGATCCTGCCCGCGAAGTCGAGTCGCTCCGCGAACAACTACGCCGCCACGAATATTTGTATTACGTACTGGACCAGCCGGAGATCAGCGACGCCGACTACGATGCCATGATGCGCCAGTTGCAGGAACTGGAGACGCATCATCCCGATCTGCTGACGTCCGATTCGCCCACCCAGCGCGTAGGCGGCAAACCGCGCGAAGGTTTCGTCAAGGTGCGGCACGGCTCTGCCATGCTGAGCCTCGACAACGCCCTGAACGAAGCCGAGCTCCGCGATTTCGACCGGCGCGTGCGCGAACTGCTCGCCGGCGCCAGTTTCCGATACGTCACCGAGCTCAAACTGGACGGTCTTTCCATGGCGGCACATTACGCGAACGGCCGGTTCTTGCAGGCCGTAACGCGGGGCGACGGGCTGGTGGGAGAAGACGTCACCGAAAATGCTCGCACCATTCGCTCGCTGCCGCTGCAGGTCAAGAGCAAACTGGATGCCTTCGAAGTGCGCGGCGAAACCGTGATGAACCGGCGAGCCTTCGAGCGCCTGAATGCAGAGCGCGACGAGCGTGGTCTTTCGCGCTTCGCCAATCCGCGCAATGCGGCGGCCGGATCGCTGCGCGTGCTCGAGCCGCAGATTACGGCCTCGCGGCGGCTGGAATATTTCACCTATTTCCTGCTCCAGGACGGCTATCCCGCGTTCGACGGTCATTGGGAGTCGCTGGAATACCTCCGCCAAATGGGGTTCAAGGTCAATCCGCACAGCAAGCTCTGCCGGGGAATCGACGAGGTGCTGGCTTTCTGCGCTCATTGGGAGGAGCTGCGCGAGGAACTGCCGTACGAAATCGATGGCGTCGTGGTGAAGGTGGATTCAATCGAGCAGCAGCGCAGCCTCGGCTATACCGCCAAAGCGCCGCGATGGGCCATCGCGTATAAGTATCCTGCCCGCCAGGCCAAGACGGTGGTGGAGGGCGTCGAAGTGCAGGTGGGCCGCACCGGGGCGCTGACGCCCGTGGCCTACCTGCGGCCCGTCTCGGTAGGCGGCGTCACAGTTTCGCGCGCAACGCTGCACAACGAAGACGAGATCGAACGTTTGGGTTTGCAGATCGGCGACGAAGTCATTGTCGAGCGCTCCGGCGATGTGATCCCCAAGGTCGTTCGCGTCAGCGCGCAAGGCTCGACACGCAAGCCGTTCCGAATGCCCACCAGATGCCCGGTCTGCGGCGGCAGGATCGTTCGCGAGGAAGGTGAGGCCGCCAGCCGCTGCATCAATACCAACTGTTCGGCGCGGCTCAAGGAGTCGATCCTGCACTTTGCTTCGCGCGGTGTCATGAACATCGACGGCTTGGGCGATGCGCTGGTCGATCAGCTTGTGGACAGGGACATTGTCCGCAGCGTAGCCGATATCTATAAACTGACGCGCGAGCAGTTGATGGGGCTGGACCGCATGGGCGCGAAATCGGCCGCGAACGTTCTGAAGAACATCGAGAACTCGAAGTCCAATCCCCTGCCGCGCGTGCTTACGGCCCTCGGCATTCGCTTTGTCGGCGAGCGCACCGCAATATTCCTGGCGGAGGCGTTTGGCAGCCTGGACGCGGTTGCCAAGGCGGATCTGGAGGATTTGCAGGCAGCCGATGAGGTGGGGCCCAGGGTGGCCGAAAGCATCTACCAGTTTTTCCGCGAGCCGCGCAATCAGGAGCTGGTGGACCGGCTCCGCGCCGCCGGCCTTAGATTTACTTACAGTTCCACGCGCCCCAAAGGGGGTCCGCTCAAAGGCCTGACGTTCGTGCTCACCGGGACGCTTCCGAATCTAAGCCGTGATGACGCCAAGAAGCTGATCGAGAGCGCCGGCGGCAAAGTCAGCGGCTCCGTCAGCAAGAAAACCAGCTATGTAGTTGCCGGCGATGACCCCGGCTCCAAGCTCGCCAAGGCCAAGGAGCTCGGTGTGAAGATCGTGAATGAGGAGCAGCTGCTGGATCTGATCAAGATCGAGTAGGCGGAGCCGCTCCGCCTACTGGTCTTCCTTAGTCATATTCTTGATCTTCTTCAGGCTGTTGCGGATCTCGTCGGTGGCATCCCGCATCTGGTTGGTGTCGTAGATGACCTTGGGCGTCAGGAAGATAATCAACTCCGAACGCGACTTGTTGTAACTCTTTGTGCCGAACAGCAGGCCCAGGTACGGAATGCGGTGCAACAACGGGATGCCCGAAGAGGATTCGGTGTTGTTCTCGGTGATGGCGCCGCCGATAGCGATGGTGTCGCCGTCCTGTACCGTCACCTGCGTGCTCACCGAACGGTTGGAAAACGCAGGCGAATCGATGTTGGAGGCCGTATTGGCCGTCGGCGCGCTCACCTGCTGGTTGATTACCATCGTCACCACACCGCTCGCATTGACCCGCGCCATGATGTTGAGGGTGACGCCCGTGGTTTGGTTGCTGATGGTGTTTGCGAAGACCGAGCTTCCGGCCTGCTGCACTCCGCCCACCACCGCGGCGGACGTCGCCACTGGGATTTCGCTTCCTACATTCATGGTGGCGGGAATGCTGTCAGTCGCGATGATGCTGGGCGACGAAATCACTTTGGCGCGCCCCGTACCTTCCTGCATCGTCAGCAGCCCCAGAAGCTGCCGGGTGCGCGAGATCATGGCGCCGGCGGTCAGAGCCAACCCGCCCGGACCGGCAGCGGCAGCCAGCGCCTGCCCCGCATTGATGCCTCCCACTACGTTCTGGTTGCTGCCGTTCGGGGGGACGCCGTTACCGGTCGCGCTCGTCGCTGAATTCGAACCTACATCCTGCAAAAAGCCCTCCACGCCCCCGGAAAAGGCTCCCGTCAGATCGACTTCGTAAATCTTGGCTTCAATCAACACCTGGCGTGGCGGAACATCCAATTGGCGAAGCAGATTCTTGACCTGTTCGTACTCTTGCGGCGTGCCCTGGATCAAGATGGTGTTGTCCATGGGATTGGGAATGATGTGAGGGCCGGCCAAGGGCGCCATTCCAGGAGGCGCCGGACTTTGGAGATACTGGCCGGTTTGCCCCGCAGCGCCCGTCCCGGCAGGCGCGGGCGCTCCTACCCCGGAGCCCGTGAAAGGAGTCGAGTTATACCCGCTGAAGCTTGCGTAAGGATTGGCTCCGCTATAGCCGTAGGGGTTCGCGCCGGGATACCCTCCCGCGCCCTGGCCTTGCCCCATCCCCATGCTGTAACCGGTTCCGTTGTACCCCATGCCGCTCATCATCATGTTCTGGTTGTTCATCATCGCCAGTTGCATGAGCGCGGTAGGATTTCCCGAGTAGAGAGCCATCACGGCCATGGCCACCATGTCGGCCCGCTGGTAGTTCAGGCGGTAGACCCAATTGCTGACCATGCCGGCCGTCATCTTCACCTCAATATCCAGCTTGTCGATCCATTTCTGCACTTCACCGAAGATGTTCGGGTTGGGCGCCACAGCGATGATCGTGTTGATGCGGTCTACCGGGATGAATTTCACAGACCCGGCGTTCTTGTCGGATAGGGCGTAGGCCTTGAATACGTTATCCAGTTCCTTCGCCAGGTCCGTTGGCCTGCTGTTGGCGATGTCGAACAGTTTCACGCGCTGCGCGGCGAAGGTATCGCTGTCGAACATGGCGATCAGTTCCAGCGTGCGCCGCAGGCTGCGGCTGTTGTCCTGGATGATCAGCATGTTCGCCGGCTCGTAAGTGGAGTGCGTCGCGCCCTCACCGTAAAACGGGCTAAGCAGCTTGTCCATGTCCGCGGCGGTGGCGAACTTCAGAAAGATCATCGCCAGGATCATGCGCTCGTCGTCGGGCAGCTTCGACTGATCGGGATTCACCACCGGGCTGAGAGGGAGCGATGAAATCTTGTTCACAGGAATAATGCGGTACAGATCGCCCACCTGGACGATAGTGGCGTTGTTGACGCGCAGGATGGTCTGCAGCAGCGGCATGTACTCGAACTGTCTCACCTCCCCGTATGTGTGAACCGTAACCTTGCCGTCTACCGCCGGATCGAGGATGAAGTTGAGCTTCATCAGCCGGCCGAACAGATTGATAAGCTCGCGCAGCGGCACATTATCGAACGATAGAAGCTGCGTCTGAGCCGGTTGGGGCACAGGCGAGGGCGGAGGAGGCTGTGCGGCCACCGTGACGGACGGAGCCGCTGGCTGTTGTGCGGGCGGTTGCGCTGCGGGTTGTGCGGGCGGTTGCGCCGCGGGCTGTGCCGGCGGTTGCGCTGCGGGCTGTGCCGGCGGTTGCGCCGCGGGTTGTGCGGGCGATTGCGCTGCGGGCTGTGCCGGCGGTTGCGCTGCAGGCTGTGCGGGCGGTTGCGCCGCGGGTTGTGCGGGCGGTTGCGCTGCAGGCCGTGCCGGAGCTTGCGCTGCGGGTTGTGCGGGCGGTTGCGCTGCCGGCTGCGCCGGGGCTTGCGCTACCAGTTGCACGGGCGTTTGGGCTGCAGGTTGTGCCGTGGCTTGCGCTAGAGGTTGCGCGGGCGGTTGGGATGCGGTTTGTACCGCGGGTTGTGCGGGCGGCTGCGCTGCGGGTTGTGCGGGCGATTGCGCCGCAGGCTCTGCAGCCGGCTGCGCTGCGGGCGGTTGGGCTGCAGGCTGCGCTGGCTGCTGAGCTGCAGGTTGTGCCGCCCCTTGCGGGGCCGGGTCTGCCGCCGGCTCCCAGAGGCAGATATTTCCGAAAGGCGTCGGCCGGTGGATCTTGCGATAGCCGTCCTTTATGGTGCCATCGGGCGTGGTGTCGTTGGCCAGGCAGGAAGCGATATCAAAATTGTCGTGCTTTTCGCCCGGCCCCAGTTCCTGCTGTGCCGCAGGTTGCGCTGGCGGCTGCTGCTGTCCTAGCACGGGGACCGCCAGGCCCGCCAGGCAGGCGATCGGGATGAAACGAACAAGGATGTGGCGCATCGATCTCAATTCGTAACCTTCAATCTTCTAAACTGCAAATCCGCGGCAGCGCCGCTACTTCCCAACCTTCTCCCAGAGGCAGATATTTCCGAAAGGCGTCAGCCGGTGGATCTTGCGATAGCCGTCCTTTACGGTGCCATCGGGCGTGGTGTCGTTGGCCAGGCAGGAAGCGTTATCAAAATTGTCGTGCTTTTCGCCTGGCCCCAGTTCCTGAGGTGGTGGCGGCGGCGCAGACACCGGCGGTGCATTCGCTGGCCGGCCCAGACCCGCGTTGACCGCTTCGGCGGACGCTGCCTGCGCCGAATTGTCGGTCAGATCGTCCACCGACTTATGCACCTTTTTTCCGTGCCATTCCAACTCGATCTCTTTTTCATTGACGGCCAAGAGCTTGAATTCGCCGATCGTCTCACCGGGATGGACGATTTCATAGGGTGAAGACGCGGTCTTGCCCATAAACGCCGTGGGGCCGTCGCCGATGTTCATGAGCCCGTGGTAGACCGGCAGCGGAGGCATGGGAGGCTCGGGCGGCGGGGGCGGCGGAGGTTCCACCGGCACCTCCGGATTACGCGATCTGTCCCACAGAAACTTGTCCGCGATCGTCTTATACTTCGCCGGCACCACCGCCTGCTGATTCGGCAGCGGCGTGAGGGGAGCTACCGGCACTGTGCCGGAATTTCGATTGAACTCGGCGGCGTCGCGCGCCTTCGCGGCCAGCCACATCTGGCGCAGACCGAAGCCGGCCCACACCACCAGTGCGCCCAGTGCCAGGTTCAGCGCGATCAATTTACGATTCATGACGTCGCCTTCTTCTGCGGCAGCAGCTTGCGCGGCACGATGCCGCTCACACCGAGCCGCACCTGGATGATCTTCTTCTTGTCGGTACCGCCGGTAACGCGAACGTCATTGGTGGCCAGGATCTGCGGCTGGTCGGCGAGCGCCGCTAGCAGGTTCACCAACTGCTCGATGCCGCAGTTGAACGCGACTTCCACACTGACTTCGCCATAGTCGCTGTTGATGACGGCATCGGTGTAGCGCTCCACACCGCGTGTCTCAATGCCGTTAGCCTTGGCGACGCTCTGCACCAGCTCCACCAACTGCGCCTCCGCCTGCTCTTTGGTATCGCCCTTGAGCAACCCGCTCTCGCGCGCGGCCAGCTCCTTTTCGGCCTGCGTCAGAATCTCTTCTTTGGCCGGTACGGTGGCTTTCATCTGCCGCAGCTTCTCCAGCCGTTTCTCGGCCAGTGGGATCGTATCCGTCGCGCCCACCACCGCGGTCGTACGATCGCCCGAAGATCCAAGCTTGAAGATGGCGAACAGAATGAGCGCCACCACCAGCATCGCCGCATACTTTTTGTCGAGCGTTCCCACCTGCAGGCTCATGGCAACGACCTCGCGGCGTGGATCTGGAACATCTCACCGCCTGACGGGCTCTTCTGTTGCATATCAGGGACACTGTTGTGGAAAAGAGGCGACGAATCCAGCACGCGCAGCAGCGGCGAGGCCTGCGGCGCTTCGCCCGTAAGACGCGCCGAATCGCGCGTCAGCTCGATCACGCTGGTCCATGCCGGCGGCGAAACCAGTTGCGTCAGCTCATTGAGCGCATCCAGGTCCTGCCGCGCGCGGCTCCGATACAGGTCGAGCAACTGCGCCTGTGCCCGCACGTGCGCCGTTTGCCGGTCGAGCGTCGTGGCGCGCATGGCCTTCGGCTCAATCTGTGCGATGGCCGCATGCAGCTCGTTCAAATACCGCCGCTCCGCGTATTTCCAATACGCCAGCATGCCGCCGCCCGTGAGTAGCAGCAGCGCGGCCAGAATGATGGTCGGCACGAACACCGCCCGCGAGCTCGACCGCCGATGCTCCGGCGGCAGCACGTTCGCTGACGGCGCCAGCCTGGGGCAAGCCCCGGCCAGCGCCGTCGCGTACGGTAGTGCGTTGCGGGAGAGATCGTTTTCCACCGGGTTGACCACCGGTTTGGGCAGTACCTGCTCCAAAGCCAGCGGCGCCGTTTCCGGCGGCAGTCTCAGCTCGGAAAGCGCCAGCATCGCGGCGCGCTCCGGAGCGAGGTTAAATTCCACGGAGAGCACCGGGCGCGACTCGCTCTCCCCATATGCTTCCACGGCGCCCGCCGCCGTGCGGCTCAGCGCCAGGAAGCCATCCACCGGGCGCCCGTGCAGCCGGATCGCCGCGTGCACCGCCGCGGCCGAGAACGTAAAACTCGAAATCGCGATTCCCGCGGCCTTGAAGAGCTCCACGTAGCGGTCCACCGTGCTGCGCCGTGCCATGCCCACCAGCACCCAGCCGAAAGAAAGCGGCGACCATCCCCATGCGACCTCTTCGTCGCCGTAAGGATGCAGCGAGTCCAACTGAAAGCGGATGGCGTTTTCCAGATCCTTACCAGCCACCCCCGGCAGGGCAACCTGCCGCACCACCACGTCGCGGCGCGGCAGCAGCACCGTGGCGCTCAGGTAGCTCAGCCCGGCTGCTTTGAGGAACGCCGCATACTCCACACCCCATTCCGCGGCCGGCCGTTCGGCGTAACCGTGGATGGTGGTGCGCCCCAGCACCTGGATGCGCGACGCCCGAACTTTGGCGGCGGCCACTTCCAGATCGGACGTGCCGATTTCAATGCCCACGCCGGACCCGAAGGCCATCAGCTTGCGCAGGTCGTTGGTGAGAGAGCTTGGCCCTGACATCCGTTCAATTGCTCCACGCCGTATCGTACCAGCGCAAGATGTGGACCGGTCCGTCGTATCCTGGCGGCATATACTTCACCTGCGCGGCTACGGTCCGCTTCAGGTCGGAAAGCTTGCCATCGTCCCGTTTAATCTGCCCCGTGGCCCGCATCGTGACGATCGAGTTTCCGCCTATGCGCAGGGGAGCCTGCACGCCTAAAGACGCCAGTAAAGCGCCCAGTTGCTGGTCCGTAATCGGCGCCAGTTGCCGCTGCTGCACGATGGCCGCGACGGCCTGCGGCGGGACTCCCACGGCCGCCAGAACTGCCGGTTGGGCGGTGTTGATATCCACCGGAGTGCCGAACATGGATTGCGCAGGCCCGTATACGGTCAGGCAGTCCGCCAGGCCGGGGCGCCAGACCAGACCCGCGACACCCGGTTGGATCGGCGTGCCCTCGGCCTGCGGCTGGTAGGTCCCGTAGAAAATATCCGGCGTGATACCTTTCACTTGCAGCAATTCCTCGATCTCTCTAAAAGACGCATGCGGCGCCCGAAAAGACGGAACCTGCGAAGAATAATAGAGATCGAACGGGCTGGCTGGGTAGAACGGCTTGCGCCAGTCGACGATGGCAGCCGAGATTTCCTGCGCCCGCGCCGGGTCCAGGCCGAGCGCGGCGCACAAGCGGAAAAGCTGCTCCACGCTCGCGGTATTGACGTTCATTTTGCCCGCTTCCGGCAGAATCTCCAGCCGAACATCGCCGGTTTGGAGATGATAGACCACGCTGGTGAGACCCGGCGGCAGGATGTGCGCCGACGGATTGTTTACCGACCACAGCAGCTCCATCGATCCCCGCTCCACGCCCGCCACCGCCAGGTAGTAGGCTCGGAGCTCGTCGAGGGCCGTCGCGGTGCGCTCGGTTTCGCCGCGTACTGTGCTGGCGATGGTGAAACCGATGGCTGCCAACGCGGCCGAAAGCCACAGCACAGCGAGAAGGGCGGACCCGCGTTTTGGAGCACGAGGTGGGGCAGGTGGGAAACCTGGGCGCGCCATGTCATGCAGCGCGCGCGGCGACTGCCAGCCGCCGCGCCCGATTCCATCCGGCCCCACAATCTTAGTAGTCGCCATATTCAATCGTTGGGCCGCGGTGCAGGTAAATTGGCGCGGTCACCGAAATCGGCTGCAACAGCGAAAGGTCCCTTTCGAGCGGCGCCATGTCCACACGGATCGCCAGCGGCCAGCCGCCGGCAGGCGCCACCGTAAGCCATTTCGGCGTCTGCGGCTGATCGGCCCGCGGGCTCTTGATTAAGTACGAGAATTTGCAGTAGGCGAGGCGATCTGCCAGCACGAATGACTTCTCCGATGGCCGCGGCGGCAGAAATACCGGTGCCTGCAGCCCGCTCACCTGGTCCTGCACGAGTCCCTGGCAAGCCATACCCGCCGTCACAGGCGAGTACGGCGTCTCATTCACGACCAGCCGGACTCCCCGGCCGTCCTCGCCCGGAATTATGAACATCTCCAGAATCTGCGGCTGTCCCCGCCACGACTGCTGGAGGGAAAACGTCGACACGAGCCGCATGGTCTGCTCGGTCGCCTGGAACAACACAGGGCCGGAGCTGCCAGTAAAAACCTGCTTGCCGCATGCCATCAGCGTCACCGGCATCAGGCCTTCCAGTTCGTCCTCCAGGATCCTCTGCGCCCCTGCCACCCGGCGGTTGGTCATGAGCTTGTTGTCGGTCTTCGCCAGCGTGTTCAGCCCGATCCGCATGGCGAACAGCATGCCGAGCGAGAGCAGGCTGAGCAGTGTGACGGCGATGAGCACCTCAACTAGAGTGACGCCGGCTTGCCTTTGCCTTCTCATCGCGCAGGCTCCGGCGGCAGCACGACCCTCCGGCGTATCGTCTCCAGCGTAAAGGTCCGCCGCGAGCTGCCGTTGATCCACCAGACATCCAACTGAATGCGATCGAGCACCGTTTCTCCCGGCATGGGTGGGTGCTGCGGCGGCGGCGAGGTCTCGAAATTCGAAGCGCGCGCCTGCCATCCGGCCTCCAGCCCGCCGGTCTTTTCGGGGTCGAAGTTGCCGTTCACCGGCGCGTCCGGCAGGAACGTCGTGTCCACCATCAACTCGTTCATCCGCAACCGCGCCGCCTGCGCGATGCGCTCGTAGTCGCGCAGGCGCGCCGCGTTGCGCGTCGCCCCGGCCAGCCCGGACATCATCCCCACCACCGCAATCGACATGATCAGGGTGGAGACAATCATCTCCAGCAGTGTGAAACCCCGCTCGCGCTTCACTTCGCTGCTACACTTTCCACCCGCGGAAAGCCGGTCATGGGATCCAGGCGAACCAGCCGGTGTGCCCCGTGGCGATTGGCCAACTGCACACCCACGCCGGGAATCGAGGCTCCGGGCATCAGAATGATCTTGCGCGCTTCGTCCGGGTTCTCATTCTCTAGCGCCGGCAAAACCGCTTCCAGGAGAATGCCGTCCGGCAGCTCGAGCACGCGCTGGAAGCCAGGCTCGGTGGACCGCATGGTCAATCGGTTTTCTTTGGTCGAAATCGCCAGCTCCACGGGAACCTGCCGCCGCTCAGCGCGGTTGACGGCCGCATTGAAAAACGTTGCCACGTCATCGGTGGCCGACCGGATGCGCACGCTGTCTAGCCCGGAGGAAACCGAGGGAAAGGAAATGGCTGCAAGGGTGCCGATGAGGGCGACGACAATCAGCATCTCAAGCAGCGTGACGCCGCAGGAAAGGGGCCGGGGACCAGGGGCCCGGGGCCGGGGGAAGGGGCGGCCCTTCGGGCCGGATGTCTTTTTTAGAAGAGCTCGCGCCAGAGGCGCGTTCCATTCCCCGGCCCCCGGCCTACTGCGCTTTCCAACTGACGATGTCCGCATTGGTTCCATCCCCGCCCGGCTGCCCGTCCGCTCCATAGCAGAGAATGTCCGGTTCGTCGCCGTGGTCGCCAGGGAATTTGTAAACGTAGTCGTGACCCCACGGATCCTTCGGGACGTCCAGCGGCATGTACGGGCCGTTCCATTGCGCCGCATCGCCCGGCTTTACACGCAAGGCTTGCAGACCCTGTTCGGTGGTCGGAAAGTTGCCGTTGTCCAGCTTGTAGGTGCCGAGCGCCGCCATAAAGTTCTGGATCTGCGCGCGGGCCGCGGTGATCTTCGCCTTGTCCACGTTCGACCAGAGTTTGGGCCCGACCAGGGCTACGAATAGCCCGATGATCGTCACCACCACCAGCATCTCGATCAGCGTGATGCCGGCTTGTCCCCGCTTGCGTCTGTTTCGTTGGCTCATTGTATACCTACGTCGTTGATGCTCGTGATCGCGAGCAGCATGCTAAGAATCAGCGAGCCGACCATTATCCCCATGATCAGGATGATCAGCGGCTCGAAAATATTGGTGAAGCGTTTGATGGCCGCCCGTGTCTCATTTTCATAAATATCGGCCATGCGGGCAAACATGTGGTCCAGCCGCCCGGTCTCCTCACCCACCGTCAACAAGTGCGCTGCCAACGGTGGAAACACGCCGGCTTTGCGCATGGGCGCTGCGATCCCTTCGCCCCGTTTGACCCCCATGGCCACTCCCGCCAGGGAATTGGAGATGGTCTTGTTGTTCAGCGTCGCCGCCGCAATTCCGATGGATTGCACCAACGGCACCGTGTTGGCCACCAGAGTGGACATGGCGCGCGCGAACCGCGACGTCTCCGCCTTCAACAGCGCTGCGCCGAGCAGCGGCAGCTTCAGCCGCGCACCGTCCCACCACAGCCGCCCCGCCGTCGTCCGCGTGTAGATCCGCCACGCGATCAGCCCGCCGACCGCCACCGCCAGCGCCAGCAAACCGTACTGGTGCACCAGGTCGCTCGCTTCCAGCATCAGCCGCGTGGGCGTCGGCATTTTCATATGCGTATCCTGGAAGATGCTGGCGAAGCGCGGCACCACGAAATTCAGCAGGATGAAAATCGAAGCCATGCCCACACACGCCAGCAGCGCCGGATAGATCATCGACGAAATGATGTAATTCCGCAACTCGTCACGCGATCGCTCGAACTCCGCCAGCCGCTCGAAAATGACCGCCAGCGAACCCGACGCTTCACCGGCCCTCACCATATTGATGTACAAATCGGAAAAATAGTCGGGATGCGTGGCGAGACTATCCGCCAGCGACTTGCCGCTCTTCAACACGCGCAGCACATCGAGCACGATGAAGCGGAATGCCGCCCGCTCCGTCAGCTCCGCCGTAATGGAGAGCGAACGATCGAGCGGCACGCTGGAATTCAGCAGCGTGGAAAGCTCTTGCGTGAAGAACAGGACGTCGCGCTTCTTCCTGCCGCCGAACGACGGCAGCTTGATCTCCACCGCCGAGCTCTTGGGCGCCACGCCGACGTAGATCGGCGTCAGCCCCTGTTTGCGTAGCTCGCGCGCGATGAGCTTTTCATTCTCCCCGGCCAGGCTGCCGGACCGGACTTTGCCGTCGGAGGCGACGGCGCGGAAGAAAAAGGTAGCGGCCATCTACCAGGACTCCGAAAAGGGGCCGGGGGCGGGAGGCCAGGGGTCGGGGGAAGGTGCGCGCCTCGGGCGCGGGCTCGTTAAACCAAACCCGGCCCGAAGGGCCGCACCTACCCCGGGCCCCCGACCCCCGACCCCTGGCCCATTTCTTCTCATCAGAGCTCCTGCGTGACGCGCATGACCTCTTCCACCGTAGTCACGCCGGCCCGCACCTTCATCCACCCGTCTTCCCGCAGGTTCCGCATGCCGTTCCGCCGCGCGGTCTGCGTCAGAACGGAGGCGTCGGCGTTGCTCATGATCAGGCGGCGCATCTCGTCGTTCAGCGGCATCATCTCGAAAATGCCCACGCGCGAGGTGTGGCCGGTGCCGCCGCAGGCTTCGCAGCCCGCGCCGTGAAAGGTTGCGATCATCTCGCCTTCCGGCGCCAGGGCCCGGCCCGCCGGTTCCTTGCATGCTTTGCAGATCACGCGGACGAGCCGCTGGGCGAGCACTGCCACCAGGGACGAGGTCAGCAGGTAATTCTCCACCCCCATATCGAGGAGGCGCGTCACAGCGCTCGGCGCGTCGTTGGTGTGCAGGGTGGAAAAAACCAGGTGGCCGGTCAACGCTGCGCGGATGGCAATATCCGCCGTTTCGCGGTCGCGGATTTCGCCGACCATGATCACGTCGGGGTCCTGGCGCACGATGTGCCGCAACCCCTGGGCAAACGTCAATCCGATCTGGGGATTCACATGGATCTGGTTGATGCCGTCCATCTGATATTCCACAGGGTCTTCGATGGTGATGATCTTCTTGTCCGGCAGGTTGATGGTCTTCAGCGCCGAATAAAGCGTGGTCGATTTGCCGCTGCCGGTCGGTCCGGTCACCAGGAAAATGCCGTGCGGCAGGCCTACAAAGTGCTCCATCTGGGCCAGCATGCGGTCGTCGAATCCCAGCCTCCGCAGGTCGTAGAAATCGCCCGTCGAACGGTCCAAAAGGCGCATCACCACGCTTTCTCCGTAAAGCGTGGGCAGCGTGGAGACGCGCAAGTCTACCTCGCGCCCCAGAATCTTGATTTTGATGCGCCCGTCCTGCGGCAGCCGGCGCTCCGCGATGTTCAGCTTCGCCATTAGCTTCAACCGCGAAATGATGGCTGCCTTCAGCTCGCGCGGCGGCATCTCCTGGTTGAACATCACGCCGTCGATGCGGAACCGGATGCGGAACTCCTTCTCGAACGGCTCAATGTGAATATCGCTGGCCCGCTTTTCGATCGCCTCGGCGATCACGGCGTTCACCAGGCGAATGACCGGCGCCTCGCTGGCCATGTCGCGCAGATGCTCTAAGTCGGCCGAAGCCTCGGCATCGTCACCGCCCCGGAAAAGGTCCTGCCGCTCCTCCTCGCCGTAGTGCTTCTCGATGGCATCGAGCACTTCCTGCTCCGGCGCGAGCACGGGCCGCACTTCCAGCCCGGAGAACGACCGCACCGCCGCCACGGTTTCGAAGTCCAGCGGGTCGGCCATTGCCAGCGTCAGCGTGGAATCCTCGACCGTGAGCGGAAATGCGCGGCATTGCCGCAGGAAGCGGTGCGAAAGGCCCTCGATTTCCGGAGCCACCGCGGGCGCGCCCTCGATGCTCACCAATGGAATACCGAGCTGCTCGGAAAGCGCCGCCAGCACATCGCGTTGCGCGACGAGCCCCATATCGACCAGGATCTTTCCCAGCTTGTCACCGCGCTCGCGCTGCAACTCGAGCGCGCGCTCCAGGTCTTCCGGTTCGATCTTCTTGCGCTCGATCAGCATCTCGCCCAGCCGCTGGGGGCGGGGCAGCTCGAACGCCTGCTCGTCCGTAGATTGGGAAGGGGTCACCAGATTATTCTTCTACCGTGGAATATCGGTCGGCCAGAACGGAAAGCTTGTCGCCCTTCATGACGATCTGCGTCGGCAGTCTCTCGGTGTTCTCATAAGGCAGGTACAAGAGCCTCACCACCAGGACAATCTGCTGATCGTTGGGCAGCAGCTTGAGCTGGTCGGCGGCGCGCTTCATCATCTGGGTCATCAGTCTGCGAATCACCGGCATCCGCTCGAGCTTCCGTTGGTGGACGCGCTCCTTCATTTCATCCGGAATCTTCTGCACAAACGGCGTGATACCCGGGGTGACGATGGGGCTTAACTCGGTGGTGAAGACGACGCCGTAATCGCTCAGATAGACGCCGCGAGTCCGTCCGATCACGTCGATCGAATCGTTATAGTCGAACGATGCCAGGTCCGAATCGAAGCCGGTTTGAAGCACCTTGAGCGAATCCATCGAGATGCGCGGAGCCCTGGTGCCCGTGCCGATGGAGGGAGCCGAGGACGGCATCTTGGCGGCGTCCGGCGCGGGAGCCGGCTGCGTAGTCCCCACCGGACGGATCTGAGCTAGGGCCGGCGCGAGGGCCAGCAAAACGATACCGATGTTTTTCATTGCTGCTCCCTCACAGAGGCACTGGTTGGGTAATAACCCGAATGCCTCAGGTCGCTCAGCTTGTGCTCGTCCACTTCCAACTGTGCCAGAGCCAGCGTGAACTGTTGCCGCTTCTGTTGCAGGTCACCGACAAGCTGCCTCACCTGCACCATCTCCTGCTCGCGGCTCGCCGCCACGGCTTTTCGCACCGCCACGTCGATCCTATTCTGGATCTCGGCCTCGGAAACCGCAGGCGCCGGCTGCACATTGGCTATTGTCGGCACCGCAGGAGCCGCGGGCGTAACTGCTACGGGAGCCGGCCGCGTCACCGCCGAATAGACAATAGCCCCGGACAGCAAGGCCGCCGAAGCAAATCCCAGCCGCGCCGCGGAGCCCCAGAAACCGCTCCACACGCGCTGCCAGGTCGAAGGTTCAAACACAGGGTCGGATACGAAAGCAATGCGCTGCGGAATCTCTTCCTCGCGCAGGCTGAACAGCGCGGCCTCGGTGAGCCGCAAACGCTCCAACTCTTCCCGGCACCCTGTGCAGCTCTTCAGGTGAGCGTCCACGGCACGCCGTTCCGCATCCCCCAGTTCTTTCAATACGTAGTCTTTCAATACAATTGGCGAACAACTCATGACACACCTCGTGCCGAAACCGGAGCCAATTCTGTTTTCAGCAGATCGAAGGCAGTGTACAGGCGGGACTTGACGGTAGAAACCGGACATGCCAGGATCTCGGCCATCTCTTCGAACTTGAAGCCCTGGTATACCTTCAGCACCACGGCTTCTCGCTGGTCGGGCGAGAGTCGTTCCAGCGCGCTCGCCACCGCCAGGCTCAGTTCGACCGGAAATACCGCGCTTCCACCCACGGTGATTCCCGTTTCCGTCGCCTCAGGCTCCAGATCGTCCACGTCCGTTTCGGGCCGCCGCTTGCGGAACATCGAATACGCTTCGTTGTGCGCAATGCGGTACAGCCACGGGGCGAACCGGCCCGGATCATCCAGCTTCCTGAGGTTTTGGTAGGCTTTCAAAAATACGTCCTGCGTCAAGTCCAGAGCGTCTTCGCGGTTCCCGGTAATGCGCAGGAGATAGTTGTAGACACGTTTCTCCCACCGGGACACCAGGAGGTTGTAGGCCTCCACGCTGCCCCGGGCAGCCTGGCGAATCAAGTCGCCATCTTCGACCGCCCGAAAGATCAAATCTCTGGCTCCTGGTGGATAGACGCAGTTCGTCCCGAAAAAGTCGGCGCAGTAAATCCTTAGTGTAACTGGGTTTTGGCAGGACATGCTTTTAGCTTGTCCGAAGCGCGCGGACGCCCCAAGCCACATTTCCGCTCGCGCCGTCGTCATTGAGGGCATGACGCCATTTCATGTTCGCGGCACGCTTGGCCTCGCGGCACTCTGCGCCTACCCCCCGGCCCCTGCTCTTGCTGCCGATCCCGCTCTCAGCATCTACAACCAGAATTTTGCCGTCGTCCGGGAGATCCTCCCCCTCGACCCGGTCTAGCGCCCCGGACCTCGCCGGCGAATTGCCGCCTCCCGTAAGAAGAGCGTCGCTCGCGCAATATCGGGAAGGCGTCACCTCTTACGCCCCTAACGGGGCTGCCCGATTCGGGTCATTTCCCAGCGCTCACGCGCTGGGCTATTCTCGGCCGCCCTTCGGGCTGGAACCCCGGTCCTCTTCTTAGCTCGTGGTTAATAGCCCTGCGAGCCACGAGAAGAGACTCCCGTCCCACACCCCGCCCCGGAATACAATGGTTACCTTATATAGCGCTATGACCCCATCCCCCAGCCTCCAGCCTTCCCCCGCCGCCCGCTATTTCCCTCTGCTCGTCCTTCTCTTCGCTGCCAGCGGCTGCTCCGCCCTGATCTACGAAATCGTTTGGTACCAGATGCTCGAGCTTGCGATCGGGTCCACCGCCGTCTCTCTCGGCTTCTTGCTCGCCACCTTTATGGGAGGCCTCTGCCTCGGCTCGCTCGCGCTGCCGCGCTTGCGGCTCGCCGGCCGACACCCGCTGCGTGTCTATGCCGCGGTCGAAGCCGGTATCGGTCTGCTGGCGCTTTACGTACTCGTCGCCCTGCCGCTGATCGACCGCGTCTATGTCGCCGGAGCCGAGCACGGCCTTCCCAACATGCTCCTCCGCGGCTTCATCTCGACTCTGTGCCTGCTTCCGCCCACGCTCCTGATGGGCGCATCGCTGCCGGCCATGGTGCGCTGGATCGAATCCTCTCCCACGGGTATCTCGCGTTGGGGTTTTCTTTACGGCGCGAACACGGCCGGCGCCGTGTTCGGCTGCCTGCTCGCGGGTTTTTACCTGCTGCGCGTCCACAACATGACTATCGCGACGCTGGTGGCCGCGGCTATCAACCTTCTGGTCGCAGGCGTCAGCTTGTGGCTCTCCCGCCGCGCCGCAGGCGGCACACGCGCGTCCGAATCCGCCCGATCGCCTGAGCCCGCTCCCGCCCGGTGGACTATCTACGTTGCCATCGCCCTCTCCGGCGCCTGCGCCCTCGGCGCCGAAGTCGTCTGGACACGCCTCATGGCCATGCTGCTCGGGTCAACGGTTTACGTGTTCTCTATCATCCTGGCCGTATTCCTTGTCGGACTCGCTCTCGGCAGCGGTGGAGGCTCGCTGCTCGTGCGCACCACCCTGACGCCGCGAACGGCCCGCCTCGCTCTCGGCTGGTGCCAGCTTCTGCTCACCCTCGCCATCGCCTGGAGTGCCTACGTCATCGCCGATTCGCTTCCCTACTGGCCCGTCAATCCATTTCTCGCGGCGAGCCCCTGGTACATTTTCCAGCTCGATCTGGCCCGCTGCTTCTGGGCCATCCTGCCTCCTACGCTCCTCTGGGGGGCCAGTTTTCCGCTCGCCCTGGCCGCGGCCGCCGGCCACAATCAGGATTCCGGCCGCGTTGTCGGCGGTGTCTATGCCGCCAATACCTTCGGCGCCATCGTGGGCGCGCTCGGCGTCAGCCTCGTCCTTGTCCCCTGGATCGGCACAGCGGATTCCGAGCGCGTCCTCGTCGTCACTTCCGCCGTCGGTGCCGTGGCCGTGCTTGCCGCCTATCTGCGCGAACACCGTTCCCTGGGCCTGGCCGCCGCGCTCGCCGCGGGAGTGGCCCTCGCCTTCTTCCTCACTTCCGGAGTCCACTCCGTCCCCGGAGAGCTGATCGCCTATGGGCGCCGTATTGCCATTTACCAAGGCAAGGCAAAAATCCTATATACCGTTGAGGGCCGCAACTCTTCGGTCGCCATCTCGCGCTGGAACGACGGCGCGACAGAAATCGACGTCAACGGTCATGTGGAAGCAACGTCGGAACCTTACGACATGAAGCTGCAGCGGATGGTCGGCCATCTCCCCGGCCTCCTGCATCCCAATCCGCGCACGGTGTTGGGGATCGGCTTCGGCGCGGGCGTCTCGGCCGGAACGTTCACGCGCTATCCCTCCATCGAGCACATCACGGTCTGCGAAATCGAGCCCGTCATCCCGCCGACCTCGACACGTTATTTCGCGCAGCAGGATTACGACGTCTACCACAATCCCCGCACCCGCATCGTCTACGACGACGCCCGCCACTACCTGCTCACCACCACCGATACGTACGACATCATCGCTTCCGATCCGCTCGACGTCTTCGTGAAAGGTACGGCCGCGCTCTATTCCAAGGAGTATTTCGAGGGCGTGAAGCGCCATCTCAAGCCGGGCGGCATCTTCACCCTCTACGTGCCGCTCTACGAAACCGACCTGGTCACGATTAAGAGCGAACTCGCGACCTTCTTCGCGGCCTTCCCGGAAGGCACCATCTGGGCCAACACCATCGATGGCCGCGGCTACGACATGGTCTTCATGGGACAAGCCGGTCCCCTCCGGGTTAACCTCGACGAATTGGACCAGCGATTCGCCCGCCCCGACTACGCGCCCGTCGCGCAGTCCCTCCGCGACATCGGCGTCTTTTCGCCCGACAGCCTGCTTTCCACCTACGCCGGACAGAAGTCCGACCTGGACCCCTGGCTGGCCGGCGTACCCCTCAATCGCGACGGCGATCTGCGTCTCCAGTACCTCGCCGGGTGGGGCATCAACTCCAGCCTCGAAGACGTCATCTACCGGCAGATGATGAGCTATCGGCATTCTCCAGGATCGATGTTCACT